>Ga0172373_10008611_pt1 | contig 12908 bp, 21 predicted proteins | sample Lak10m_2_FD_114546 | JGI IMG/M metagenome (GOLD analysis project Ga0172373, IMG submission 114546) | Freshwater microbial communities from Kabuno Bay, South-Kivu, Congo - kab_092012_10m | ecosystem: Environmental > Aquatic > Freshwater > Lake | place: Democratic Republic of the Congo... | reverse complement strand
TACTTGTGCGCAGAGTTATCATCACGAAACAAGGCGCAAAGCATTATGACCGCGACTTTTGCCGATTTACCTGTCAGTGCAAATACAACCTTGAAAATTATGGAGGCGTGGCGGCATGACAAATATCCTGCTTGCATTGATCCTGTGTGTCCTTCTCGCCCGTATCTGGCAGGCGCATCGAACCGAAAAAAATATTATTGTGTACCTCGACTCGCTGGGCGATATGCTGGGCGATATGCTACGCGAGATTATCGAAAACAAAAAAAAGTAAAGGGAAAATCATGCCTATTATTCTGGAATCCGCACGCAATCTCACCAAAGATCACGAAGGGTCTTTTATTCGCTTCGACAATGGGCGCAATCAGATTCAAGAACCCGCCCGTAAGTCGTATATGTACCGCTTGCATCGTGTCTGGCTTGACGGAATCAACATCCGTAAATACGGGTCGTCCATTCGCGCCCGTCCTGGATTCATTGGATCGTCCCGGCTCAATCAGCGCGTACAGGTATTCACGTTTGACGAATTCGCAAAACTGCCGGAGTAACCATGAATGACAAAATTGTATTGACCAAAGAAGAGATCAACCGCCGCAAACAAACACGGCTTCGCGCCCGCTTGGATTTAGTCGCCCGTCGTATGGGATTGAAGGATTGGGGGCAATTCCAAAAGCAATTTAGCGCGAAACTTTTGGAATTGGAATCCGAGGGCGCGTCTGAGCGGCAGGTCAACGGCGCGATTCGCTTCCTGATGCTTCGCGCCATGAAAGCAATCCCTGAAGGCAAGACCAAGATTGCCGACGCCGAACTGCAAAGTGACGGAGTCGGCTCCGCGTGTGCGGGAGAATTGGTAATGAACTACGCCCGCCAGATCGTTACTCAATTGAAAGAGGCAGATCAAGACCATGAATGGTATCCAACCACCCCGGCAATGATTGAAGCCGTCAAACGCTGGATTTCCGCAGAGAATACGAATTCCATCATGGACATTGGAGCCGGGGACGGTCGCGTATTGGTTGCACTTGGGGAGAAGCGCAACCATCCCTTGCTTTACAGCATCGAAATCTCGCCCATCCTGCGCCAAGAACAACCGGAAGATATTATCCCGGTCGGCACAGACTTGTTCGAGCAGAATTTAGCCGCCCTGCCTGTGGATTATATCTTCTGCAATCCGCCCTACTCCCAATACGAGGAATGGGTCTGCAAGATCATCGAGCAGGGATTCGCAATTAAGGCATTCTTGGTCATCCCCCAACGCTGGAAGGACTCCCCCGCTATCAGCGAAGCTATCAAACGACGAGGGGCAACTGCCCGCGCCATCTACCACGACGACTTTTTACAGGGCGACCGGGCGGCAAGGGCGATCATTGACATCGTGGAGGTGACTTTCCCGCTTGCTGAATATGGCAGGGGAGCCAAAGACCCGTTTGAAATTTGGTTCGATAGCAACATTTCAACCTTTGACAAAGCCGATGAAATCAAGGAACCCGAAACGGAGTCCAGCCTTGCCCGCAGACTGTCCAATTCCAGCATTGACGAAATGGTAGAGTCGTACCTCGCTGAATTCAAGATACTACGGGCGAATTACGAAGCCGTGTTTCATCTGGATTATGCCATCCTGAAAGAGTTGGGGATTGATAAAAAGGCAGTCCGTGAAGGGTTGAAGATGAAGATGCAGGGACTCAAGGCGAAGTATTGGCACGTCTTATTTGAGCGTATGGATGCCATTACGTCCCGCCTGTCCACCAAATCCAAAGACAAGTTGATGAAGAAGATCACCGCAAACACATCGGTCGAATTCACTGCCAGTAATGCGTATGCGATTGTCTTATGGGCTATCAAGAATGCCAACCAGTATTTCGATGAGCAGTTGACAGACTTGTTCTTTGAGTTATCCACCTTTGAGGGGGTCATGAATTACAAGAGCAACGTCAGAGTGTGGGACAAGGAAGTGTGGCGATACAATGACCGCCGATCCGGGCGGGAGTACCTGAATTCTCATTACAAGCTGGATTATCGAATTGTAGTGAAAAGATGGAAGGCTATTTGTACAGATCGGTATGACCGCTGGAATTACCCAGGCGGACTCTCACAAGACTCGCATAACCTGATTGCCGATGCGATTGCCGTCATGGGAAACTTGGGATTCCAGACCGAATCCCTGCGCTCTATTGACCGCCATTGGACAGGCGGAAAGTGGCAGGACTTCTACCTATCCAACACGGATGACATTCTGTTTCAGGTAAAAGCATACATGAACGGAAACATGCACTTCCGTTTCAATCAGACGGCAATCATGGCGTTGAACGTAAATGCCGCGAGGCTCTTGAAATGGGTACGAACCAAAGAAGAAGCCGCCGAGGAATTGGGATACACTCACGGCGAGGTCGATAAGTATTTCAACCGGAATACTCACATCTTGCCAAACAATATCAAGCTATTAGGAGCATAAGACAGGATGCCGCGAAAGCGGCGCGGTCGTCAGAAATAAAACAAAAAACCCCGCGCATGGATCGCGTGGTTTTTTGTTCGGGCTGATCGTTTCAAACCAATTCAAAGGAGTTTCAGATAGGATGGTGCTGGCGTGAGGGGGGCACGTCAAACACCATCCACGTCCTTTATTTTACGGATAATTATTTCTTTGTCAATAGAGATTGATAACGAGTTTTTCAAAAGACCTTGACAAATTAGAATGTTCATTCTACAATAAAGAAGTAAAACACAGCAATCCTAACTCATGGAAAAGAAAGGATACATAATGAGCAAGCGAGTCGCATTTCTAAAGCACGCTCCCCCACGCCGTAAGTACCAGCACATGCAATTTATGATGGAATTCAAGGCAAGTCTGAGAGACAACCAGCAACGAGGCTTGACCGAAGGAACCCGCGAATATATGCTCTTGGAGATCAAGCGCATGATGGGCGGCGGAACAGACGCCTATCACACTTGGTTTAACGCGGTTTATGCGTATCGCAGTAACGGCGATCAAAAAACCTACGAGAAGAAAATCAAAAACAAGTACGCTTATCTGCGTCGGCGCGAACGAGAACGAACCACCCCGCCCGATACCAGCGGAATGTCCGCCCTTGATGCCTCAAAAGCCCTATCTGCCTTTATGAAAAAGAATTGGCAGTATATCCCGGAGATACCTCTATGAATCGCCCGTACATCGACCCTGATATTACATTTACGCAAACAGAAGCACCCATCATCGTCAAAGAATATGTATGCGCCGTCTGCCTGTCAGACCTTGGGGTTCAGGAAATTCCAAACGAAGCACGAGTCTTTGTAATGTGCCCCATGCACGGAAATGTCTGTGCGTCAGGGCGCGTCATGCGCTCCACCGCAAGTATGCAGGTCGAGCGATCCGGGCGCGATTACTTCCCCACCGTCGCCGCCATGCCTGATTTATTTTCCCCGATATGGCTATCCGGGGTTCCTATGGATAAGGCGAAAGATATACAGCGTCATTGCGTTTGCGCCCTGTGCGGCTCAAACCTGACAACCTTTGCGGTCATGGATCAGCACTCAAATATTGTCGATGACATTGCCACCCTGAAATGCAGTATGGGGCATGGGAATGTCGGTATCAATGGGATCGGTTTCGTGCGCAGGCACGAATACATTCACGTCCCGCCCGTTGAATGGCGGGCGTTCCTGAAAAAACGCGCATCCCTGCCTCAGTCAAAACAGTTTGTCTATGAACCAAATGACGGTGCATCCTTTGAAAAAATTGGCACAGTGTCTTACGGAAAGCGAGACGAAGATACCCCGCAGGATCATTTCACGGTCACGTTCTTTCATGGCAGAAACGCCAATCAGTTTGGATCGGCATTCAAAGACCCAAAACAATTGCGCATCCGCATCCCCTCACCCGCAGTTGAAATGTCCCTCGATTGCTACAACCGGGGGGCGTTAACCGCCCGCGCCATCAGAGACGGGGACGGATACCGATGGGAATACTACCGTGACCCTGAGACGCAAGAGGTCGAAATTCGTGGCGGTTCTGCCCGCACGGTATCAGGACATCGACGCCAGCAAGCCGGGGTCAAATTGAATGAAGTGATTTTTACCAACTCAAAAAAGGTCTCGTTTGCATTACGCCGGGTTGCCCGCTTACGTTTTGTCCTGCCCGACCTGGCTATCAACGGACAACCAGTACCGGGGTACTTTGAAATGTCAGCCAAAGACGATGACGCAGAGGTCATCGAGAAAAAAGTCACGGAGGTAAAAAACAAGTGCTTTGAAATTGGAAAAATGTTGCCGGAAGTATCGTTGATCCTGTCCATGAAGGAAGTGGACAACAATCAAATCATACATATTGAAATGGAGAATGGAGTAGGAAAATGAATATCATTGAAGAAATAATCAGCACAAATAAAGCCATCAGAGCAGAAGAAAAGAAGGTCGAGGCAGATAAACTTGCCTCACTTGTGGAAAAGTTTCAAGAGACCGTGACCTCTGAAATTCAAAACGACCCGACCTTGGCGTGGATACTCAAATGCGGAGAAAGCGAATTCAAGGCAAACGAATTTGTTTTCAACTGGAATTTATCCGAGAAGGAATGTCACAAAATGGAATTATGCCCGATTGCCCTGTCATCGGGCAGGACGAGCCGCGATGCGAATCAGGTGTATTTCAATTTCTACACCTATAACCATACATACAACAACAGCAGTAAAAATCACCTAACCATTGCAGACGCCCTTGAATATGCGCGTGACAATTACCTGAACTGGAAAGCGTATCAGAATCGAAAGAACGCCGAAGCCTTGATTGCAAGAAGCCCGAATTTTTACCAAGACGACTCGCAGACAGACTTAAACGCCGTGCAAGTCCTTTGCGATAGACTGATCGCCACAGACCCCGACAATGAAAATACATACAAGTCGCAAGCGCAGGCATGGACAGATGCCATCAGTCAACGCAATGAAAGAAACGCAAAACGTGAAAGAACCGACGCAATCGCCGCTCAATACTTTCAGGATCGGCTGACGTGGATGAATGCCTGCTGTGAGGTCTACAGGCACAATCTTGAAGTTGTCAAAAATGTGCAGGAAAAGTACACCAAGCCAGTCCAAATCTTTGAATTGCAATTTGCAATCGTCGCCTTTGATAGTGACGAAAAATTTGTAGAGAAGGAAAAGGTGTATGTTCGTTCAGCGGTTCAGGGCAAGAACGGGATTTTTCTTTCGATGGATAACACCCCCATCAAGTATTACCACCCCATTAAGTTGACGCCCGTAACCGCCGATCAAAAAACGGGGCTGTCCTACTGTGATTTTGTGAACGTACCTGCCCCTCAATTCATCCCCGATCTGGACGTGCGCTTTGTCATCGGAGAAGCAACCCAAGAAATAATTCAAGAGGAATTGCAGGAAGCCGGACTCCTGCCATTCCCTGAAAGTCCAGAGCGTCCAGACATCCATTACAAACTACTTGAAAACGCAGAAGATCAAGCCAGGCAGGTGTACGCCGAAGGGAGTCCAGACTATGAATAAAGGGACTCACGCCAATATAACACTACAAAAATGCCTCATATTGTATAAGGCAATTGAAGAATATAGAGCGAAGAACTTTGACTCCCCTTCGCGCATCGACATTGCGAAAATGAAAAGAAGCGACGGTCTACCGCTGATAAGTACATCGACAAGTGTGGTGAATCGCTACTTGGAAATCATGACCGAATTAAAAATGGTGCATTGCACTCCCAAGCGGAGTCGCTCCATTCATTTATTGCCGCCCGAAGGTTGGGCGATGAGCGTGCGCCGTGTAAATCGTGCAATTGATTTGGAGAATGAGACATGAGTAATTTCACGATCAATGGATGGAAAGTCACCGTCAAAGAAGTTGACATGGGACTTTATGATTACGAAATCACGTTCAAGGAAGAGACCTACACTGGCGAAATTGTTGCCTTTGACGAAGAGTCGGCGGCGAAGCTGGCTTTGATGAAACACGGCGGGATGCGCCCGTTTACGAAAGGATAGGAAGATGAATCAGCTTGATGTCTGGATTTACGAGTTAGCCAAGGCGAGAAAATATCACGCCGAGCAAAAAGAGACCGCCAATAAAGCCATTGATGATTTCAAACGGACAGACCCCGCATATAACACGGCAAGCCAGAACGCGCAAAATGCCGCCGAAACCATTGCTGAACTTGAGAAAGCCATCAAGGAATACGCACTTGAACAGTACAAGTTAAACGGCGCAAAGTCCATCCACGATAAAGTGAATGTCAGGATTTTCAAGGTATTCAACCTCACAAACCCGCAAAGAGTCTTGTCATGGGTGAAAAACAACCTGGTTGATGCCCTGATTTTCGACGAAAAGAAAGTCAAGAATTATGCCATGAAGATCGGTGCGATTGATGGCATAGAGATCACGGAAGAACCGAAAGCGCAAATTGCAAGCGACCTGTAACCAAAACAGACTCCCGCCCTCTACCTGCTTGACAGAGGGCGGGAAAAGCATATAATCCATAAATGTGACGGCGACAAAGCCCCACCCGCTGAGGCAGAGCGGAAAGACGAGGTAATCGGCAGAAACCAGTTTTTTATAGCGTTTCTGTCGAAGTTAAGGCAACCTGCACCGATTACCGCAGGACTGCCCCCGCCAAGACAGAGACAGAAATGCTATAAAGCACTGGTTTTTTATTACCAAAAATCAAAAAAGGAGTCAGCATGAAACAAGAAAGCAAGTTATCCCCCACGCAAGCGCACGTCCTCGCCGTTCTAAAATCAAGTAAAGGCAATATTACCCGCGCAGAGATGCAACGCGAAATGTTCGGGACTTACGAAAACAAAAACAAAGATCGCCTAATTCGTAAAGCACTCCAATCCCTGCGTAATATTGGGTTTGTGATTGTCTCGAACTCGAAAGAATCGGGGTATCGTCTGGCAAATACCCAAGCCGAAGTAGATCATTACGTCAACGAACGGATCAAAGCGGCGCGTGAAATGATTGCAACTGCCCGCAAAGTCAAGAAAGCCTATCAACTGCGCGGACAGATGAGATTGGCAGGGGTGAAATGAGGAAGTTTTACGATGCCCTTGACGATATTCTTGACCGCCCGATTGCTTTCAATCCATCCTTCAAAAAGATTACAGGATCGACCAATGCCGCCCTGTTGTTGAGTCAGGCATTTTATTGGAGTAAACGCACATCCAATAAAGACGGTTGGTTTTACAAGACTCGAAGCGACTGGTCAGAAGAGACCGGACTCGGAGAGGATGAATTAGATGGAGCGAGGGCGAAATGTCGCGCCGCTGGCGTCATGGAAGAGAAATTGCAGGGAGTCCCCGCTACCTTGCATTACCGGGTAAATAAAAAGAGAGTCTATGAATTACTTGGCTTCCAGATTCCGGAAATGCCGGAATCTGGTGTACAGGAAGAAAGTAAGATTCCGGAGAAACAAGAATCTGGAAATCCCGCAGACTTTAATAGGAATGCAGAGATTACTACAGGGATTACAACAGTTAAAAAGGATGATGTCAAAAAAATATCACGCCTTTATGAGAGCGAGATCGGCGCACTTACCCCAATTGTTGCAGACTCAATCACAGACGCTTGCAACACCTACCCATCAGAATGGATTGAGCAGGCAATAAAAATAGCGGTTGAACGCAATGCTCGAAACTGGAAATATGTTCTGACCGTTTTGACTAATGCGAAACAGAATAAAAAGAGTCCTATTCTGAATCAGCCTGCAAAATTCTCCAAGTCTGTTGCGCCCACCCGTAAAAACTCAACCATCGCCGCCCTCGAATCGCTCAAATAGGAGTCTATCAATGACCACACGAGAAGAAACCTTTGAAGTCATTACCCTGCTTTCATCCCTGCCGAATAACCCAATCACGTCATACGACATTGAAACACCGCATGGCAAAAAGGCATTGGAGATTTTCGTAAACGCCTATCATAAGATTTTAGAGGACGTGCCTATTGAGTACGTGCAAGCCGCCGCCCTGCAATACCTGAACGGGGATAATAAATTCTTTCCGTCCAATCCGGGGACTCTGCGGGAGATTGCCTTTGATCTCGAAATGATGGCAAGGGACATCCCTACCCCGTCTACGGCGTGGGCTATGGTTCTGTCGGCAAAGCAAAAGAGCAGTATCCGACGATGCGAGACAGCCAATGAAATATTCTCTGCTATCTCCAAGATCGAGCAACCGGGCGTCATCTGCACTGAAGCCGTATCTGACGCAATCAGAACGCTTCACAAGAAATATTTTGACCATTCTGAAAAATGTCCAACCTGCAAAACGTCTGATAGCACCGTTTTAGAATACGAATACGAGCATGAAGCTGTCAGCCGAGTCGTGTACCTTATGGGCGGGCGTGATGTGATCTTTACCGAAAATCTCGCCGCCGACCGCGCCCGCTTCATGGACTCCTACCGGGAATTGGTCACGATGGAGCGACGCAAATTACAGATGCATCCGCAAGTTGCCAACTTGATTGCCGACTCTGCCCGTCCTAGAATTGGAATTGCCGCGCAAGAGATGAAGTTACTTACAGCCAAAATGGAAGGAAAATAGACATGGAAAATCAAACTAAAACCGCAATGGCAGTAGCTACTTATCAGGAAGTGATTGACTCCATTCCTGATGTTGCGAAGCTGGCAGAACGACGCACAGCCCTTGAAATGCAAACCGAGATAGATTCCTTTGAGAAGTACGCTCAGGCATGGCGTGATTTAGCTGGTGAATTTGGGACACAGGGCATGGTCTCGGCGTCGGCTTCCTGCCTGCGACGCGCCGATCACTACGCACGCCTCGCAGTTGCCACCACCCCCACCTTTGAGGAACTTCTGCGGGAAAAGAAACTACTGGATAGGCGCGATGGCATCTATGGGATTGCGCCGAACGCCGAGGAATGGCTCAATCTGGCGAAACAATTCAACTCCATTTGTGAAAAGAATTACGGGGAATACTGCATGATCCGGTATCGCGCCTCGATGGGGAGTCCAAACTTGGGAAATGGCGATGATGGACATTATCACGACTGGCAGGAAAGAGCCGATATTGGAGATTAATAGCCATGAATTCTTTCATAGATTCAAACAAGAACAAACGGCTTTTATCTGATGGTCTTTCCCTGATGCAGTCTACCCCTGCCGAATTCGCTTCGGCAGGGGTATTCGATCCTCAATACCGTGAAATTATGGACAAAATGAAATACGGAAACGAGGGGGCACGACAAAAAGAACGCGCATCCCTGCAACAAATGGACGCAGGAACCATAATTCAATTCCTACTTGGCATCGAAAAAGCCCTTGTGCCGGGCGGATACCTGTTCTTCTGGATCGACAAGTACATGCTTGTCGAGGGGGTGTACAAAGAATACCTGCATTTCGTGAACGACCCACGCCCCATCCTGCACACAGTAGACATGATTACTTGGGACAAGGGGCGCATCGCCAACGGATACAGGTCAAGGCGACGATCTGAATTTGTGCTTATCATCCAGAAATCACCCAAGGGGATAAAGTCATGGAAAGACAAAGGGATACCCGATGTATGGGCAGAAAAAATCGAAAAGCCCAGGTCACACCATGAACACACCAAGCCGATTGGTCTTACGACCCGCCTTATCGCTTCTGTGACCAAAGCGGGGGACTTTGTGCTTGATCCATGCGCAGGAGAGTTCACAACATTGAACGCCAGTGCAAATGCAGGTTGCAACTTCATTGGTTGCGATATATCCCCAAAATATGCAAACGAAAAGGTAGTAAAAAATGAAATCAAAAATTCGTAAAAAAACAATAGTATTTCTTTTCAACGTCTGGAAGTATGCTCCCTACGCACTGCTTTTTATTTCAGCAATGTTTTATAAAGAAGATTTTGGATTTCTTGTTTTTGCGATCTCGTTCTTTTGGGTCGCAAAAAGGGCTATTCGCGGGGCACTGGACATCATTTTTCGGGAAAAAGACGATGAAAACTCCCCGTAACATTGCAAAAATCGCCAAAAAGGTTGTAAAAGGCTTGACAACCTAGAGTCGGAGTCGTACAATCCGCCCGTATCCACCCAACCAACCACACACACACGCGAAAGAGGAAAAAATGGAAGAAAAACTATCAATCAGAAAAGCCGAGAGCGTTGCAGGTTTTTTGCGGCGTGAAATGAACGTCAAAATCGCAACGTCGGCTATTAGGTACAAAACACCGCTGGAAGTAGCCGAAATGGTTCTTGGGTCAAAGGCTCATAAAAGCCAGATAAACGAATTGGCAAAGAAAATCTGTGGACAGGTAAATATACCTGTAGGTTAGGATTTATCATGCAAATGACAAAGTACGACGCTAATATGGTTTCTAAATTATCGTTTCTCAAAACAGAAAACAAAAAAATGAATAAATACAAGTCTATGTTTTGGATTTCATTGTGCTTATTTATCGGCTCCGCAATGATGATGATGATTACTTTGATGGTATCAAAATCATGCCAAAATTGACAATTTCCGCTCACGAAGTCGAGCCTGACGACGAGATCGACGGGAAAAAAGTTTACTGCGTTTCTCCACCCGTAATAGAAAATGGCGACGTGCTTATTTACTTCATTGGGTATCCATATCCGTTTGCCGTTTCTGGAAGCGCAAAAGTGCTGGTAACTCGCAATACAAACATCATAGATGGAGAATTCAAATGAGTGAAAAAAAAGGCTTTAATCACTACGCAATCCTGACCGTGTTTGCATATCTGACCGCCTTGTTTTTGGGTATGGGCACGTATGATATTTCCATTCACTTTTCCCCCACCGTAGTCAACTTCCTGCTATTCGCAGTGCCAAAAGAGTTGATCGGCATGTTGAGTATTTTTGTGGTGGATGGCTTATACATCCTTCTGGATTACATGCTCCCCCATTTCAAAACAAAGTCCACCCGCTCCGCCGCTCTTTATTTCATGGCGGCACTTTGGGTCATAATGGCGTCGGCTAATATTGCATCAGCAGTAATCAACAACACGATTGAAAATTCCGCGCTTGGCGGGTTTTCGTGGGTCGTGTACGGCGTCAAAGTCGGCGGTCTGATATACCTTGCTTTTTACACTTACGCCCGATGGGACGATCCCCACACCCAGCGCAGGATCATCGAAATCGAAATGACTGCCGAAATGGACACAAAAGTCAATTATTTTGAGAAAACCTATGGCGCAAAAGTTGGTAAGTACGGTGGCGAAATGGTCGGCTTTGTAAAAAGTCTTGAACAATACCGCCTCATTTTTGAGGAAAAAACGGGGATGGACATTCGGACAACCCTGGGCGTTTACTGGCAAAGGACTCTCGCAAAGCAGGTCGGCTTTTACGTTCCAGAAGGATTTACATTCTCGGATGAGCCGTTGTCCATCGAAACAAAACCCGCCGATGCGACTCCTGCCCTTCCCGATGCTGGCAAGAAAAAGAAGCGGGAAGTTATCGTCAATGCTGACAACCCCGATGCTGGCAACCCCGATGCTCACACCGAAACCGCCGATGCTGGCAACATTATCGAGAAGCCCAAGTCCATGATGCCTGATTTTTTGCAGAATGCGCTAAAAAAGGTATCTGCAATGACTGGAAAACCAGCATCAAATTTTCCGTAGCCGTCGCGTCCGATCCGCAGGTAGCGGCGGTAGTCAAGGCGGCGGATAATGCTGGCAATGCTGGCAAGTTTCATGCAGTTGTTGGCTTTTTGAAACCTGATGAGCGGATAGACCCGGTTGTCAGGAAATTGAAAACTGGTGGAGTGGCTATTTATGGATCAATTAGACAAAGAGGAAAAGACCGCGAGTATCGCGGGCATGTCAGTAAAGAAATCGTCAAAGCGTTCAAGGAAGCGCAATTCTAATGCTGGCAAGATGGACGGCGATCAGGTTATTAAAGTGGTTCTGGCATCTTTGCAGGAGGCGGGATACGAAATCGAACCCGTCAACTTCGAGGATAGTGCTGGCAACGTCACAGCCTGCCTAAAGCTGACAGGAAAGGTATGGACGACTCAAGGCGAGTTGATTAAGGTTCAAGTATGATAAAGAAAATTGTAAAATTTTTGTTTTTTATGGCGATGCTGGCAACGCTAGTTCTTCCGGGAATTTATATTTACAATAACCCGTCGATGCTGGCAACGCCAACACTATCAGCAAGAGGGGTTGCGAATAGCGTTTTTCCAATGCTGGTAACTCCAACCCCAATGCTGGCAACTTCAACACTTACGCCGAAACCGTCAATGCTGGCACAGGTGCAGGTATTTGTTTTAGCCGATACAGTCCATCTTCGATATGAAGATGGAACTGCTTCGGGAATTTACCTACATCGAGGGGACGGTATTGATGTTATTTGGAGCATTGATAATTTTGGCGTGATTACATATCCTGTCAATTTAGCCGGACTTAAAATATGGAGAGGGTGTACGTCCGACAACAACAATCTTGGTTGCGAAAAGAAATAGAAATATTTATAATGGCTAGTAATACTTATATTCAATATTATGTAGACAAGCCGCCAAAAAAGTTGCGCCGCCCCAAAAAACAGGGGAGGCATAAAACACCATTGGAAATAAAGCGATCAGAAACAATTTCTATACACACTACAAAAAAAGGAAAGTCCATTTTTTTGGAAGAAAAAAGGAAAACCACAATGTCGCAATCGGCGTTTGGCGATATGATCTTGTTTTTAGGTCTTGAAAAATATAAGCAATTATTTGATTCAGATAATTGCTTCACGCAATAGTTGGCTGGCTGAAACGATGAACCTTTATCACGGTGATTGTCTCGAAATACTACCCACATTCCCGCCCGCAAGCGTGGAAGCAATCATTACGGATTTGCCGTATGGTACTACCGCTTGCGAGTGGGATTCAATCATTCCGCTTGCGCCAATGTGGGAGCAGGTCAAAAGAGTTTTGAAACCAACAGGCACATTATTACAACTTCAAG
>Ga0172373_10008610_pt1 | contig 12909 bp, 8 predicted proteins | sample Lak10m_2_FD_114546 | JGI IMG/M metagenome (GOLD analysis project Ga0172373, IMG submission 114546) | Freshwater microbial communities from Kabuno Bay, South-Kivu, Congo - kab_092012_10m | ecosystem: Environmental > Aquatic > Freshwater > Lake | place: Democratic Republic of the Congo: South-Kivu... | reverse complement strand
TAAGTTTTGTTTCTCAAGACATAGCATATTGGAATATACCCAATAAAAAAATTATATCAGGTTCCGTGAATACGCAAGGGGAAAGAGGATTGTGTATTTTAAGAAAACGCCCTAATGTAATACACGTGCAAATTGTACAGCCTTACAAGGTTGATAAAGACACTGGCGATATCGTAGACATCACTGACCCCAAAGAGACTCGGTATAGTTTCTTATACCACGATGACGCCCTTTTGAATAAATATGCTTCTCAGTTAGTTAAAAAGGTTCCATTACCTACCAAGATTAAGTATGGGCTTTTAGTTTATGAAGACATAGTGAATGGTAAAATTGTCACCAAAACAAGATATAACGAATATCGTGTTTACATAAAAGACTATGCTTTCGACTTTGACATTCCTAAGCAAAAAGATATGGCTAAGAAGTTCTTTAATGAACTTAGTAAGCACTATGACTTAGCTGTAAATTTCCGTGCTTCTGATGAGGAGGCTCTAATCGTAGAAGCTCGCCCTGATGTATCAGTGGATGAGATTAAAAAAGAAGCTAAAAAAGAACAGCTTTTCGATGAAGGAAGATATGAGTATTTATTTGCGAAGCCTGTAAAGGAAAGCCTAGTCGATTCAATACCAAACGTGATAGAAAAGACAGATGCAGGTATGTATGGTGGCGTAATCCTTTCCTTGCCTTTGATGCCAAATATCCTTCCTTCTTATGAGCTTAGACCATATCGCTTACCAAGTGATGTTTATGTAAAACTTACACTAGCTCAGCTCTCAGATGTAGATAAAGGCTTATTTATATCAGAATTACAAAAGAAGTCAGATGACTCTGCTCTTGACGTAGGTTTATTTGTACAGGATTATCTTTCGGGCAAAACAGTAGCTCCAGAATTTTTCTTTGGCAAGCTACGGACAGGCGATTATGGTCAGATTTTCAAAAATTATGCCCAAAATAAAGATGTGGTATCCTTGACATTCAAAGAGGTTGAGGAAAAGAAAAAGCCAACAAAATCAAAAGTAACATTTGAGGATGCAGAGAACTTCCTTATAGAAATGATTACATCTTAAAAAAAAGACGATGGAAAAGAACGAAATCATACAACAAGTAATCGACCAAGTACGTAGAGACATAATGAGTGATAAGAAATTTCTCTCAGAAGTCCTAAAGAAAGTTCCTATAACTATTGATAATCTAGACCCAAATTTAATACTATATCTTATGAACGATTCATCTAAACAGCCACCACGTCCGAAAAGCAATCGTCCCCACGACCCGGATGTAACCAAAGATGGCCAAACAATACCAGCGAAACCGATAGCGCTATTGCCTGAAAGTATAGTTTCATATGCTATTTCTGACTTATTAGAGGGTAACAACGTATACCTATTAGGTAAGGCAGGAACAGGAAAAACATATATGGCTGAAGCGATTGCTCAGACTATTCTTAGGCAGAAATATTATATGATTAACTGCTCCCAATGGACTTCGCCAATTGAAATTCGTGGTGGTCAAACCATCAAAGGGTATCAAGAAGGACTTTTGATAAAAGCGTGGGCAGAGGGTGCAATTTTGATATTAGATGAGTTGCCCAAACTAGACCCTAACACAGCAGGATTGTTGAACGCCGCACTTGCCGAGGCGGCAAAACAGCCCTTATACGATTCAAAAGGAAAAGTAATTGAAGGAACAGTACCTACTATCGTTAATGGTAGAGGAGATAAAATTGCAAAAGGGCAAGACCAACCTGATGAGGATATGAAATATCGCTTCTGCGTTATAGCCACAGGTAATACCGATATGATGAATGTGGGAAATAAGTATAGCGGTAATAATCGCCAAGACTATTCTCTTGTTGACCGATTTGCAGGTTCGTTTTACTATTTAGAGCAAAATACTGAGGCAGAGCAGAAAAACACATATCCATATGTATTCAGCGTTTGTAATGCGATGAGAAAATTTTTGGATAAGAGAGACGCTCTGCAATCTGTTTCATTACGTACGATGCTTAATTTCAATCGTACATATGAACAAGAGATGCTTTTCAAAATACAAAGTCCATTTGCTGACGAAATATTTGATAATGATGGCAATATAGTTGCTCCTAAGGGTATTGCAGATAGTATTAACAGCTTTTTGAATATGCTAGAGAAAAATACAAGAGAAGCACTTCAAGAGGACCCTGATTTTAGACGAGCTGTTGAAAATAAACCCTCTGATAAAGATTTCATAGAGCGATTTGAGAATCGTTATAGACTAAATCCATTACCAAAAAAGAAATAAATGGCGGTTGGGTTAATTGGAACGGCGGATTCACCTAAGAAGTATGTGAATTGGACAATGATGAACTTTCCTAGTTGGAGAGAACTAGATTCATTTGCCAAAGTAGCATATGACAAAAAGAAGAACCCCGATGTAGATGTTGCTAATGCCGCTTTTAGAAAATGGGTTGATGGTATACTATCTGACACGAAAGCTCGAGAGAGGGGATATTTTGGCGTTTGGCTAGATGGTCAGTACAAAGGTCTGCCTGCAAACGTAGATGAGGCACTAGCACGCAAAACCTTCCTTTTTTATGATGAGTACAAAAGAATTAAAGCCAAAGTAGAAAAAAAGATTCAGCAAGAGCTAAAAATGTCGAGTGAAGCTCAAGCTATGTCACCAAAGCTTGTATATAATGATAGAGAAATAGGTGACTTTGTGTATGATAGAGCCGCAATGGCACTTCAGCCACAGCTTTACTATTATGCACCAAAACTGAAGCGTGAGATTGATATTTTAAAGGAGAAAGTAATTCAAGATGGGGACCTAATGGTATTAGAGAAGGATAGGTCGGTTTTTGTTGTTTTTGCCCTTAAAGTATTTGTCGATGGTAAAGATGAGCCTGAATATATTGAGGTGAAAGGCGAAGAAACACTCATACAGGCCTCAAAAAAGGGAATAGTAGATTGTACAAGCACTAATAAGAAAGTATACTTATATAAAGAAAAGAAGCCAAGACAATACAATGCCGTACGAGTTATTGTTGGAATGAGCGGTGCGGCAGGTTGGACGGGTTGGCAAAATGATTTTTATACAGGTATAGCCGCCGTGTGTATAGTAGAAGTGTTAGAATCACTAGGATATACTGTGAATGTTGAAGTGGTTTTGGGCGGTGGAAGATGCGATGCTTGCGGTTTCAGTCTTTTGATGAAAGGTAAAATGGACATCGGTCGCCGGTTTTTTTCTTTTACCGCTAAGTCCTTTGACGAGCAATTAGATTTGGACGGCTTGCTATATACGTTATGCGACCCCACTTTCCATAATGTGAAATGGTTAAATGTGTTTACTAGCTATTTGAATTTCTTTGGTGATGAAATACAGCTACCAAGCTCAAACAGAGGAAATACTAGCGGACACGCAGGAAATCCTGTTGCCACTTGGCACGCCATTGAAAGTGAGGATATGATTAATCCAATAGGAATGTGGTTCAAGAAATTGGACTACGATAGGGGGGATAAAAACTTGCTACACTTCTACTTACATAGAACTCAAGATGAAGCTGGAGTAGTGCAAGAGGTAACAAATTTGGTAATCAATTGTGAGAACATTAATAAAGAAGCCCTAAAATACTCAAATGACTTCAAATTTGATTGATAAGATAACGAGGAAGTCGAAAAATATGCTTTTCGAATTCAGTAAAGCCTATCGGACACAGGGTAAATCTTGTCTTCCTTATGAGGAGGTTATTGCTACGCACCCTGAATATCCTGAATTCTACTTTCTTGTTCATAAGAATATGGTATTCGATAAGGGTAGTATTTGCGATAGTTCATATAGCGTATTCTCGTTCGACAAAGAGGGGGAATTTGTAAGAAAAGAGGATGAGCAGCCTGTTTCTTTTTTTAGAAAATTACAGAATGTTAAAAAGATATAAATGCGGGTAACTAAAGAACAACTAAAAACGTACGGCTTATTGGCTAGTTTGCCCGAGAAACTTAGAAAACTCGAGTCAAACGAGTATTTCGTTTTCTATTATGAGGTAGATGAGGTTAACGCACAACTAAAAGTATTTGAGGAATTGGTATACTCAGAGATAAACGTAGGTCTTTATAGAGGTATACAATCAAAGGCTCAAAAATATCAGACAAACAATATTAGGCTAGGCTTTTTTTCGGACACCTTTGAGACGAGAGACGGCTTGTTTTATGAGTTCTTGCGGACTTACAATTCACATAGTGAAGTAGATAAGTTTATCGAATTTGCTATGGAACAAGACCGCCTCATTCAAGTAGATATTGATACCAACGCTATCACGAAGGTCTATACATCGGATGATTTCAGAAGAAGCATCTCTTATTTCTGTTCTACCCGCATACAGAGCATTATGTTTGTGTATGATATGGTAAACGAGGCTTTCAAAAAGAAATTTTCGCAATCATTATATGGAGAAAAGATAAAGCAAGTTGTTGGTCTTATTAAATATGACGGCGGCGTTCTTCCTGAGGTAAATGGTACTCTTAGATTTATGGTTGTTGGCGAACACGCTAAGCTAGAGCCAGAGCAGTCTAAAAACTTAACCGATGCTAAAATGTTGGTTAGGTCTCTTATTGATATTGAAGATATTTATCTACATACAGGATGGGCTTTTAGTAAATACGATGGAAAATGGAGAACAAATATCGCAGATAATGAAGCCTATTTAGACACAACGCTTCTTTATGAAGTCGATGGAAGAAAGATGTACATACCCGCAGGCTCGAATGCTGAGCAAGTGCTTTCTTTTGTTCAAAACCCTAATAAGATATATAATTTCTCATATAAAGGAATTTTAAGTGATGTTCTAAAGCATCCTACCCTCTATAAGTATTATCCACATTTAGCCATACTACCACTTATTTATTACTTTGGGGACAAGCAAGGTAGTAATCCTCAGTTTTATTACTCTCCCAACGATAGGGGTGGTTTTATTTTAATCGATGGATTCAAGGCTTGTGGCGATTCATTATCAATACTTTTACACGAAGTACAGCACGCAATTCAGCATAAAGAAGAATATGCGACAGGTGGAAATATGTTTTTGGCTTCTTTTGTTGCATCAATAGGTGGAACTAAGGTCAGACAGATATTTTCATCTATAAATAGAATAGAGCATTATTTTAGAGATAATATTAATGTAGAGGATGGCGACTTGCAAGAACTAATAAGAGTCATAAAATCTGAAATACCTACTAATGGTAGTGCAAGGGAGTTAAAAGACCAACTATTGCAAGGTCTTTCTGATAGTAAGAACTTTAAAGCAGATGCAGCCAATCTTAACTTTATGCTCATTATGTTTATTGCTGAGAATGGAGATTTCTCAAGTAGTAATCTAGCAGAGTTTTTGGAGCAGAAATTTGGTAGTGTTGTTTTTGACTTATTTGAAAATATCACTGAGGCATATCAATCAGCAAAGTACTTCAAGGAAAAGCTTGCTTCTGAGCAATATGTAAAAGATGATATCAATCAGATTCTATTTAAGAGTTATGAGAATTTATATGGAGAGCTAGAAAGTCGCTCAACGCAAGCGTCACGCTGTGTAGAGTCTAATTTCAAAAACTACTTTTACCTGACTAAATGGGAAAATGCTCCTTTACAAAATATTGTTGTTATTGACGGCCAAGAGACTGTGATTGAGTGCGAAAATATAAAGGGAGCCGTAGAGACTAAAGATGGTCAATACGTGATGCACTTTGAAAAAGGATATAGTTCGCTACCTTTTTTACACGAATTAGGTCATATTGTTTTTGACGCACTCTTAGAGCTAGGTCACGGAGACGTAATCCTTGAGGAATTTGATAGAACATTTGTTTACGACAATGCAGATGAGTTTTTTGTATCTAAATTTTTAGGGTATCTCAAGTCTAAGATAGATGATGAGAAATTACTTTTTGATTTTAAGAAGGACCCCAAGTTGATGGAAAATGATAGAATCAGTGATATTTTGGATGATTTTTTTACTGACGTCCAAGCCGAAGGGCTCGTGTCCGTCCAAACTATGAAAGCATAATGGCTGTTAATTTAAAAGATAAAGTAAAAGAGATAGCAGTAGAAATTGCTGAATCGCCCGATGATATTAAATTCGTTGAGTCAGGAGCTGATTTAATTATTCCTGACACTACGAGTATGGACCCAGGTAGCGTTGCCTCAGGAAAGGACAAGGGGCGTGAAGCAAGTGGTCCGCAAGACGGAGATGATTTTGAAGGCCCCGAGATAAGAATACCACCAGGCAGAGATGAAGACCCGGTCGATGGCCCTGAAGGTGACGGGCCAGATTTGCCGACCGATGACCCTGATGCACCCCCAGGTAGAGATAGAGATAAAGATAAGGACTCTGATAAGGAAAAGCCTAGTGGAAAATATGGTGGTAAAGGCAAGGGCAAAAAGGGTGGAGAACCTAGTGATGATGAAGGCGAAGGTGAGGGTGAGGGCGAAGGTGAAGAAGAAGAAGAAGGTGAAAGTGGTAAAGAAAAAGGCGGAAAAGGAAAGAAGAAAGGCAAAAAAGGTGAGGGTGACCAAGATAGTGATGGCGAGGATGAAGACGGAGATGAGGACAAAGAGGGAGATGGGGACGATAGCGAAAGTGATGATGAAAAAAAGCGTGCCTTAAAAAAGGGTGATAAAGTAATTATTAAGCCCAAGTCTTTACCAGGGGTAGTCACTGAAGTCAATGATGATGGCACTTACAAGGTTAAAGAACTTGACCCCGCCGAGCTTGCTGACCTTGCACAAGGGTTAATTGCTCGAGATGGGGGAGTCTTTTCTCAGGGAGGTCAGACAGAGGATGTTCCTGTACACCTTTTTAAGGTGGGTGGTAACATACTCGCTCCTTCACCTGAATATGTTAGAACTAAGGGGGAGCTAACCTTAGAACAAGAGATTAAAGGTGTTAAGCAGGAATTTTGGAAGATAAAGGATGATAATTACATTATTAGTATTGAGGACGGAAAAGAGTCTGTAACTCCGTGGAAAGGCATTTATTTTAAGTTTGCAAACAAAAAGTTAGCAAATGGAGGTATGGCAGGCACTGCTGACGTAGAAGACGACTATCAGGAAGATGAGTTAGAGCTAATTCAAAAACCAGGAAAGAAGAAGTCAAAAGCTCCGCCGCCACCCACTCCGCCACCGCCACCGCCATCTGGTCCACAAATCGATATTGACCCCCTATTAGAGCGGCTAGATTTGCTCAGAAACAGAAAATTCAAGTTACCGGCTTTGGGACGAGAGATGTTTTTGTCTGAACTTGACCCTAATAGCATTTTTTACAAGTATCAGGCTCCTTTAGCACTGCATAATCGGTTGGCGAAATCTGCTTTTAACAAAAGCAAACCTACGCCCGATGCAGAACTTAAGACATTTTATGAGTTCATAACCGAATTCCCAACCTTCATTTTATTTTGTACAGACGTCCTTGAATTCAGAAATGGAGGGTATTTTCTGATTCCTGACCAATCTTTTAACATTATTCTTGGACCAGGGTTTGCCATCGAGGCTTCGGTAAACGAAGTCGAGGATATGCTGATGAGTCGTAATCCACAGCAAGTAATGATTGCAGAAATAGTCCTCAACTTCCTTGAAAAGCAGTTTGTAATTGATTATCAATACTATCGTATTTTATCACTTACTCCATTTATCAAGCCAGAATTTTTCAGTGACAATTGGATAAAACCACATTTGGATTATCTTTTCAACTATTTCAGAATCAATGAATTAGGTTTGGTATCCGTAGGATATAATACTGTTTCTACTTCGCCTTTCACCACCACTAAACTAGACGATGATACAATTTATCGGATGACTCAAGCAGGTGGGGGTGTTTCAGAGGGGCTAAATCTATACAACATCTTACGCGAAACGATTAAAGACGAGTATAAGATATATGTTTTCGAGGGAATGATGGCAGCCACAAATAGTGGAACTCGAGTCAAATCGAGCATATTCTTTGAAAAAAATCTTGGCTCTGAAACTAACATAACAGAGTCAATTGCTAAGTCTCTAATGGACTTCTATCAGTTCTCTATCACATTGAAAACGAGTTATGACTACAAGGAAATAGCTCTCTTTAATTTACAAAAATTGTCTAATTTGCAAAAGGAGTCATATGAAACTCTATTGAGGGACATTGACGCACAAATTTCTATTTATGGCTTTTAATTATTTTAGTCGACAACTACTAGACACAGATAAAATTGTTTTGTCTGATGTTTTTCCTGATAAGCAACAAGTTGCAAAAAATAAGCAACGTGTAACTTATGGTCTCGAGGATATTGTACTTTACATTAAGGACGCAACCGAGGACTTCAAGTTTTATGACCCTAAGTATGCTGAATTAGATGGCGGCGTAAAAGAGGTCGTGAACAAGTATTTTATCTCGATTGGTAAAGACAATCCTTTCGAGCAATTTGGTCCTAAACCTGGGCTAACCCCCGAATACAAAGAAGGCATTGTACCTAAAGAACCTTTTGTTGTTGAACAGAAGGAAGGCGAATTTCAAGTTACAGGTAAAGGAATTACATCACCTGCTGAGGACATAGTAGATGCGTCTACCGAATTAGCTATACAAAAAGTATCAGCACAAGATGCGGCGACAGCATTGATGACGAAGATTGACAACTTCAAAAAAATCCTCGATAACAGACAAATGCTTCTCGATGATGAGCAAGACGCTACTGAGAGAGAGGATATGCTTAAAACTAATATTAAACAACTCACAGGACTCAAGGAGCTTATCGAAGATGGTCTTGCCGATGAGTTCGATAAAAAGAGATATGACCTATTAAATGACTTCATTCAAAAAAACTCCTAAGAGATGAATACTAAAGAACTACTCGAAAAGATTGCTCGATATAAATCAGCTATGGAAGCTGAAACCGATGCTGATACCAAAAAGAAATTTCAGTCTCGTATTGACCAACTTGAAAAAGATATTGCTCAAGTAGAAGCTTCTGTTGAAAAGCAGGAGGAAAAACTTGAGAAGCAAGAGGACAAGGCAATAGAGGAAGCAGAGAAAAAGCTTCAGCGATATAAAGACGCAATGGATTCTGAGACCGACCCAGATACTAAGGCGAAGTTCAAAAAGCGTATCGATGATATCGAGAAGCAACTCAAGGGAGTAAAAGAGCAAATCAAAGAGGAAAAGAAAGAGATTGAGGAGCAGAAAAAAGATATCAAAGATGCTGTTCAAGACGTTCAGTCGGCTCAAAAAACTGTACGTACTCAGGCTATTAAAAAGGCAGGACAGCAGGTTACTGCAAGAAAGACAACCACTACTAAGAAAAAGACACGTAAGAAAGCTATCGCTAATATTATCACTAAGCTAGACAAGTTGATTGATAAAAATCCGGCATTAAAAGCAAAGTACAAAAATGCTCGTGGGGGTAGTTATATGCAGTATGCATCAGTTGATTTGAAACGTGATGCAGGTAGAGCAAGTAAACCATTTGGATATCGCTTCAAGGGGGACAATACTAAAGTTCCACGTCCTGACCAAAGAGGTCAATCGAATGTGTACTACGAGAATCGTGCTAATCGTGCTGACGTTTATCCTAAGCGTAAGATTAAGTTAGAGGATGGTGGTATGATGGCTGATGGCGGAAAGGTAAAACAAATTGAATTTGATGGAACTAAATGGTATTTAACATACATAGACCCAACCCATTTCTTTTTAAGTAATAGTTCTGATTTCAAAGGTAATGCCTATCACATTGGGCAGTTTAAACACAGACCATTTTACAACGAGGTAAATGAATGGCTAAAAACAACCTCTAAAAGTAAGATGGCTGATGGCGGACTTGCGGGGCACGGTTTAATGTCCACAGGTGGTGTGGTTTTGAATCTGTATCAAACAGGTGCAGATTGGAAAATGAATATGGCTAAGCAGAAAGATTTCGATGACTATAAGAGCGCTAGAAAAGCAGGAGAAAAGTCAGGTGCATTTCAATTTGAGATAGTTGATGAAATTACAGGAGATGTAATGTATAGCACTCACTCCGAGAAAATGACGCCTAGTTTAGCATATAATACAGGTGGTGGAGTAGAAGATGATTGGGAGGTACTTGAAGTAAGACCACGAAGAAAGAAAGGTACCTATAAAATGACAGATGATACTTATGTCAATTTATTTTTAAGTAAAGGCTTCGATGAAAAACGCGGGTCTATGGGAATGCGTTTCTTTGAACATAAGCCAACGGGGACTTTTGTTACTTATGACACTAAAGGTACTCAAACACCAATTATTATATCTAAAGACAAAAGTGGAGAGAAATCAATATATGAAGGAAACTCCATAACAGAAGTTAAGAAATCACTTGATGACTTAGGTATTACGACCACAAAAGAGGGTGTTGAATATAACAGAGGTGGTAAAACACAGGGCTATGATGACCGAAAAGATGAAAGCCTTGGTATGACACGTGGGAAAACCGCATCAAAAGACCTAGACGGAACGAAAGAACAAAAAGAAAAGTTTCGCCGTGACGATGCGGGATTTGAGACAAGAAAAAGAGGTAGAAAAGCACACAAGTACTCTTGGAAGCCCGAAGCAAAAGGAAAAGTACCTTCAGGTGCATTAAAAAAAGCACCATCTAAGTACTACGCTAATAAATTTCCAGATTTAGTAACATTAGAGAAACAATAAAAATTAAAAAAAATGAAAAAAATCAGTGAAGCTCTGAGAAAAAAAGGAATCGCAAGTAAAGCCCTTCCACAAGAATTACAAGAAAGTATTGCAAAATTACGTGAGGACATTTTAGCTTACAATGCAGCAGTAGAGGAATACGACAATGAAAAAGGAGAGGAAGATGAAGAAGATGACGAAGCAGCAAAAGAAGCAAACAAAAAATTTGAGGACTTAGCAGATGCTATTGCTGAAAAAGAAATAGAACTTGCTGAGGCTATTGAAAACTTTCAAGAAGCACCAAAAAATGATGAGCCTACACCTGCTACCCCACAGAAAAAAGAGGATAGCTCAGTTGGTTGGCTCGTTTTTGGGGGAGTAGTTCTAGCATTAACGCTTGGAGCTGTGAACCTTATGAAAAAAAAATAAACTATGGCTAGGAAACTACGCTACAATGACGAGGAGGGCGGAATGATTAAGGCTCAGTTAATGAAAATTGAGTCTTATGCCGCTAAACTAAATGAAATGATTCATCCTGACGATGAGATTGAGGGATGGGTTCAGGCAAAACTTGCTGTTGTCGCCGCCTATATGGGCGATGTTAAGCATTATTTGGACTATGAACTCAAACAAGCGTTTGGAGAAGGCGGTGGCGTAGGCTCAAAACCTCGTTATTGGGAAGTTGAGTTCACTTGGGAAGGCGAGGAAGAAGGCGATGGCCGTAAGGTGAATGTTATGGCAGACAGCGTAGCCGAAGCAGAGCAGAAAGTAAAAGATAAGTTTGGTATGTATTACAAAGGTCTTAAAGTCGTAGAAGTAGAAGAAGATAAAGAGATGACTTGGGATGAGTATGCTGCTAGTAAGGGGGTAAAGAAAATGGCAGATGGCGGTCTTACCTCAGAAGAATCCGATAAATTGACCAAGCTACAAGAGGAGAAAGATAAGCTCAAAATGCAAGAGCTTGATATTTCTATGGGAGTAAAAGGGGGTAAAAAGAATTGGGAAAATAAAATGCGGTCTATCAATGATGAGATTAATACACTTCTGAAAAAGAAGTATGGCTGGAAAATGGCTGAGGGCGGTAGAGTTAAGGTAACATTATCTATTGCTAAAAATTCTAGAAAAATTAAAGATTTAGGGAATTTAGTTGTAGGTCAAAAGTATGATTTACCAAGAATAGGAACGGGAGAATTAGCTGAGAGTGCTACTTATGTTGGAGAAAATAAAGATAGATTGTTTTTTGAAGTGATGCGTCCTGAAACGAAATATATACAAAGTCAATATACCCCCAATGAAGTTTATTATTCTTATAGTAAAGATAGTATAAGAATTAAAGAGTTAGGGGATTTAGTCGTAGGTCAAAAGTATGACTTGGGTAAAGAGAATCTTGGTATTTATGCAGGAGAAGAAAACAATAGATTGATTTTTAAGGTAAAAAAAATGGCTGAAGGTGGAGAGGTAATGGTCGAATTAGTTAAACGTGGACACAATAAGGACAGAGCAGAGAAATTGGTTAAAAAGCACTCCTACTTAATTGATGTGGCTAATGACACAGAAGAAGCCGCAGACGATATCGAAAAGTATGATACAACAAATGAATTCCCCGAAGTGCCTCAATTAAAATTTGCACACGGAGGAAATGTTGATGAGGATGAAGTTGATGTAGAAGAACAAAGAGAGAAAGTAGAACGAATGTATGAGGCAGACCGAGAGGAAGCAGCAATTAGACAACTTGAAAATAGGTCAGTGAAGCTTAGTGATTTGATGCACTATGACGACCTATATTATGTTGGAAATATTTTTGATACAGACTCAGATGGATGGGTAAGTAAATTCGAGGCTGAAAAAATTATCGATGAGATAAATACCAACAGATATGATGAGGGTGGAGAGATAAAAAAGGTATTTGTAGAAATCACAAAGCCCTCTGAAATTAGCCTGAATAGAGTCAAGCGTCAAGTAGAGCAATTTGCACAAGCAGGTTATAGGAGTGCCGACATACTACTCAAAATGGCATTTGTAACAGATAGACCAAAACTACTTGAAGACCAATTCCAAAAACTTAAAAATAGCGTATACTATTTCCGTGATGTAAAAAAATACTATCGTGGAGGTAAGATGGAAGATGAGTTTATGCGTTATGAAGGCTCTAGCTTTTTTGAGGACTATCAAGAGGCCAAAGACTATTTAGGTGAGTCAAGTTGGAAGGATATGAGTTATGATGAGCGAGTAGAGGCTACCAAATACTTAAAGGCAACAGGTAAGATTGGGTATTTCGG
>Ga0172373_10008608_pt1 | contig 12910 bp, 5 predicted proteins | sample Lak10m_2_FD_114546 | JGI IMG/M metagenome (GOLD analysis project Ga0172373, IMG submission 114546) | Freshwater microbial communities from Kabuno Bay, South-Kivu, Congo - kab_092012_10m | ecosystem: Environmental > Aquatic > Freshwater > Lake | place: Democratic Republic of the Congo: South-Kivu... | reverse complement strand
CCGAAGTGCAACTTCCTGAAACGGCAGTGCGCCCTGACGGGCTTGCTTGGGGGAGAATGCAGGGTTTCGAGACCTTGTTCTGGTTAGAGATTGGGGATGAGCACAAAAAGAAGGAAGAAATAGAGGATATTACACGAAGGAGATGGACAGAAGCCTTGGCATTCTGTCGGGAAACAGGTGTCCGGCTTGTTTATGCACAGGTAAGCCCGGATTGGGTCAAGAAGGCCGCTCTCTGGGCATTTAAAAATTTACCAGAAGACATTGCAGTGTTGATGGGGAATAGGCGAAAGTATGGAAAACTTCCAAATGTTGAGTGGGGAAAAGTGACGATTATCTAAAATATAGTATTGACCATATAACAAATTATCAAGTGGTGAAGATGTTGTTTTGATTGCAAACAAATTTTTAAAACCATAAACAGAATTTCATCTGCTATACTTTACAATCTCGGACCGGAAAGATAAGGGAGATACCATGCCGACACGTTTGATTGTTTCAGCCCCTGCCACAGGCAAAACAAATGCCTGTATCGACGATATTCGCGTCGTACTTGAAAAATACCCGCTTGCCAAAATCCGTGTGATCGTCCCGGATCGTTTGCAGGCTGCCTATTTCCGCCGTCGCTTGTCGGCCAGCGGCGGATCAATCGGTGTATACGTTGGAACATTCAACGACCTGTATAAGAATATCCTGGAAAAATCTGGCGGATATGTTCCTGTTGCCTCGAATGCGCTCCTGCACCGCATTGTTCAGGATGTTGTGGATACAACCCCATTGGTTCATTATGCAACCCTGCGGACCCAGCCGGGGTTCATTCTTGCCTTGCAAGATGTCTTTGCTGAACTCAAACGCGCCCTGATCTACCCAGAAACTTTCATCAATTCTTCAAAAGGTGCATCACTCGCCCAACAGGAACTGGCACAGCTGTATGTCGCCTATCAGACAAAGTTGCGAAATATGGGATGGGCGGATTTTGAAGGGCTGAGCTGGCTGGCTGTCGCCGCCCTGGAAGAGTCCCCAAACCTGATGGAAAATTCAATGCAACTCCTGGTGGTGGACGGCTTTGACTCCTTCATCGGAACACAAAGAAGGATACTACAGCTTCTGGAGAAATTCACCAACCTGCTGATCACCCTACCTGGGGATATCGCATTTTCCCGAACTGCACATAGACGATTTGCTCGCACCTTTTCCTCTTTGCAAAAAGAATTTTCACTGGAACTCTTAATAGATAGTTCAACAAACTTTCTTCCCGCCGATATTGCCCATGTGGAAAGCCATCTTTTTACGTCCATCCCCACTTCCATCATAAAACCCATTCAACCCTTCCTGCGGGAACTACGCTCGCCTGCTGAAGAGTCCAGGGAAGCTCTGCGTTGGATCAAGTCCCTTGTCATACGAACTGCCATTCCTTTACAGGAGTGTGCGATCTTTGCGCCAAACCTTGATCAATATCGATCCTATCTGCACAGCGCGGCACTTGAGTTCGGAATGCCAGTTCATTTCACTCAAAGCGACTCTCTCACTACGTCTCCGGCCATCACAGCACTTCTCCATCTATTGAGCCTGCCAACACAAAACTTCCGAACTAATGCATTATTCAAAGTGCTGCGATCCCCCTACTTTTCCTTTGGTCTGCCCTTGGAAACAATCGACTCGCTGGAACAAATCAGTCACATCGGGATGGTTGTTGAAGGACGGGAACAATGGAATGAAATATGGGAGAGACTCTCCCCATCCGGCACAAGCAGCCCTTTTGATCTCGACGATGAACGTACATTAAAAAAGCTTCCGCATGGGATAGCTATCCAAGCGCTCCAAACCCATCTCGATGATTTCTTCCAAATGATCACACCACCGGAAGACGTTCGTTCGCAGACGGAATGGACACGTTGGCTGGAAGACCTGCTGACCAATCTGCATTTTCATGAAAACAGCAACGGTGAACAAGATGAAATTGCTTTGGAAGGATTCCGAGAAGCGCTTCGTGCCCTGGTAATGAGCGAATCCATTGTGGGTGCTCGGGTGGTGGACTATCAACAATATCTCTCCGACCTGCAAAACACGCTGGCGGGCAGTGCGCTCTCCGAACCATCTGCTCCGGGCGCTTCCATCCTGATCGGAAATATTCGTGAAGCACGCGGCTTGCGCTTCAAGGCAGTAGCGATCCTGGGTCTATCAGAGGGGCTCTTTCCATCTGTAGAACGCCCTGATCCTTTCCTGCCTGAAACATTGCGGGAGGAATTGGGACTGGACTCGCGTTTGGAACGTGAACAGGGTAGTTTGTTCTATCAAGCAGTCACCCGCGCCGATGCCCACCTCCTGCTGACACGCCCCTATCTTTCAGAAGATGGTGAACTGTGGGAAGCCTCACCGTATTGGAACGCGGTGGAATCTTTGTTTGAAAAAAACACCACCGTGCAAAAAATCCGTCCGGACGATCCGCGCCCTCTTACGGATGCTGCCTCATCTCAGGAATTGTTGTTCTGGGCGGTCCGGCGCAAAGGCTTGCCTCAACATTATGCCGACATTGAAACACGCTGGCATCAACTGCAACACGCACGCGATGTGATCCGATCCCGCCGTGCCAAACTTGCCGATGGAACCTACGAAGGCGCAACTCATGATTTGCAAACGGAACTTACCAAACGGTTTGCGCCCGAGAAGGTTTGGTCCGCTTCGCGACTGGAAACCTATGGCACTTGCCCGCAGATGTTCTACGTTAAAACCGTACTTGACCTGGAGGTAACTGCACCCCCATCCCTGGGATTGGACATTGCCCAAGAGGGTTCGATCCTGCACAAGGTCCTGGAAGAGGTGTACCGAACTGCCGATAATCCAGAGGAAGTCGAGTCAGTGCTGAAGCGTCTCCCCGAAGTCGCCAAATCGGTCTTTGCCACAGCGCCACAGGATTTTGGCTTTCGTCCCTCCGAGTTGTGGGAACTCGAACAGGGCCAATTCATTGCGATGTTGGAAACCACAATTGTTGCACTTGCTAAAGCCTCGGAAGGCTGGAAACCAATGGCATACGAACAAGCCTTTGGGATCCAGGACACTCCCCCCTTGGAAATCAAGTTGGATGGAGAAAAGGTGCTATTGCGAGGCTTGATCGACCGCATTGACCAGGATGCAGACGGGAATCTGCGCGTTGTTGATTACAAGACTGGCAGTTCTCACTTATCCAAAGAAGATCTGATGCACGGCAGGCGTTTGCAACTGCCGTTGTATGCCCTCGCTGCAAAAGAAGCTTTGAAGTTGGGTGAACCTATTGAGGGAATGTATTGGAAAATTCGAGCTGCAGAATCCGGTTCTTTGAAGCTTTCCACCTTCAAGTCCGATACGGGCGAAGGCATTGATGTTGCGATTCAAACCTCAAAAGAGCACCTCACCCGTATCCTGAAAGGCATCCGCACCGGCGACTTTCCTCCCGTCCCACCCAAAGGTGGCTGTCCCGAGTATTGCCCCGCCGCGCAATGGTGTTGGCGTTATCAAAAGGGAGGCTGGTAATGGCTGAGACACTAGCACAACGGGTTGTCAACACCTTTGGTCTGACGAAAGATCAGCGTACATCCGCATTAGAACGCGGAAAAAATATTATCGTTACCGCCGGCGCCGGCAGTGGTAAGACCCGCACCTTAGTCGCAAGGTACGCGTCCTTGTTGGCAGATGGGCTTTCCCCACGTCTGGTGGTGGCGATTACGTTCACAGAAAAGGCTGCCCGGGAAATGCGCTCACGTTTACGTGGGGCATTGTTGGACCTAGTATCCAAGGCGGATACCTTAGATGAACGTGCCTTTTGGACATCCCTGAACAACCAGATGGATTCCGCCCGGATCGGCACTATCCACAGTCTGTGCGCCGAGATCCTGCGCGCCCATCCTGCTGAAGCCGGGGTCGATCCACGTTTTGATGTGATCGACGAGGGATTGGCAAAGACCCTCAAGAAGCAATTGGTGGAAACGGCTGTGATCAGTATGGTTTCCCAGACAGAATACAGACCCTTGTTTCAAGCGTTGGGAACTCAGGGAGTACAAGACCTGCTTGCCACCCTGCTGGACAAGCGACTGGAAGCAAGTGAGATATTCGCAACCGCCCTGGATGGGGACGCCATTGTGCGCTCTCATCTCGAAGTCCGGTTTCATGCTCCAGCAGTCATGGATTGCATCAAGGAATTACGTGGTTTCACAGAACGGCAGGTATTTGATGACGCGGGCGATAAACTCGCCCCACAGATCATCGATCTATTGAAGGAATGGCAAAGCGCAGAAGAAGCGTTTGCAAAGGGCGACGTCATCGCTTGTACTCAACACCTGCATAAAGCGCGCCGCGATTTTCTGAAAAAAGGCGCGGGCAAAAAAGGCAGGGTAAAGGAAATCCATGCCGACCTACAGGCGGTATATGATGAATTTCTTGACCCCTTGATCGGCGGCGCCAACTCCAAGGATGAACCGCCCAGTGCGGAGTCTGAAGCGACCTTTACGACAATCCTGCCCCTAGTCGAAAAAAGTTTTGAGACCCTGCATCAGTCCTATCGATCCGAATTACAACTGCGCCACGCGCTCGACTTCGATGACCTTGAATATGGGGCAATGTCCCTGCTCCAACAAAATGCGATTCGGGCTGTCTGGCAGAATGAAGTGCAGGCCCTGTTGGTGGATGAATTTCAGGATACTAACCCGCGCCAGCGCAACATTGTGGATGCACTGGCAGGCACAGGTGGTCGGCTTTTCGTGGTGGGCGATGACCGGCAAAGTATCTATCGGTTCCGTCGTGCCGATGTCACCGTCTTTCGCGAGGTGCAGTCGCAGGCCCGGGCCCAAGATGATCTCGTTATTGATCTGGATATCACCTACCGCGCTCATGAGCCCTTATTGAATGCTACTGGCAACCTGCTCGGAGGTGTGATGGGAACAGAAGATCGTCCAGGGCAACCCTTTTATGTTCCATTCCGTCCGTTAAACGCGCATCGCAAGGCAAAACCAGATCATATCTCCGATCCGCATATTGAGTTCATCCTGGGTGCCGGGGAGGACGCCGAAGATGCCCGCCCCATAGCGGCGCAAGCCCTTGCCCAGCGCCTACTCAAACTCCGTGAAGAGGGACAGATCCAAAGTTGGGATGATGTCGCCCTGCTCTTTCGAGCCTCGACCGGATATACCTGGTATGAAAATGCCTTCGAAGATGTCGGCATTCCTTTCGTTACGGTGGCAGGACGGGGATTTTACGAACGTCCTGAGATCCGCGATATCCTGAACATCCTGCGCGCCCTGGCGGACACTGCCGATGATCTGGCAATGGCAGGTTTGCTGCGATCCCCCGCGTTCGGTTTAAGCGATTCCGCGCTGTATCTCTTGCGTCATCATGGAGGGAAGAAGTCATCTTATTGGAATGCCCTGCGTGAAGATATTTCATACCTAAGCGAATCAGATCAAGCCTGCACCAGACGAGCGGTATCCATCTTGAATGATCTCCTCCCGCGTGTGGATCGCGAATCTGTGGCAGACCTGCTCAAGGAACTGGTTAATGCAGTTGATTACCGCGCCGTTCTTGCCATTGAGGGTGAAGGCGGTTCAAGTGGACGACTGTGGCGCAATCTCGACAAACTGCTCGCTGATGCTCAGAGCAGCGGCTTGGTCAGTGTGCGTGATTTTCTGGAATACCTCATCACCCTCAACGATGCCGGCGCCCGCGAGGGAGAAGCCCCTGCTGATGCGCAAGGCGCCGTGCGTCTGATGACTATTCACAAATCCAAAGGGCTGGAGTTCCCCGTTGTAATTCTGGCGGATGCCACCCGCACCACCATGAATAGAAGTGACCCAGTTTATCTTCTGCCGGAGATGGGCTTGTCCATCCAGATAAAACCGGAGCCCATGCTGTATCGTCTCTCCAAACAATTGGATGACCTGCAAAACGAAGCTGAGTCTGGACGCCTTTTGTATGTCGCCATGACTCGTGCCAGGGATAAGTTGATCGTCAGTGGGCATGTCAGCCAGGGCAGAAGCAAGATTGCCGGCTGGATGAAGGAGCTATGTGTGATTTTGGAAATCTCTCCTGATGAACTTCTTGACGAAGCAGGACTCTACTCTCAACCCAAGACTGCCCAAAAACATCACGTCCTGGTATGGTGTTCACATGGGCAGAGTGCGCAGTCCCAAACGGAGGCGCTTACTCCATCTGCATTACCAGCAGAACCACAGGCATCGCCGCTGTATGAGCCCATAATCGATCCTGTACAAATTTCCATTGAAGCGGATGAGGAAACCGTTCGACGCGTCTGGCGTGCGACCGAGCCGACATTATATGTACCACCCAGTGTGATCGGACAGATGACACATAAAGCCCTGGAACTCTGGCTGCACATTGATGACTCCCGCCTGATTCCCCTGCTCGAATCACTGACGCTGGATGCCGGGCTTGCCACTGATGAACAACGCGTCGAGGCAGTGCGCCGTGTGCGTGAGTTGATCGAGCGTTTCTGTGCCCATCCGTTGCGTGAAGAGATCGAGCATGCTGATGAACGTCATCATGAGGTACCGTATACTCGCATGAATGGAGACCATTCCGAGACGGGATATATCGATCTGCTCTACCGTAAGGAAAATGAGTGGTTCGTGTTGGACTTCAAGACCGATGCGATCCACTCAGAAGAACAGTATAAGGAATTGGTAGCGAAGTATTCCAGGCAACTGGAACGATATGCCAGTGCCATCAAACAACTATTTGGGCAGGATGTGAAGTTATCGCTTTGTTTCCTGGACAACAACGGGCGAACGCATATCGCGAATCAATCCTAATCATTAGCGGAAATATTCATTAGACAAATCAGCCTCCCTAGCCTACAATAACAGACAATCAAGAAACCCTGTTTAGGCACGCCTTTCTTCATTGTGGAGATAACAACCATTTTATTTTTGAGATGGGAACCGCCCTGCGGGGAGTTCAGAAACAAATTGGGTAGTAGTGTATGCCAAAACGAAAAAGAAAATCCAATCAAGGTTGCTGTCTGGTTTCGTTGGTGCTTTGGCCGTTCCAATTGTTGGAGAGTCTTGTTAATTCCCTCAGTTCTCCGAATACCACCCCAAGACCTCAGACAACGCAGAGGAAGAAGATCGCGCCTGCCAATACCAAAAGGGTAACTAGCGCGGATCGGTTTGTAGATGTTACGCCTGCCGGGAGGCAAAGCTATACGCCTTCCATAGGCGTCACCATCACCTATGAAAACAGGGGGACGAGCTTTGTAAAAGAAGCGCAAAAGTTGAAGGGTAAGAAGGAAAATTTTGCCAATCATGTACCTTTCAAATGTTACTGGCCGACCTACAGTGACATGAATGGCTCGCAGCAACAATGGTACTTTTATTGGAGATCCCAGACCCGACAGAATACATTCCATCCCAGTGACCTAAGTTACATCTTCATCCATGTATATGAGATCTTAAACCTAGTCGAAACGCCCGATCCAATTCAGGCGGCTGAAAGAATTCGTATCCTTTGGCTGGCATATCGCGAAAAATATCCAAACCTGGACCGCTACCTGCCGGATTGGGGAGGCGATCTTCTGGCTGTAAAAGTTGGTGGCGCCCAGGCACTGGCATGGTGGGAGTCCATCCTGAGCGTGGATGGAGTGGATATACCCGATTCAATTGTCAATATCATTGTGGAAAAAGCAATCCGCGCCAATGGCGTCGATGCGCTTCCTTATAAGATCTGGTCCCTATTGTCCGACTACCAGCCACGAAACAAGTTTTATCAAAAGTACAACACAGATCACTTCGTCGATCATTCCTATGAGAAAGCCATCAAAGTCGCCAACGCTCACTATCTCAAAACAACCGGAAAATCTGTAATCGACCAGTTCGTATCAGAACGTGTTCTCAATTATGAGAAACCTGTTTTTGCCTCCGCCTTAATCGGTTTTTCCCATCCGGCTACCGCACGTCTGGCGACCGGGAGGGATTATGCCGGTTCAACACGGTTGGCAAATAACATTACATCCATCATGAAGTATGCCGAAAACATCCTGAGAAAACAGTTGAAGTTCTCGGCAAAATTATCCGGCATTGAACTACCCGCCGACCTTGCCCAACAGCTGGATCTGGCGTTCCAACAGGAAAAGACCCGGCCCAGAAAACCTGAACCCATCAAGATCACCATCGATCACAAGCGAGTCGCCTCGCTGCATGAAGAGAGTCGGGTGGTAAGCGAGATGCTGGCTACAGAACAGGTTGGTGCAGAAAAGGAATTGCTGACCGATCTTGAAGAAACCCGTACCCTTTGGAAATCCCTGCAATCCTCTGAACGGATGGTGCTTGCCGGATTGCTTGCGAAGGAATGGAACACATTCGAACAGATCAAAATCGTCCTGGGCATGGAACTGGAACAAGTTTCCGTGCTTCTGGAATCGATCAACAAGAAATCGTTGAGTGTGCTTGGCGATAAAATGGTATATCAATCCGCCAATGCCATCCACCTGGCAGAGGATTTTATGGACGAACTGGAAGTTGTCGTAAAGGAGATGCCTCCCAGCCAGGATGACGCCTCTCAGGAAGGTATGGATGAATCCTTCAATCCTTGGGTGCAATTCTTTGACGCACTCGACCCCGTGGAAGTGGAGATCACGAAACTTCTTGGAACAGGCGGGCAATTGGAGGAAACAGAACTTGATGTCATTGCCAGGACTCACAATGCAATGGGAAACGCGGTCATGGATTCATTGAATGAAAAGGCGCAGGTACACATTGGGCAACTCCCCTTTTACCTGGATGGGACAACCTGGTTTGTGGAGGAGGAATATCTCCAGCTCCTGCGAGGACATCTTGGACTTGAGGTGAATTAATATGTCGATCACAAAACGCGAAGCAAAAACAATCCTGACCTCATTAAGTGCCGGCGTGGTTCCCCGAACAGGTCTTCGGCATATCTCCGTCGGACGCCTGCCGGAAGTGGCTGCCCTCAAAAGCGACCTGGATCATAACCGGGAGGGCGGCGCAACCGTTCGTTTTGTCATTGGCAGGTTTGGCAGCGGCAAAAGTTTTCTACTACAGCTGATGCGCACCTATGCCCTGGAAAGCAAGTTTGTGGTGGCGGATGCTGATTTCTCCCCCGAACGCAGGCTCTTTGGTTCCGGGGATGAAGCCATTGCCACCTATAGGGAATTGATGAAAAATCTCTCGACCCAGACACGCCCGGATGGCAATGCGTTGCCAACGATCATCGAACGCTGGATCTCCGGCATCCAAACCAGTGTCGCCACAGAGAGCGGTCTAGATCACGGCTCCCCAGAGTTCGTCAGTCAAGTGAAAAGCCGGATCCTCAGCACGCTCAACGACATGCAGGAACTGATCCACGGTTTTGATTTTGGTTCCGTCCTGGCTGCCTACTATCAAGGATATGCAGAAAACAATGAAGAATTGAAATCCAGCGCCCTACGTTGGATGCGCGGGGAATATGGCACCAAGACAGAAGCTTACGCCGCGTTGAAGATTCGAACGATCATTGACAACGATAACTTCTATGATTATCTAAAGGTGTTTGCCACCTTTTTCCGGAAGATCGGCTACAGCGGCTTCACGGTCTGTTTGGATGAAGCGGCTTATCTTTACACGATCACCAACAGTGTTTCCCGAAAAAACAATTACGAGGCTATCCTCTCGATCATCAATGATTGTTTGCAAGGCAAGGCTGCACATATTGGCTTTATCTTTGGCGGCACACCCGAATTTCTGGAAGATCAACGTCGCGGGTTATTCAGCTACGAGGCATTACGCTCCCGTCTGGCAGGTAATCGTTTTCTCGGGGAGGGATTGCAGGATTTCACCGGGCCGGTTATCAAGTTATCTTCCCTAACCGCGGAAGAGATTTTCGTCCTGCTCCAAAAGATCCGCGAGATCCACCAAAGCCAGGCTACAGCTCCGGTGAAAATGACAGACCAGGATATCCATGCCTATATGGAGGAAACGCTGCGCAGGATGGGCGCCAGGGAATTTACCACGCCGCGTGAACTGGTGCGCGAGTTTGTCAATCTGTTGAATCTGCTGGTCCAGTATCCAGACAAGACCTGGCAGGAGATTGTTATGGGCTTGCCGGCGCCAAAGGAAGAACAACCGCAAGACCTTCCTCCTGCCACGGACGAAGACCCATTGGATCGTTTCAGCGATTTCAAAGTGAACTGACATGCCTTCCCAAAACGCCTTTGATCGGCTTGCCCCCTTTGTACAGGAATTTGTCTATCGCCTGGGTTGGAAAGAACTTCGAGTTCTTCAGGCTCAGGCGATTGACGCCATTTTCGACAGCGAAAACGATGTCCTGATCACAACCGGCACCGCCAGCGGCAAGACCGAGGCGGCATTCCTGCCCATTCTGAGTCTCATCGCCCAGGAACCAGTCGGCTCGATCAAAGCGTTGTATATTGGTCCACTCAAAGCATTGATCAACGATCAATTCCGCAGGCTTGATCTGCTGTGTGAAGCAGGCGATATTCCCATTCACCGCTGGCATGGGGATGTGGGCAGCAGTCAAAAATCCGACCTGATCAAAAATCCCGGCGGGGTGCTACAGATCACCCCTGAGTCCATTGAAAGTCTATTCATCAACAAGACCAATCATCTGCATAGTTTATTTGGCGGCTTGCAATTCATCGTGGTGGATGAAGTCCATTCCTTTATGGAATCAGATCGCGGTGTGCAACTCCGCAGCCAGTTGCAGCGCATCGAGAAGTATGCAAAATCCAACCGTCCGAGACGGATTGGTTTGTCCGCCACAGTGGGTGATACGGAGGCGGCAAAGAGGTGGTTAAATCCAACCTACCCCTCGAAGGTGCAAGTCATCGACCCAGATGTCAACCTGCCCCCAACGAAGTTAAGCCATTTGCATTTTTCTCTTACCAAAGAGGACATCCCATCCGATCTGCTCGATGATCTCTATAAACTTACCAAGAATAAACGGTCGCTGATCTTTTGTAACAGCCGCAGGAATGTGGAGATCCTGACTGCAGAATTGAATCGCCGCAGCCAACGCGAACACCTGCCTGAACATTTCCTTCCCCATCATGGGTCCATCAGCAAGGAAATCCGCGAGGACGCGGAAGTTCGCATGCGGGATGATGACCGACCCTCCTCCGTGGTTTGCACGAACACTCTGGAATTAGGGATTGATATCGGTCAGTTGGATCTTGCCGTCCAAGTAGATAGCACTCATACAGTCATGTCCTTTGTGCAACGCCTGGGAAGAACCGGACGCCGGCAGGATGCCAGCCGCATTATGCAGATTTACACATCAGAGATCGAGCCCGAAGCAGGTGATGAATTCTATGAAAGAATTCCCTTCTCCTTATTGAAGTCTTTGGCAATCGTGGATCTCTTTCTGGAAGGCTGGCTTGAACCGCCTGTTGAGCGAGCGGTTGCCTACAATGTTCTCTACCACCAAATGCTTTCCAGATTGGTGGAGACACATGGCAGTTCTCCCAAGGACCTGGTGGAACACTTTCTGCGCTCAAATGTTTTCCCCGGTGTGACATCGCAGGAGTATGCCGATCTGCTCAAACATTTGGGAGCTACAGATCATATTGAACAGTTGGAAACAGGCGAAATTATTCTGGGACTGGCTGGTGAAAAAGTGGTTCGCTCCAGGGATTTCTATGCCGTCTTTACCACTCCGCCGGAATGGGATGTCTTCCATAAAGAACGCATCCTTGGACGGATCAGCCCCCGTCCAGATTTGGCTCCCGGCACCTGTCTCTTATTGGTAGGCAGGATATGGGAGGTAAAGCAGATATTTGAAGACAAGCAGCAAGTCCTAGTGGAGCCAGCCAAAGACTCTCGCGATGTCATGTTCCTTGGAGCGGGCATCCCTGAAATGCACCCACGTATCGCTCAGCGCGTTCGGGAAATCCTGTTATCTGACAAAGCCTTATCATATTTGGACGCAAATGGGCAACATGTTTTGGCAGATACGCGCAGGCTCAGCTTGGACTGGGGTATTGGGCAAAAGCAGATATTTGAACTTCCTGGAAGTTGGGTGATCTTCCCTTGGACAGGCACACGTTCTGCCCGGACGCTTCAATATTGGTTCCAAGCTTGTGGGCTAAAATCCGACTTCCCCATGATGATGTTTCCCTGGGTGATGACCATTGCCAAGGCAGAGGGTGAAACCAGAGAGCAGTTTACGTCCAGATTACAGGATGTTGCCAATTCGGGATATGGTTTGGAAGATATTGTCAACATGATCCCGGTCGAGATCCAACGCATCCAAAAATTCGATGAATTTATTCCTGATGAATTGATTGCGAGACGCACCGGACAGGAATGGCTGGATTGGCAGCAGGCAAAAGCTGATCTGGGGGAAATAATCCAAGATACCCAACTCTATAAGCCCTGAAAACTCGTTATAAATTGCGTTACAGAGTGCATACTGGCTGCACTCTGATGTTGTATACTTTAAACTGGAAAAGAGGAAAGGTTTTCAGAATATGTCTCAACGCCAGCAATTAGAACGAATTATGGAGATTGACCGTCGCATTCGGGATGGCGAGTATCCGAATCCTAATCAACTTGCCAAGGACTTCGAAGTCAGCCGGCGAGTTATTTTTGTTGACCGAGATTTCATGATAAACCGTTTGGGTGCTCCCATCGAATATGATCGTTCCCGAGGCGGATGGTATTATGCCGATGAAACCTGGATACTTCCCGGGATAATTGTTACTCAAGGGGAACTGTTAGCATTCTTTTTGAGCGTTGAAGTTGCGAAACGCTATTTGGGTACTGGGTTGGAAGAGACACTACGAACGGCAGTGGAGAAGTTATCCAAAAATGTCAAAGGTTCCATAACTGTTGATTTGGATACATTACGTTCACACTATAGTTTTTCCGCTCCTACACTACTCAGTGTAAACGAGCAAGCCCTACTCGATTTGCAT
>Ga0172373_10008607_pt1 | contig 12910 bp, 8 predicted proteins | sample Lak10m_2_FD_114546 | JGI IMG/M metagenome (GOLD analysis project Ga0172373, IMG submission 114546) | Freshwater microbial communities from Kabuno Bay, South-Kivu, Congo - kab_092012_10m | ecosystem: Environmental > Aquatic > Freshwater > Lake | place: Democratic Republic of the Congo: South-Kivu... | reverse complement strand
GTTCGGAAGCAAGGGCTCGATGATCGACCATTCGTGATCCGTCAACTCGTACCGCCGCCGCGCCATCAATCCCCTCCATGCCTGAAGGAATCCTTGAATCACGACGCAGGACGAAGGGGAAGGCCGTTTATGAGTTTACGGCCTAGGGCGGATTAAGCGCCGCCTCATCAGCATGACATGTGACTGAGGAGATAGGGTGTTACGGCTACCCGATGAACGATCATCAAGGGCGCGTTTCGAGCATGATGGGCCGGAAGGGGACGGTCAGCCTCCGGCGTTGGTTCGAATGTAAGCAGACTTTCATCAAACCCAAGGGAGCCTTTCGGAGCGAATGTCCGACCAATACCGCAAACTGGCATTATAGCTTACCCCCGGCCAGTTCGAGTTCCAGCCGCGCGGCGGAAGCATCGACCTGCGAACGCAAGGAAGGCTTCTGCGCAACGGGAGCGATGCGGAAGTGGCGCAGCAGATCTTCGACCTCGATCAAGGCGGCGGAGGCGTTGGCGGACGGGTTAGCTCCCCTCCTCGGCCATCGAGAAGTCTACGCGCCCCATTCGCGGATCAGCACGACCAGCGCCGATCGGGCGGCTCGGTCGAGGAAGCTTTGGCCCAGGCCGCTGATTCGGACATGGCCGATCAGCTTTTGGTCGGGCACCGGACCGTCGAGGCGGATGGTCACGCGGAAAAAGCTTCCCTGGGGAACCAGAACCTGCCCGGCCATCCGCACCGGGATGTCGCCGCCATGGAGTGAGGCCAGAGCAGGATCGGTCAGGACCTTGACCGGATTGCGGTCTATGGAAATCACCTGGCCGCTCATGCCGACATGGTCAAGGTCATGGGGGATGAAGCGGGCGTCATTGCCCTCCCTGATCCGAGGCAGGTCGTCCTCGGCCACATAGGCGGTGGCGATGGCAACACCATCGGCGCGGATCAGGCCCAATTGCTGCTTGGGCGACAGCCAGGCGCCGGGCTTCAGGTCCGGCAGCGGGTCGAGGAAGACGCCTGCATGGGGGGCGATAATGGTCAGGCGCTCGGCCTCGGCGTCCAGTGCCGTCTTCTCGGCATTCAGACGCGACAATTCCTCGGTCAGGGCCGACAAGCGTTCGCGCCCGAAGGGATCGAGCTTGACCGCCTCCAACTCGGCGGCCTTGCCCTCGGACCTTGCCGCGATGATGGCCCGTTTCGCCTCGATATCGGGGGAGACGAAGGATAGCAACGGAGTCAGGGCGGCAACATGCTGGCTACGCGTCACCATCAGCCGCTCCAACCGGGCTGGACCAGGCAGGAACAGCGGGGCGTTGATCTCGGCGGCGGAGCTGGCTGGGGCTTCGATGCGGGCTCGCCAGGGAACAAAGGCCACCAGCAGCATCAGGCCAAGGCCCAGGAGCGGCCGCCGCCAGCGGGTTCCCTTGAGGATGTCGTCCCGGCGGTTGGCCCATTCCCTCAACTCGGTCCAGATGGGCAGGAACACGAACCAGCCGATCTCGACCGCGAACAGCAGGACGCCCACCGCCTTGATGAAGAAGTGGTAGACCAGCACCGCGATGCCGAGGAACAGCACCAGGCGGTAGACCCAGACAGCGACGGCGAAAGCCACCATGGCCCGTTGCCGGCTCCGGGGCATGGGCTCGGGCGGTGGCTCGCCCAGGCCGAACAACACCTCGCGCAGCCACCACCGGGCCATGGCGAAGGCCCTGGGGTGGAGATTGGGCAATTCCAGGGCGTCCATGGCGAGGAAATAGCCGTCGAAGCGCATGAACGGGCTCAGGTTGATGACCAGCGACGACACCCAGGTGAAGGCGGCCAGCACGAAAACGCCCTGGCGCAGCGACCCGTCGGGCAGGAAGACCCACAGCAGGGTGGCCCAGGCCGCCACCGCCAGTTCGGCCCCAATGCCCGCCGCGCCAACCAGCAGCCTCTGGCGCCGTGACGCCAGGGTCCAGGTCTCGTTGACGTCGGTATATAAGACCGGCCACATCACCAGGAAGGCGACGCCCATGGTTGGCACCCGGCAGCCGAACCTTTTGGCGGTTAGGCCATGGGCCAATTCATGGATGACCTTGACGAGGCTGAGCGCGATGGCGTAGCTCACCACGCCGGACAACGAGAAGGTGTCGAGCAAGGTGGCGGCAAACAGCTCCCATTGCCGTGCTACCAGTAGCAGGCCCAGCAGCAGTGCTCCAATAGTGGCCCAACGGAACCAAGTGTTGCCCAGCCACGACACCAGCGGCAGCAGCGTACCCAGGAAGCGGTCGGGCCGCACCAGGGGGATGCGGAAAAACAGGTAATGGTGCAGTAGCCAATTGAAGACGGAGTGTCTTTCTGCTGTCGCCTGTTGGGTGAGGTGGAGCGTGTCGGCGTGGGAAGTGGGTGCGGTCAGCTGGTTGCCGTGAATGAACCGCGCCACGTCCACCACCTCGTCTTCTGTCATATCGATGGTGGTTTCAGCCCGCACGGCATCAGCCACTTCGCCGGCAGTACCGCCCCAGCGGCTCAATGCCTCGAAAGCGGCCCAGCCGATGCGGAAATACCGGTTCCTGACCGGATCGCGGATGGTCCAGGTGGGCGAGCCGTCGAGCGAGGCCGGGCCGGGATGCAGCGACAGCTCGTCACGCAAGGCCGGCAGGGGCAAGGCGGCGGCCTCCATTGCTACACCCCCAGGAAAGTGCGCACGACCGACAAGGGCCGCCGCGCCAGCCAGTATATCAGCGGAACGCGATGACCATCGAGCCGGGCGGTACCCTTGAGGCCCAACCATGGACCGCTTTCCCCCTTGGACAGTTCGGCCCGCACCCGGTGGCCCAACGTTCCGTCGGGCTGTGGAATGGCCTCGTAAGCGACATAAAGCAGTCGGGCGGAAACCGGTGACAGCGGATCGGTATTGAGGAACAGGCTGACCGGTCCGCCGTTCTCCAGCGCGATGACGTCGGCGGGAGCGAGCCATGCCTCCACTTCCACGTCGTGGGGGGACGCCACCGCCAGCACCTTTTCGCCCACCGCCACCGGGCGACCCTGCCATTCGGCTGGGTCGTCCAGAACGGCGACACCGGAGCGCGGTGCCTTGACCAAAGACCGAGCCATCAGGTCTTCCAACTGCGCTGCTTCGGCGGAGCGCTCCTCGACACGGGCACGGATCACCGCCAAGGTCCCCCTGACTTTAGGGTCGACAAAAGCTTGCTGGCTCGCTTGTTCTAGTTCCGCCTTGGCGGTATCCAGCATTTTCTTGGCTACCTCCAGTTTGCCGGTCAGCGTGGTGCGGTCCAACTCGAACAACAGGTCACCTTCGGCTACCTTCTGGTTAGGCCGCACCAGGACCTTCTCGACAACTCCATCCAACGGGGCGCGGATCACCGCCGGGTCATGGGCCACCACCTCGGCCGGTGCCAGTACCGACAGGCGCACCGGAAACAGCAGGACCAGTGCGATCCCAGCCGCCAGTTTCAGGCGATAGCGGGGGATGGACCCGATCTTTTGCTTCCACGTGGTAACGGGGGATGGCCGGTACAGCATCGCCCAGGCGTGGCCGTAGAAATCACAAGCGCGGGCCAACAGTGCCGCCTCCTGCTCGCTCCACCCTTCGTCGCGGGCCAGCAGCAGGGTGCCGAGGCGTTTGCCGTCGCGGTCTTTCAAGGGCAGCAGCAGGGCGCAAGGCGGTAGCCACTCCGCCCATTCCGCTCCATCGGCACAGTCCAGATCGGCGGGACCGGCTTGGCGCACATCGTCGGAGGCCAGGCGCTTGAACACCCGCGCCAGCCACAGGGTGAAGGACGCCCCGGCCTCGATGCCGGCAACACCGGAGACCGCCTTCACTCCCTCGCCATCGATGAACAGCGCCGCCTGGCGATAGGCCGTCAGCGCCCGGCTGTCGTTGACCATGACGAAGCCCAACTCGGTGGAACTGGCGGCCTGGCGGGCGTGTTCCTCCAATCCCAGCAGGGTGATCAGCGGGTTGTCGGTCATGGCGCGGGCAACTGGACCCGGCCGGTCATGCCGGCGATCAACTCGGGATAATCGCCTCGCACTTCCGCCACCACCTTGACCGAATGGCTGACGGCATCGACCTTGGCGCCGATACGGGTGATCTTGGCGGGATAGGCTTTCTTCACCTCGTCCACCGCCACCTGGATCACCAGTCCGGGCTTCAAGCTCCGCACCCAACCCGACGGCACGATGAATTCGGCATCCAGCGCCGAATCCTCAAGGATGTCGAGGATGGGTTGGCCGGCCTGGATGTATTGATGGGCGCGGGCCTTCTGTTCCACCACCCGGCCCGAGAACGGCGCATTGATGCCGCACTTGCTGGTGACGGCGCGGGCGGAGTTGAGCTTGGCCTGAGCCACGGCAGCATCCGATGCCGATTTCTCGGCCTCCAGCGTGCCGGCCGAATTCAGTTCCAGCAGGCGTTTGTGCACAGATTTGGTCTTTTCCGCCGCCCCCAGCACCGCCTGGGCTTCATCCAACTGCGCCCGCTGGATGACGCAGTCGAAGGCCACCAATTGCTGCCCCTCCCTGAAACGGTCGCCTTCCTTGACCGCGATGCGGTCGATCTTGCCCGGCAGTTCGGCCGAAAGCGTCGTGAACTGCACCGCCACCAACTGGAGCGGGATCACTGGCTCCTGTGCCTGCGCCGCGAAAGACAGCAGGACCAGGGCGGGAACCGCCCATCTCAGGCGATGTGCGAAAAGGGGCAATGTGATCGTCATGGTATGATCCCCAAAGCGGCAAGACCGTCCCGGCCTCCCTCAACCATCGACGTCGTTGCGGGCCACCACAGGAGGCGCGTTTTCCGCCGGGGCCGAAAGCGCCTCGAATGTCTCGGCGATGCCGCGGCCCAGCCAGCTCAGGGCATCAGCCACCGCGTCGGATTGTCGCACTTCCGGTTCGACCGGTGTTGTGGGCAAAATCTTTTCGATGACTGCGGGCGCACTCTGCGGTACCGGGGCAGGCATCGACACCGGCGGCATGGCCAGGACGATGGCCCCCGACACCCCGTCAAGGGTATGGGATGCCACCCTCGCGGGGACGGGATCGGCGCCGATGGTGGATTGCAGCTTGCCGTAGGCCGACTGCATCTGGGCATAGGTCTGGAAGCGGCGCAGTTCGGCGGCGATGGCCGAGGTCTCGGTGCTGATACGCTCGATATCGTTGGCCGTGCCACCGCGCTGCTGGTTGCCCGAGGCATCGGCCAGACGCTTCTCGATCCCCCACAGCTTGTTGGCGCGCTCGAACTGCTTGGCCGCGCTTGCGAACTGGTGCGACACCACATGGACCTGGGCCAGGACTGCCATGCGAAGCGCGATCCGTTTGGCCTCGGCCACCTTCTCGGCACTTTCCGAATGGGCGATGCGATCGGGGCCAGACAGCACGTTGAGCAGATTCCAGGTGACCTTGGCGCCCACGTCGTTCCAGCGATTGTCCATCAGGAACGAGTTGGACTCGTACTGGCGCGAAAACGACAGGGTGACACCCGGCAGCAGCTTCAGGATTTCCTTTTGGGTATCGTCGATGGCGATTCGGCTCTGGTAATCCTGCTCGCGTAGATCCGGGTTGTTGATCATCGCCGCCTCTTCCATGTCCTCGATAGACATGGACCAAGCCGGGATCGACATGTCGCCGTTGCTGGGAACCTCAAGCTTGAAATCGCTGCCGGGGGCCACATTGATCAGGGCAGCCAACTCGGCCTTGGCCGTGGTCAGTTCCTGATCGATGGCCTCGAGCTGGCGGATGCTTTCCAGCAGGGTTTTCTGGACACGCAGGGTTTCCGTCGGATTTTTCAGCTTCTCGGACTCGACACGCTCCGAATCCCGCAACGCCTTCTCGGACGAGGCGATGGTTTCACCGACCTTCGCCTTCAATGCCTGGGCTGCGGCGGCACGCCAGAACGTGAAGCGCACCTCCTGCACCAGATTGTTGACCGTCTTGCGCCGCTTTTCCTGGGCAATCAGGGCCCGATCGGCGTTCTGATGGGCGGTAAAGTAGCTGACGCCAAAATCGAGGATGTTCCAGGTCAGACCCAAATCGCTGGTGATGGAGAACCGATCTGCCGAATAGGTCGGATTGGACGTGCTGGTGGTCTGGGTGATCAGATCGCGCGAGCGGGTGGCGTTGGGCTCGGACCGCTCGGTATAGCCGGCATTGGCGGTCAGCTTGGGCAGCAGATCGAAGCGATCGAGATCCGTCTGCCCCAGGGCCAGGGCCTCGTCCATCATCTTGGCCCGTTTGTCCAGATTGTACTTCAGTACGCGGGCAACGGCATCGGACAGGGTCAGCGGCCTGGACAGGGTTTCCTGCCCATCGAACATGGCGGCGCGGTCGGCCTTGGCCTTGGCGCTGAACTCCTCGGCCGTGAACGGCGTCGGCGTCACCGCACAGGCAGACAGCAGGGCGACGGTGGAAACGGCGGCCAGAAGACGGGCGGCCCGGGTGATGTTGATGGTCATGACAGTCCTATCCCCTGGTCTTAGGAAAAGCGGATGGCGGCGAAACGCGCGGCCAGTTTGAGTTGTTGGGTGAAGGCCAGTTTGCCCGGCGCGCGGTCGCGCTGGTGATGGCCCAGCTTGATGACATTGCCGTCCCGGACGGCGCCGGTCTTCTCGGGTAAGCCGTTGATGCGCACTGTGATGGTGGCTTCCTGGCCTTTGTCGTCGCGGGCGATGATGCGGACCACCATGGTGCCCCGGAAATCGGCGGGCGGCTGACCCGCCAACGTCCCGGAGCGCGAATCGAAGTTCAGCCACGACGGCAGGGGCTGTCCCGTAATTCGGGCGGCACTCAACGTGACCACGGCGTCGGAACGACTATGGACAAAGGCATCCACCGGAATGGTCACCTTCATGGGACCATCCGCAAGCGGAGGAACCTGCATCTCTGGGCGAAGGGCGAGCAGTCCCTCGACCGCAGGCCCCCCCGGGGCGCCCGTCACCACCGGCACGCGGAACCCGCCGCCCTCGGTCGGCGACGTGAATTGGGACGTCACCACCACCGGGATCACGGGCGGAGCGACGACCACCGGGATCACGGGCGGAGCGACGACCACCGGGGCCAGCGCAACTTGCGGCGTGGCGGTCTTCGCCGTGTCGCCGACCGGTGCCTTGGGGGCGTCAACGGGGGCTTGCACGACCGGCGCGGTAAACGTCGGCACAAACGTGAAGGAGGGAGTCCTCGTCGTATCGCGGATGATGGTCTGTGGCGGCTCGGCGACCGGCGGCGGCACGGGAACAGGCGCGGTAACCACCGGCGCGGGGGCCGAAGGCGTGGGAGTGGGCGCCGGCGCTTGGGTCGTGGCGGTCGGCGCAGGGGTGCCGCCACCGCCACCTCCGCCTCCGCCTCCGCCACTGGCCCCATAGGGCGTTCCATCTGTGCCGAAGCCTTCGACAAATCCGGCCGAAGCCGAGGTCTTGGTAATGGAAGTACCCGAGTCTGAAATCGAGACGATATTTGCCTGGGCACGTCCGGCAATGGCACTGATGCCGTTGACGTAGAGTTCACTGGTGATCTGAACGCTACTGCTCGAGGCGCCGACCTTGCCCCAAACATAAGTACCGGACGAGTCCAGCTTCTCATGGAATATGTTGTTGGAGTTCAGTCCGGTGAACGACCCACCGTCGCCACCGGCGGGGTCGAGATTGAAGCTGGAACTGTATGAGCTGCCGCCCACATAGATGTTGTTGGACCCATCGGTGGTGACGGCAATGCCCTGGCCACCCATGTTGCCGGTGCCGCCGATTTTCTTGGCCCAGGCATAAGTTCCGTCACTACCATTATACTTGGCGACGAAGGCACTGTTGATATCGTGGTCGGTTATCAGGTTGGCGGTGCCGTTGGGGTCGAAGTTTGTGGTGTCGCTGAAGGCTCCGACCACGATGACGTTGCCTGCGGCATCGACCGCCATGGTATCGGCATATTGTTTTCCAACACCGGTCGTTATGGCTTCAAACCATTGACTGGCGCCGCTGGCGTTAAGCTTTTGCAGGAACATCTGCTCGCTCGCCGCAATGCTTGCCGCGCCGCCCGGGGCAGAATCGATAGTTCCAGAAGAGTCATACCGGCCCAGGACGAAAAAGTTCGTGCCGTCCGACTTGATGGAATAGACGTGCTGCTGGGCATAGGCCTGGGTATCGTCATAGGCGCAGGCCCACTGCGCAACACCGGAAGAATTAAGACTGACGGCAAAGCCGGCCATGTCGCCATCGGAAGCGGCGCTGAGTGTCTTGCCGTTGCCGAAATCAACAGATGTCCTGAAATCACCACCAAGGACAATCTGCGTTCCAGCCGTGGTGACGGCGGTGGCGATATCGTTTCCGCCGCCGCCGTAAGTCTTGTTCCAGATGAAGGCGCCAGCGTTGCTTAACTTGGTGACGAAGATGTCGTTGCCGCCGTTGGACGCGGTGTTGCTGGCGCCGCTGGTCGGATCGAATTTGGCTGTCCCGGAAAACGTGCCGACGACGATGATATTGCCGTCACTGTCGATGGCCACGGACTGCGCACTGGAGATTGTATTGCTGTTCGTGCTGTCCGCCAGCTTTTCGGCCCACAGGCAGACACCCGTCGCGTCGTACTTGGCAATGTATCCGACGGATTTGTTGTTGCTGTAGGTGTTGGTCAGGCTGGTCGGCGTGCCGTTGATGGTGAATGTGATGGTCTTGTCGAAGCAACCAACCACATAGATGTTATTGTCCGAATCCACTGCGGTGTCATACAGGAACACCCAGGGGGTCGCGCTGCTCGGATTTTCAACTACGATCTGAAACGGCGAAGGTGCTACCAAATTACGTTGGAAAGCGGCCAAAGCCGTGGGATCGAGTTGATTGGCCGCTACCGCGCCGGTGACCTTTTCCAATATCCAGTCACCGTCGATACCGGTAAGGTTTTCGGACGCCGCCACGTCAGCCCCGGTCATAGCAGCAAGGTCTGAGATAAACTGCTGCCCGTCACTGCCCTTGGCCACGTCGCAGCCATACAGGAGCAGGTCGCCACCCGCTTTCAAGGCATGCCCAATCTCAGCTAGTTCCGCCTGAACCATGACGTCGGACAAGCGGGCGCCGGTCAGCACATCCGTCCCCAGCGTCACCGACGCGTCGTCACCATGGGACAGGATGGACATGCTGTCATAGCCGGAATGGGTTTCGGCCCATTTGGCCATCTGGGCCAAGCCACTCTGGCCGCCGTCGATCTCCACGATCTCGATTCCGGGTTTCACAGCCGCTTCCAACGTCTGGTAATCGGCTACCGCGGTATCGACGAACACCACCTCCTTCCTGCCGCCGTCCAGGGCGGGGTCGGCGGCACGAACCTGCACCGGTGCCGGGGCATCAGGAATCAGCGCCTTGGCCGTCGTGTCGGGAGCGACGTGGGCGGCATCGGCCAGGGCGGCGCCGTCGAACATCCAGCGCGGTTCAAGGGCCAGTAGGCCGAGATTCGGGCGTTTGCGTCGGGGAAGTTGGGAGTTCATTGCATTAATCCTGATTGCGACGCGCCTGGAAGCGGGTCGGGGGCATGCCGAAGCGGCGAGTGAAAGCGGCGGAGAAGGTGGGGACGTGCGAATAGCCCAGCGAGAAAGCGATCTCCTTGATGGAGGCGCCGCCATCCATCACCAGATCGCGGGCACGAAGCAGCCGCCAGTCCACCAGCCATTCGAAGACGGTCATGCCGAAGACGGCGCGGAACTGGGCGTTGAGCTTGCGGGGATGTACTCCCACCACGCGCGATATCTCGACCATCGCGGGAGGCGACACCGGATCAGCCAGCAGAATGTCGCGGACAGCGAAAGCATTGCGCCGGTCCTCGCTTTCCTCCTCGGCCGCCACCTCCTCGACCAGCAGTTCGATGACTTTGCTTTGTACGTAGAGGCTGAACGCCGGACCGCGATAGGGGGTACGGGCGATATCCTCGGCGATGCGGCGCACCAGTGCGGAATTGGAGATTTCGACCAGTCCACACGCACCGGACAACAGCCGTTCCATGCGGGTGCCGTGGCCGTTACCATGGCCGAGCATGACCCGCAGCCGAGCCGGAGATATCCGCGCCACCAGGGTGTAGTCGCTACCAGACTCCTCTGAACGCGTATCGGCAGTCGACAATAATACCACGGCCTTGAGACGCTCCCGCCTCGCAAGGGGGAAAGCCAGGATGACCTCCAGCCCCTGGCCAACATGGATATGCTGAATATCGCTTGACATAAGCTCTCCGCGTCGACTGCCGCGACAGCGGGATTAGAGCGCAGCAGCCAGCCAACTTGAACTGGGCCGATGTACGGAATTCTGTCTAAAGTGTTAGGAGGAAGTGCAGTTGATCCGATGAACCTCGCCCTGTCCGTCACGGTAGCCGGCCGGCGGCATCCCGAACCGTTGGGCAAAGGCGGCAGCAAAGGCGCTACGGTGGGAATATCCCAGCCGGAAGGCGATTTCCTTGATGGGAAGTTCGCCCAAGGCCAACAATCTGGCTGCCGTCTCCATCCTGTGCTCGTGCAGCCATTGCGCCGCAGTCATGCCGAATTCGCGACGGAAAATCTCGTTCAGGCGGCGAGGAGACGTCCCAACCTGCCGGGCGATATCGATAATATCTGGAATTGAGCTGAGATTGGCCAGCAGCAGATCGCGTGCCGCTAGCAAACGCCGCCGCTCGCGGCCCAGGATGCGGTCATCCCCGGCTTGTCCCTCATCCATGAGATCGACCACCGATGACAGCATTTCCAGCACCTTGGCCTGAAGAAACAGCCGCCGTGCGCTGCCACTGAACGGAATGGCCCGGATTCCTTGAACCGGCAGGCGCATTTCTGGCGTAGCCTGGGGCGAGATGACGAAATTTCTCGACCGGCCTTCGATAAATTTCGCCAGAGCTTCTGGCAATCGCATATCGCCGATCATCTGGCTCACCGCCTCGGGCGACAACGCAAGCGAAACGTGGGAGTAATGCTGTCCCGGCATCGGGTTACAATGAATCTCCTCGCCCTCGCATTTGATGATGGCGCACTGTCCCGCAGACAAGGAGACGGGGGCTCTCAGTCCAGGAACCCCGCTTTCATCTATTCCCCGTACCATGATCCTGACCCACAACTGATCCCGATAGGGCACGACGACTTTACGATGCGCCCCCTCCTTTGGAATTAATTGACTGGTGTCCAGGATATCGATGCCGGCACCTGGATTGTGATGGACAAAGGGCGGCCTTTCCCAGGTTCCGCTCATATGTACCCGCATGGCGTCCAGCGGCAGTCCGCCCCCGTCTTTCGAGGACGGCTTCTGCACGGCGGAAGATTCAGCTGTCTCTGCGGTGGTCATCTTAATTAGGTGAAGGGGGAAGGTATTGGTGGAGCGTACCCGGAGTTTGCTCGCATTTGCGAGTCGACAAAACTACGTGATATGGAATCATAACTACGCCAAATCTCCTAGCGCCCTCGGAGAAGATAGATGCGTTCCGCCTATGAATTCTTGAAGTTCCATTGGCTCCAGGAGGGAGAGGAGGCGAATTTCCTGCCGTTGGACGGCGATGTCGAGCGGCATCCCTATCCTATGTCACCCGAAATGGGGGAGGCTAATTTCACCAAGATTGAATTGGCCATGGGAATGACGCTGTTCCGCACCACCCGGAGGTTCACTCCGGCGGCCCTGGGGCAATTGATCCATATTGGGCATGTGGAGGGGGCATTTCCCGGCGAGTCACTGATGATCCAAACAGTCACCGGCGGCCAAGTCATTCATCACGAGAAATACCCTGCGGCAGAACTGATTTTTCGCCCGGGAATCGACCTGTTCCGCTTGGCCGACCGATTGGTTGTAGATCCCGTGGTCGACGGTTCTTCCGACGTTACCATGACAGCGCTGACCGTCAGCCGGACAGTGCTTGGGCATTTGGTCGGCCGCGATGTCGCCGCGCGTACCCTGGATGCCTTGGACCTGACCCCCGCCCCTAGGATCCGGGTGCGGCCTATGCCCCATCAGGTATCGGCCCATTTGCACAACGCCATCCCCCATGACATCGTCGGGGCCAGTCGCCGCCTAATGTGTCAGGCCCGGGCGCTCGACTATCTGACTGCCCTTATCGAACATCTTGGCACCAATATCCCAGGACCGCCGCCCCTCTCATCGGCGAGTCGACAGGCCCAGGGGCTCTATCAGCAACTCGTCGCCCTACAGGGAAAGTTGCCGACTCTTGAAGAACTGGCAGTGCAATTCAACATGTCCGCTAGGTCACTCAATAACGCGTTCAAGGCCGAATACGGGCAGCCGATTCATACATTCATCGCAGAGCACCGCTTGGTTGAAGCTCACATGGCCATCGAAAGTAGCGATATCCCCTTGAAGACCCTGGCCCAGCGCCTGGGATACGTCCATACCAACCATTTTCTATCGGCATTCCGCAGAAAATTCGGCTATCCACCTGGAAGTTTACGTCGCCGCGGAAGGACGGAGCACACCGATGTAGATGAGGGGGGCATGGCGCTGGCGTTGGATCCGGAGACGATCGAAGACGGACGATAGGTCCCCCGAGTCCGGCGCAACTGCGGACGGTGTTGAGGGGGCGAGTCGCGAGCTTGGCGGCGGTTCTCCTCTGAGCGGATGTCTCCGTCCTTACTCGCTCGGCGGCGTGCCGTCAGCCACCAGGGCGAAATAGGGACCTTCATGGGACGGGGGAGGGTGTGCAAAGCCGCTGCCGGTCGGTTGACCCGTAACAATTTGATCAGAAACGAGAAAATGGTGCCGGTTGCAGGGTTCGAACCCGCGACCCCCTGATTACAAATTTCCGGAACCAACAGTAATCATACGGTGAAGACGGGCTGGAGGGCAAGGTCTGCTAATTCTACTGTGTCACAAGTTGACTGGATTGGGGTGCCGGCCGTTGGCAGCAGGGGCACCGTGGTAATTTCCGTGCGAGTGCCCGGGTCAATCTGAGGCGGATGGTGGTTGTCGAC
>Ga0172373_10008606_pt1 | contig 12911 bp, 11 predicted proteins | sample Lak10m_2_FD_114546 | JGI IMG/M metagenome (GOLD analysis project Ga0172373, IMG submission 114546) | Freshwater microbial communities from Kabuno Bay, South-Kivu, Congo - kab_092012_10m | ecosystem: Environmental > Aquatic > Freshwater > Lake | place: Democratic Republic of the Congo... | reverse complement strand
TAGCACATCGTCAAAGTCGCGATAACTATAGTGCAGCAGGTCACACTGCAAATTTTTTACTTCGCCACGGACCTCCACGGATTCATGTACCTGCGCCTCACTGAATCGACCCATATCACGCCGAAACAAACGCAGCACATAATCCGGCCGCCAACCGGAAGCCGCATAAAGCGCCCACAAAAACTGGACAGCCGGGGAATACGGTAAGCGTCTGCCTGAGGGCTGCTTAGCTCATGCTCAATTTCTCCACGCAATTCAGGCGTAACGCGTTCATCCGCATCAATTGATAATACCCAGTCACCTGTTGCGTAATCCAAAGCGCGATTTTTCTGCGGCCCAAAGCCCGGCCAGTCCGGATGCAGATAAACCTTGCCGGTAAATTCGCGGGCAATTTCCACCGTTTCATCCGTACTGCCGGAATCCACCACCACAATTTCGTCAGCCCATCCGACAGATTCGAGGCAGGCACGAATATTTTCGGCTTCATTCTTTGTGATCAGGATGACGGAAAGATTAAGCACTTCTGCCCTCATCTACTTCGCCAGATATCCACAGTGCAAACATATATGCGAAGAATAATCCATCGGTATGATCCAGCAGCGGCGAATTAAACAATCCGTCCACCATAATGGCAAGCAGCAATCCCAACCCCGCACTTCTGTCGTATGCGGATGTGACGGAACGACAGTGGTTCCAGGCTGCAATGAACAACCCTAGCAACGCAGCCACCCCAATTATGCCTGCCTGCACCGCAATTAGCAGATACTGGTTATGTGGGTTAGCCAGATTTTTTTCAGTACCTGATACGCTACCCTTCGAAGCATAGGCACTTTGAAAGCCCCCGGTACCGTATCCAATAATGGGGCTCTCCTTGAATAGCTCAAGGCTTCGATAGTAAAAACCCAGACGGGCGCCGACTGAACTCTCATCCATCACCCCAGGTCGCCACGTGGTGGCCTCTACGAGAGCGAGGCTAAAACGTTTATTGAATGCACTGTCTGGTGCCAATCGTTCTACGATTATCGGAAAAAGAACAAGTACGAAAGCAAGCCCCAGCCCACCCCACACTTTCCAACGATAATTCAGTCTTGTAAAACGTGTCGAACTTAGCACGAACCACAATAGCAGCACGAGCATGACGATTTGCCCCGTGCGCCCAATTACCACACCGAAGATATTAACTAAACCAAGTAACACAAATAGCCGCCAACCCCATCTTGCATAGGCTGTCTCTGCATGCCTAGCCTTAAGCATGGCAAGGTAAACCGCATAGGCCATCAGAAAGTTCTGCACTAAATAATGACGAAAAATGGAGCCGCCAAATTCCTCTGCTCCATACCACATCCAAGGCTGTTGATGAATAATGCCCAGCTTGAGCATATAAGACAGTACGAGGATACTCCCCGAGCAGAGCAGAAAAGCATACTCCGCTCTCCAACGCACATTCGGCAGCGTCATCGCCACAACAAAAAATGGTATCAACATCAAATCAACATATTTGAGCAATATGTCGACGGAATATCCTATGGTTCCATTCCCATACCATACCAACACGAACAACAGCGAGAACAACGGAAAACCGACCCTCACCGCGCTATTCCTGCGCACCTGCCCCACCAGATCCTTCCAGTAGAGAGGTAAAACCAGCAGCATGATGACCAACAGTAGATTGTCAGCAAACACAGAAACGGGGATGCTTGCCGCCAGAAGAACGACGACCCACCCAAGAATACGGTCTAGATGCAGCCTCCCCCGAATGTTTTCTAGTCGACTCAACATATCAATACGCATTTTTACCCAGCATCCCCCCAAACACCGTCATCAGAATGATCTTTAGATCGAAGAGGATCGACCAGTTATTGATGTACTCCAAATCGTACTGCACTCTCATCTCCATTTTCTCTATCGTATCCGTTTCGCCTCGCCACCCCTTCACTTGCGCCCACCCGGTGATCCCAGGCTTAACCTTATGCCGCAACATATAGCCATGTATCAATTTCCGATATTGCTCGTTGTGCGCAACGGCATGAGGACGTGGCCCGACGATCGACATCTGCCCCTGCAACACATTGATAAATTGGGGAAGTTCATCTAGAGAAGTCCTCCTCAGAAAAGCCCCCAGCCGGGTGACGCGCGGATCATTCTTCTGTGCCTGCGGAATGTGTTCGCAGTCCTCAAGAACCGACATACTGCGAAACTTCCAAACCTCGATGACCTGACCGTTCAAACCATAGCGTCTTTGCTTGAATAAAACCGGCCCTGGTGAAGTCAGCTTCACGGCCAGCGCTATAAAAAGCATCATCGGCAAAATCAGTAACAGAATCAAACTACCCAGCACTAGATCTTCCACGCGTTTCAGAAAAGAATGACTGCCATAAATGGGACTCTCAAACACGCTGACCAGCGGTATCTCTCCCAGATTGGTCCAGCGCGCATGCAGCAGCTCGGAAACCAGAACATCGGGTACGACATAAACCGACGCAGTGCTATCTGCAAGGCGCTCGATAAGCTGGCGTATCCGCCCCTCCTGCTGCATAGGGTAAGCGATGTAGACGCAATCGATCTTCCGTTCGTGTACCTGTTGCAAAAGCGTATCGACATCCCGAAATGGCTGCCCCAGGATTTCACACGGCGGCGTCTCCCCGGAGTCATCATAGATGCCCTCGATCTTGAGCCCCATCCAGGGAGACCCCATGATGATGGCAAGCAATTCAGATGCCCGCTTGCCGCCACCAGCAATCGCGACCGTTCTCGTGTTTAAACCAAGCCTTCGGACCTTTCTCAGCAGGAGGCGCAGCATCATGCGCTCAACCACCAGCAGAATCGGGGTAGCCACCGTCCACATAAGTACCACGACTCGTGAATAATGGATCGACGTCTTGCTCATAAAAGCCAGAACAAGCAGCATGCAGGCCGTCAATATCCAGATCGAGGAGATCGCCCAAGCCTCATGCCCGAGCGAATCTGCCCGCCAAGAAGTATAAAGCCCATGCCATTCGGCAAAGAACAGGAATACAACCACTGCCAATACACCTGCCAGCTCATAATACAAAGGTAAAGTGGTTTCATATTCCGTGGTGCACCACCACAACACCAGCAGGATGATGGCCGCGTCAAGCATGCGATGGAAGATGCCAAACTCTCTGCCATGCTGGCGAATCATCCCCTTGCGATAAGGCATTCAAGCTCCTTTAAGCGTGCGTCGAACTCGCGCATCACATTTTCTATCGCCCAATGGGCAAGAGCATAATCACGCGCCCTTGCCCCGAGCACTCGCCGCTCCTCCGTATCCCGCGCTAAGCGAACGACAGCTTCCGAGAACTGCGCAATGCTATCCGGCTTCACCACCACTCCGCAATCCTTCAAAACTGCGGCGACCTGCGTTCCCTTGTTCACTGTGGCAACGACGGGGCGCCCGCTAGCCAGCATGCCTGTCAACTTGGAAGGCATCACTAAGTCTTCTGCATCCGCCCTTTGCGGCAGCAGATGGATATCCGCCATATTGAGCAGATCGTTCAATCGCTCCAATGGTTGCAACGGCAACCATTTCACATTGGGCAAGCCCGCATACCGCTCCTGCAAACGCTGGCGCACGGCACCATCCCCGCAGAGTACGAACTGGATGCGCTTCTCGCTTGCCAGCGCAGCCGCGGACTCCAGAACGGTCTCCAAGCCTTGCTTCTCACCCATGTTGCCGGAATAGAGCGCCACAACAGTCTCTGGCGGGATACTCAATTCCAGGCGCATCGGGCTTGCGCGCCCCAAAGGAAAGATCGACTCCACATCGACCCAATTCATGAACAGCACTGTTTTTTCCGATGCCACGCCCTTCTGTACTAGACGGCGCGCCATATTAGGAGAGATAGTAGAGACTCGGTCGAATCTGCGCATCAGCCACCCTTCAAGAGCACTGACGACGCTCCGTAGCCAGCGCGAGCGCAGGATACCCAGCTCAAACGCGGCATCCACCTCAAAATCCTGCACATGCAGCCATGCGCGGGCACCTGAAAGCCTTGCACATAGCCAGGAAGCGGGCGCACAGAACAAGGGAGGTTCGATCACGATCACGACGTCGGCGCGCCAAACGACCTGACGAAGCAGGACAGGCAGACTGGACAGGGCAAAGCTGGCCAAATGCAGCAAACGTTTCAGGCCTGATGGCCGGGATGGAACCCAGACTGGACAACGCCAGATGGAAACACCCCGCATCTTCTCAGTCTGATAGCGCCACGCCGTATAACCGTCTGAGACACGCCATTCCGGATAATACGGAGGTGCCGTGACGACACGTACTTCATGCCCAGCACCAACAAGCCACTCGGCCATCTCGCTGCTATATTTGCCTATGCCGGTAAGTTCAGGGGCATAGTTGATGCCAACAAGCAGGATACGCATCAGATCTTTCGGGCCACCACAACGAGACAGTCGCCACGTCTAGCAAGATTGCCCAACCACAGCAACGGAAAGAATAAACAGCGCACCAGCAAAATCAGCGATGCCACCAACGGCGCAGAGCGCAGCTGTCGAGTAGGCTGCCCCGGCTTGGCAAAAAAACGAGCGATGATCGAATGGGAGACCCACAATGCCGGGGTCTCCTGCCGCATCTCGGAGATTTCAAACTGCGACTTCTTAAGCAAAGCACGCAGAGTTTCAGGAGAGAAATGCACCACATGGAAAGGCACATGCCAATTAATCCAGAAGCGGCCGAAAGCAAAGCGCAGCCAACTGTAACTATTGGGGCAACTGATCCACACCTGACCATCGGCACGGAGAAGGCGGTGAATGTTTCGCAGCATCTCGCCGGGATCCAGCGAATGCTCCAGCACATTGGAAAGCACAATCACATCGTATGTATTACCGGAAGAAAACCCCTCAAGCGTGCTGCCATACACCGTAAAACCCTTGGCACGCGCGACTTCCGCGGCCTTGCTGTTCAGTTCAAGACCTTCCGCGACAAACCCTTGATTCCGGAAAAATTCCAGCCCACGCCCTTCATTGCAACCCACATCAAGCAACCTACCGGATCCGCGACGCTGCTGGAAAGAGATATCGCCGTCGATCAAAAGCCAGAAACGATACCAGAACGAATTGATGAATTTCGCCCTAAGTTTGGTATAACGCGTATTACTCTCGCCACTGAAGTTATAGAACTGCTCATATAGGCTGTTCAATTCAGACTGACCGGGTAGTGGCGACGTTTGTTCGAGGCCACAGCTACCGCATTTAGCAATGCAGTACTCGGTGTCAATACCAAAGCGAGTATCAAATACCCCATCGACCAAAGTATCTAGCGGGTCTCCGCATACCGGACAATTATTTTGCATACGATTTTTCCTTAGCAACTTCCCGATTTAATATCAAAGCGTCTCGAAAACTCGCTTCCCGCTTTCATGTACCGCAATTCCACCGCCCGGTATGTCCACGATGCTAGGAAATAAGTAATCCCCCCCACCACAAAATACAGAAGTGCAAACTTAACTTCCGCCGACATTTCAGCATGTCGAAATATTTTCCCGATGTACGTAAGAATAATAAAGTGCAGCAAATAGGCACTGTAGCTTATACGTCCGAATGTCCTAAGCAATGGATTGTCGAAAACGTACAGCGGACGGCGCACATTCGAAGCAATAAAAACGGCAAACACGAGACCCCACAGTAAATGCCTTGGGAGTGAATGGAACTCCGGAGGAATCGGAAAATAAAGCAATATTGCCACCCCGATACCCGACAAGACGTAGCCATACACAGGATCGAGCCACTCTTCCCTGACCGCCTGAAATGCCAGAATACCCATCATGAAGACCGGCAACTGTGCCGGCAATGACATGTACCAAGAATAGATGTTCGATAAATGTCGAGCATTCTGTGCAAGCGCGCGGTCAAAATAGACCTGTGCAAAATAACCAAAAATATAATAGACAGCGCTACATGCAAGCAGCCACATTGCCGCCGACTTTGTTGTTTTGACATATTTGAAGAACAGCGGCAAAAGCAAATAGAAAAGTACTTCCACGGCAACACTCCAGCCACCCGGTACGACAGCATTAACCGATTCCGGTGTCAGGCCATGCAAAAAGACCGCCGTCAATGCGACATCTGCCGCATCTATGCCCGACGGTGCCCAAAAACCTTTCTTGCCGAAAAAAAGCAATACGGACAGCAGCAAAACGATCCAGAACATCGGAGCGATCCGGAAGAAACGACGAATAAAATAGCCTGCAAGACCATGACACCCAGCCATTTTTCTGGCATGCAACACCATCGTCAACGAGAAGGCGCTCAAGACGTAAAACAACTCCACGCCCATATCACCATTCATCGCCAGCCTATGCAAGAAGCCGGTATTTAATTGTGCCGCCTGTGAAACATGAATTGCGATCACGCCGAGAATCGCCCACCCACGTGCCGAGTCCAGCGCTTCGATTCTTCCCAACTGCTCGTACCTACCTTTTGTGATCATTTCAGTTTCCTGACCGAATAGCTTTTAAAATTTCACGGCACGAACGTGATCCCCAGAACCTGTCTTTCAAGACATCATTAAATTTTCTTTGCAAGAAGATAATTGTTATCCCCCATGCCCCATGCGTTTCCCAAGCGAGCCAACAGCGCCGCAAGATTCCTGCCAATCAGAACATCCAAATTTCCTTTTACAAACCATGGATGGTGCAAACTTCCTCTTATTAGCGCGATTTCTTGCAGATTGCATCGCTGACACAATTTTCGCAATGACGTTGGTGAAAAATGCCAAAAATGTTCCTTTGGCTGCCAGCCATACCAACCCCAAGGAAACAGTCGCGGCAACAGCCCAGCGTAACTCGCTTGCGCGATGACTATAACTCCACCTGGCGCTAAAATTCGCAAGCATGATTGAAGTGTCTCGAAAGGATTCTCAAGATGCTCAAGCACTGAACTAAATATGATCACGTCGTAGGGTGCATTTTCTGAGGCAAGTTGATCAATGTTTTTGCTTGTAACATCTAACCCCCTCTCCGCACACCAACTACACATTGCCAAATTCGGCTCGATTCCTTGCGCATAGTAGCCGTGTTGCATCGCTGCTTCCACAACAAACCCGCCGCCGCAGCCAAAATCGAGCAGCCTCCCTTTTGACGAATGCAGGATATCCAAGTGGGTTAGTATTTCCTCCGCAAATTTCTTATATATTGGAGCACGGTGAGTGAACAAGTCATCATTTCTTGCATTATCTTTGTAATATTCCAACCCTGCTTCCGGTGCGGGCAACGTGCGTCCCACCGTGCAGTTGGAACACTGCATAATTTTTGCGCGCGCCCCAAATAATGCGGAGGGCAAAGTAACCAATCGGCTCCAACTGGATGAAGTACCGCATATTGGGCATACGAGCGCCTTGTTTTTTGTTTTCATATTCAATCTATTGCACTCCTAACTTGCACTGCCCACCATGCGAACCTCTCACCCTTATTGCCGGTACAACGAGAATTGAAAGAGTCAGGATTATGCCAAAACTCAAAGTTTTATATGTTGGCTGAAATAACACCCCTATAGCCAATGGTGGCAGACACGAAATTACCAAAATTAGCTCCGGGTACGCGATTCTCGAGCCAAAGTTCGAGCGCATCATCTTGCCCAACAAAGTAGCCATCGCAACAAATACTGCTCCCAAACCTATTAACCCGCTCTTTAACAAAAAGAAGGAAATAATTGAATGCGTAAACCTTGTTTCCCCACCTTCGTAAATGGGATTTTTTAAAACGCCCCCCCAACCAGTTCCAAACAATACAGCTTCATGAGAACCGCTTATTGCATCAATTACCTGCTGCCACTCGCTTGCTTTGCCATTGAATCCTATCGTCTGCTGTTTATACAAAAGCAAGTGTAGAACCGCCTCAATCTGCGTCGAGTAGAAGGCGATACCCGCAACTACCAATGGCAGAAATTTCACATAAAGCCCCCATTCTTTGTAAAGCGTAAGGCAAATGAGCCCCATCGAAAGTGTGTAGACAGCTGTGTATGCGCGCAACCCCAAGGCCATGAATGCGTATGCGATTAATGCGCCAAAACCAATCAGAATCCATCCCAACAGCCAAGCGCGCGGAAACTTAGCCACCAACACCAAACCCCATGCGCTAGTAAATAGTGCTGCAAACAACATCGCAGGATCGTACGGCTTAAGAAATAATTCCCTTACATAAAACTCGGCTTGAGTAGTTGAAGTGCTTGGAGTGGATTGAATGTACTTGGTGGCACCTGCGACCAGGTTGTCGATTGAGCCGTAGGTTTGTATTACACTAACAAAGAAAATAATTGCAGTAACAACGCCCACAAACAGAACCAATGCAGTCATCAACATGCTCAGTGTTGCGCGATTGAAAATGGTTGTGGCATGAATCAACAATATCGGAATTGAGATTATGAAGGCAATAGGCGCAATATCGCGCACCATATTGCCCCAGGCATTCCCGTGCATCAGACCCGTGCATGTCGGCACGACCAGCAGCACAAACGCCAAGATCAGCACCCATCTGGACATTGCGTCTTCTCGCGCCTGACGGACCACGCCCCCGGCCAGCATGATACCGCCAATCAGCAGCCCCCCTCCCATCACGATTTCAAGCCAGGTGATGCGGGGAGGCATGGGTGAGCCAAATGCCACCAAGCTGTAGGAAAGCAACATCACCCACGCCCCCGTGGGGATGAGATTGCGCTGCGACCAAAATTCCCTCAATCTATTTTGCAGTTTTTCCACTTTGCTTACTTTCGATTTCGTAAATCTTGGAGTCGATCAGGAACCGGAACCAGAATCCATGCAGGGTGTGATAGATCAGCCCCGGCACGCCATCCAGAAAACCCAGTTTGAAGAAATACCGGTACACCCAAAAGAGGAGCGCCCTCCAGAACTTGGGGAGTTTGTAATACAGATTGTTTTTCAGCCAACGCTTTTGGGCCGCCTGTTGAATCAGCGTGTTTGATGAGTCATCGGGCTGTCTTTCGCGCAGCAACTCGCGAATCTCCGCATCGGTATATTGATTGTGCTTTTGCACCCAGTGCGTCAGTCCGCGGCGCCCCTCATCGACGATGTCATGCTGCATATTATCAATGCGCCCGTCGATCTCCATGTGTTCGTCGAGCTCTCTGACCTCGCACCGCGCCCTGCCCGTCCGCCACAGCCTTACACCCCATAACGGATACATGCCACCATGCCGTATCCAGCGATTCAGAAAATAGACCCTGCGATTGATGCTGTATGCTCCCACGTCGTCGGGCGTGCTGCCGAGTTTGGCTTTGATCTCTGCAATGAGCTCGTCGGTGATCCATTCATCCGCATCGATTCGCAATATCCAGGGGGTCTTGATGGGCAACTCGTTCATCGCCCAGTTCATCTTGTCCGAGAAGGTGCGCCAGTCTCCGCTAACCACTTCGCAAGCTGCAGCCCTGGCAATTTCAACAGTTCGATCGGTGCTATTCGAATCAACCACGAAAATGGTTGCGCCCAGTTTGGATACGCTTTCCAAACAATGCGGCAGGTTGATCTCTTCGTTCAGGGTTGGAATATAGATGGACAACAATTTTTTCATGCGCGTACCGCTCTCGCCATTGAATACATCTGGCTCACTCCCATTGCGATCGCAGTGATGACATACACCCATGCCGCACCAGTTGCTTGCTGAGTAGGAATCAGCATTAAACCAGCGACGAGGGCTGCAAGCAGCCCACCCAAGTTGCCAGAAAACTCGACCCGGTTAGAACCTAGGGCACGGTGTTTTATACCGTATACGCGAGCCATAAAATACACGCCGTATCCGACCCATCCGATCAACAACAAGTTCCAATGCGGTGAATATAGATTTCCCAAAACCAGCGTCACGATCTCCCGCCCGAAAGCTGAGATTACAAGCAAGCCCAGCAGCCAGAGCCCCATGCCGATCTTGAGGAGTTGCACTGCCGCCACCGCCATCACTTCGGCGCCGTCGCCGTGCCTGATCTTCGCCCAGTCGGCCACGACCTTGGTCTCTATTTGCTCCATTAGTACGTTCGCGATGTTGGAGATGCCGCGTATGCTTGCCAGCAGGGCCGCCTGTTCTTTGCCGTGCATGATGCCCAGCATGAAGATGGGAATATACGACCACAGCCAACCCAGAGGGGCTCCTGCGATGAACAAGCGACTGTAGGCCAGATGCGCTTTAATCTCATTCGACCAGGAGTTCGCAGTAACAGGCCGTCTTCTGCCCGCCATGAGCAACGCAGGAAGCGCAGGAAGGAACGAGCTCAAAATCAGCACCCAGAGTACCTGGCTCACCGTCTCTGGTCGAACCAACAACAAAGCGATGATGCGAAGCGGATAAAGCGCAGCGCTGGAATACACCGCCCTTCTTGTCCCAGAGAATATATAGGCCGAGCGCCGGTCAAAATCGGCCAGCTGTTGTGTGATCAAGAAGGCAAAGAGCAATGCCGCCTCGGTCAGGGTGGCTTGCCAGCCGAAGAGCCCTCCCGCACCGAACCACGCCGCGCAGATCGCGAATGAAAACAGCAACGCCTGAATCAGCTGCAACCTAGCCAAGGCAGGCTGGTATGAATCATTCTGCGCAGGGGCGCGAACTGCGGCCCCTTGGAGTATCCCTGATATGTTCAGTAATAATAACGCCATGTAACTGGCGAAAATGTAGGTAAATTTGCCCTGTTCGGACAGCGACAGACTGTGTGCGCAGATCGCGATGGTCAGGAAATTTCCGCCTGAAATCAGGACCTGATCGGCAAGGCTGCCAAGCTTGCGCGCCCGGTTCAATATGGAGGCCAGGAAGTCAGTCAAGGCTGGACATTACCTGAAAATTGGGGCAAAGAAGTCCCGCTGTGGTCACGTATGGCTCCGAAAGACGACAGGATGACTTCGGCCTCCTGCAAAACCCCTTCCAGCGAGGTCAGGCGGGGCTGGTACCCGAAGTCCGCCGCACGAGTATTCAGCGAATAATAATGCGGCTTGGCGCCAGTTGCGTTGATGGCGGTCGCCGATTCCGCGAACTTATACCTGAGGTTGAAATTATCCTGCATGGCGGACAATAAAGCCTGCTTTCCCACTGGCGACTTGCTGTAGCAATCAACGGCCGCATTGGCTGCTGGCGCGGTTAGCAGCGCCGTCACCAGACTGTAGAAATCGGAAGGATTCAGATAGTCACGCACGATGAAATCCGGACTGGTCTGCAATACCGCTCCATCACGGATGGCGCGCAGCATATCGGTGATCAGGAAGCGGGCATTGATATCCTGCGTGCGACTGAAGTAGTTGAACACCCGGATGTCGATAATGGGCAAATCTGCCAGTGCGCGATGCCTGCATTCGGCATGCAACTTTGCCACACCGTACCAGTCCTGCGGCTTCAGATTGTTGATCCTGATAGTCGCTGCGGTTTCCCGCGTGGCAGGTTGCTCAAAGTTCGAACCGTACGCAGCGCCGCTGCTCAGGAATAGATAGCGGCATGACGGGTGTGCCTTAAGATATTCCAGCACCATCTCGTCAAAGCGCAGGGTGATGTCAAAGATTGTGCTTCCCATCGCCACGATCTGTGCTGGATCACCAGCTCCAACAAAGTTGATAACGGCATCAAATTCATTTTTTGGAAACTCGGCATAAGCATTGACCGGATATCGCCCGGACAGGCTATTCAATTCTAGCCAAGTCGTTAATTCTAAAATACGGCGCGCAAAAAGATGCAACTGATAGCCCGTCGCCGCCGAAAAACTGAAGATCAGGTCTTTAGCAATCTGACTGGTGGCACCTAATATCGCTATCTTCATCTCAGCGGCACTCAATCGTCCAGTTTGGGATACTGTTCGTCCAGCTTCGAACCAAATGCCAGCCGTGGTCGGCATTCTGTCGCGCCTTCCATCATCAGCTCAATGAGCAGCGGCCCCTTGTGATCTGCCAGGGCAGGCAGAATTTCATTCATCTCCGCCGCATTGCTTATGCGTTTTGCGGCTATACCATAGGCCTGAGCGATGGCCCTAAAATCCGGGCTACTGTAACCCCTTTGGGTCGATTGATTGCGCCCATCGAAATACATGTCCTGGAAATTTTTGACCATGCCCAGCACAGCGTTATTCATTACGATAATCGTCATATCAAGATCAAGGCGCTTCAGCGTATCCAGTTCCTGGATGTTGATCTGCATGCTGCCGTCCCCAGTAATCACGACCGTCTTGCTACGCGACTGAAACGCGACACCCAGCGCGGCCGGGAAAGCGAATCCCATCGCGCCCATACCGCCGCTGTAGTGAACAGCCTGCCCAGAAGACAATCGCAAGCTTTGCGCCGCCCACATCTGGTGATTGCCGACATCGCAGACGTAATCCACTGTTTGCCCACGGAAGGCACGATTCAATCCTGCGAACAACTCACTGGGGCTGATTTCCCAGTCGGGGTATTCATTCTCACCGGCCTGTAGACGCTGCCGGGAAAGTTCGGCCATCCAGGTGGATTCCAGCTTGGGGAAGGTTGCTTTGCTAGGCGTGAACGCATTGAAGAATGCCTCGGCCGTCGTGCAGATGTTCAGGTTCGCTTGCACACGGTTATTCAGTTGCGCCGGATCGATGTCGATCTGGACGATGCGCGCCTTGCGGGCAAAGTCGTCCACATCTGCCCCTGTTTGCCTGACATCAAGACGTGCCCCGATCACGATCAGCAAATCACAGTTCTGCACCGCCCAGTTCGCTTCGCGGTTGCCATAACTTCCGATCATGTTGAAGTAGCCATCGCGGGCAACCACCCGCTCATGTCCCATCAAGGTTGAGACATAGGGGATGCCGGCATTTTCTGCGGCACGCAGCCATGCATCCATCGCGTCGGCCCAACGGGCACCGCCCCCCAGACAGATCAGCGGTCGTTGTGCATCGGCGCACAAATTTGCCAAATCTTGTAGTGCGACTGGCGATGCTTCGGG
>Ga0172373_10008605_pt1 | contig 12911 bp, 10 predicted proteins | sample Lak10m_2_FD_114546 | JGI IMG/M metagenome (GOLD analysis project Ga0172373, IMG submission 114546) | Freshwater microbial communities from Kabuno Bay, South-Kivu, Congo - kab_092012_10m | ecosystem: Environmental > Aquatic > Freshwater > Lake | place: Democratic Republic of the Congo... | reverse complement strand
GAATCATTATAAGAATCATTATAAGAATCATTATAAGAATCATTATAAGAATCATTATAAGAATCATTATAAGAATCATTATAAGAATCATTATAAGAATCATATAAGAATTATTATAAGAATCATATAAGAATTATTATAAGAATCATATAAGAATTATTATAAGAATCATATAAAAATAAATAAGAATAATTATGATAAATATTTAAGAAAATAGAACCATTTTAATTCTGAATAAGGAATAGTATAATTATCATTAGAACCTTTTATTAATTTTATTAAGGAAGGATATGATAAATATAATGATACATATAAATTTTGATCTTTACCAATAAATAAATCTTTTTCGATATAAATAGGTATAATTTCATTATAATATATTTCTATAATTTTTTTTAAATTTTCTTGTTTACCAATTATAAAACCTCCACCTATTGTATTTGATATATATCTATATTTATTATTATATGGATCTTTAAAATCATCTTCAGTAAAATTATAATCAATATTTAACATATAAACTTTATCTTCTTTTAATTTAGTAATATTAGGAAAATCTTTTAGATACATATCAATATAATTTTTATTTCTAACATATCCAATATCACACCAAGCAAAATAAGAAGTATTAAAAGGATTTAAGGAAATAGCTTTTTCAAGAAATTTAAATTTTTCGTTCCAAATCATATATAAAGAAGTATTATGAAAATTATTTTCATGATCTCTTTTAAGATCATAATTTAAATAATTTAAATATTTATACATATATAATTCTTTAATATCGATGATAATAATTAAAGTTTTTGATTGAAAATTATTTCTTAAATGTTTAATAATATCATAATATTCTTTAGAAATAAAAATAATTAAATTTTTATTTAAATTTAAGAGAAGATTTGATATCCATTCGATATAATTAGAATTATATTTATTTTTTTCTATTTTAATCATTGCTGTTACAATAGTTATATCATCCATTATTAAAAAATTATTAATATATATCTTTAAATATAGAAATGGAATCAAAAAAAATATTAGAAATATATAAAATATTTAAGAAATATAATAATTATTATGATAAATTTAAAAATTATTTAATTAAAAATAATTTATTATTATCTTTTTATAATTATGAAAAAGATAAAGAAAAAGATAAAGAATTAATAAAAATAATAGGAAAAAAATTTAAATCGATATTTTTACCAATGAATCAATTATTATATAAAATTGTATTTTTATATAAATCATTAAGTAATTATTTTAAGGTTTTTAAAAATTTTAATCTTAATAATTATAAAAAATTACTTAAAGGAAATGATATAGAAGGGATATTAAAAGAATATTTAATAATAAAAAATAAATTTAAATATAATTTATCATATAGATATTTAAATGAAAATATATTTATAAATATAAAAGGGAATAAATATAAATATTATAATAAAATTTATAAAGAAAGAAAATATGATAAATGTTTTAATGTAAATTGTAGAAATATAGAAGAATATAAAGAATTAACAGAAAATAAATTAAAATTTTATATGGAAAAGGAAAAAAAGAAGAGAAATATTATTCTTAAAAATATTTTTATATCATCTAAATTTAATGATTATTATTCATGTATATATAATAATTGTAATAAAGAATTTTTATTATATTTAAAAAGTTATATTATATATATATTTACAATATTTTGTCTTAAAAATGATTGTATAAAATATGATAAATATAAAAATAAATATAAAAATAAATATTTATTATTAATAAATTCATTAAAAAAAAAGAAATATACTTTAAAAGAATTTATTATTATTATTAAAAATTATTGGAAATTTTTAAATATAATTATCTTTTTCTAGATCTTGTAAAAGATAATGGTAAACCTAAATCTTCCATATTTATTTTTTTTTCAGAAGAAGAAGTTTTTTTTCTTTTTCTTTGTTTATCTTTATCATCATCAATTTCATCATCATCATCATAATTAAAGACATATTCTATTTTTTTTTTAGAAAAGGAAGAAGAATTTTTATTTTTTAAAAGTCTATCTTTAATTTCTTTAATAATATCTTTATTTTTATGTGATATAATATTTTTTTGTATTGTATTATTTGATTTAATTATATTTAGAAATAGATTTAAATAATGTTTATTAATATAATTATTTTTTGGAGCTTTATTATAATTTGAAATTTGTTTATTTAAATCTTCATTTAATAAATTTATATTAAAAGTAGATATATCAGAAATTATTTTTAATAAAAAATTATATTTTGTATTAAAAATATCATTTGTATTACATAAATTTTGCATAATTGGTAATAATTGAGATGTTAATATAAAATCAAATATATTAAAACTATAATTATTTTCTAATTTATATATAAATATATAAAATTTTTTTTTAATTTCAATATCTTCTATTAATTCATCAATATCTTCATTAAATTTTAATAAATTCTCTTTATTTTTTTTACTTATTTTTGTTGATGATCTTGATGATCTTGATGATGATTTATCAGCTTTTTCAAATAAATTATATAATTTATTATATCTAATTATATCTTTTTTAAATTTACCATTTGAAATTCTACCTAAAGCTCTATCATCATGTGTATAAGTATTTTCTAAATCTTCAATTAAAAATTTAATACTTGCATAAGCGATATCATTAGTAATATTATAATAATAATCTTTTAAAATATCATCTTGAAGAACAATATCTAATAAAGCAATATTTAAAATATTTTCATTTTCATTATTAATATTAAAATGAGTTCTAAAATCGATAGAATATAAATTAACAGGAAAATTTTCACTTTTTTTAATTTCTCTAACTCTAAATTTTTGATTATATTTTTCTCTTTGTTCAGATAATGATAAATTAACAGTACATATATCAGTATTATATTTAAAACTAATAGATTCATTAGAATAATCAAGTATTTTTTCAATTTTATCACCTTGACTATTAATTTCTAAAGTTTTAATTTGTAATAATGATTTATAATTATCTTCTAAATAATTTCTTAATTTAACAATATGATGTGCAATAACTTCTTTAATTTCTTCTTTATATTCTAAAACAGAACCAATATATAATTTAGTATCAATATCTTTAGTTGCAGAAATATTAAAATCATATCTTCTCATTGCATCACCACCTGCAATAAATAAAAGAATACCAAATTTTTCCATTAATTCAATATTAATATATTTAATAAATGAATTAATAGCAGGTCTAAAAATATACATAAAGAATTTTTCCATAAAATCGATAAAAATTTCATAATTAGGGATAGAATATTTATCAATAATATTCATAATTTTTTTAATAAAAAAATAATTATAATTAGTAGTATGTTGATATATAGATTGATATATATTTTTTAATTTAGTAAATTCTTTAATAATTAAAGAATTATTATTTTTTAATTCTTTTTCAATATATATTTTTTGTCTATATTCATCTACATTTAAACCTAATTCTTGAACTTTATTAGATGATGTTAAATATGAAAATGTTAACATTCCAATTTTATTTAATTTTTGTAATTTAGATTTAATGATAACAATATTATTACCATTATAAAAATCTAAACTTCTATTAATATAATTATCATTAAATAGATTTAATTCATTAAGATTAAAATTAGAATTTTGTTTATAATAAACAAAATTAATTTCAAAAATTATTTTATTTTTAAAAAAATCATAAATATCTAAATCTTTAAATAATTCTTTAGATGAAGGATTATCTCTTATTATTTTTAAAAATTCATTTAATAATAGTTTTTTATCTCTATTTTTATTTTTTTTAATTCTTGCTCCACCTTCTATATTATATGTATCTTCAAATATTAATTTTAAATTAAATATTGTTTCTTTTTTTTCATAATCTTTAAATTCATCATAATTAAAAGAATAAGTATTATTTATTTCATTATAATCAATATTTCTTGTAATTATTTTTGTATTTATTCCTTTTAAATATAAAAAATTACGTAATTGAGTTAATATTTGATAATAATTTTTTATTTTTGTTTCCATATCAGAAAAAATAATATAAATATAATTTATATTATAATATCCAGTAGTAATACTTAAAATTTCTTCTTCTGTATATTTTTTACTTATATTAAAAATTTCTTTCCAAGATGATACACCAGATAACCAATAAGTATAATTAGGTAAATCTAAAGAATTTATAAATTTTTCAAGATTCCAAATTTGTAATATAATCCAATTATTAATAGTTATTTTATTTGTATCAATTAATATAAATTTATTTAAAAAATCATTATATTTTTTTTTATTATTAATTGTTCTATCTTTAATAATTTTTATTTCATCTAATATATTAATTTTTTCTAAATTCATATATATATATCTATATATTTATAAATTTAATAAAAATAAAAATAAAAATAAAAAATTATAATAATTATAATTATAATAATTAGATATATATATAAATGGATAAAGTTCCAAAAATAGGATATGTATTTAATCCTAAATCTGGAAGACAAATACAAATAGGAGGTGAAACATATAAAAAATTAATTAAAGAGGGAATTATTAAAATGCCAGAGGAAGTTAAATTAAAGGATATACCAATAAAAAACCAATTAAAATTATTAAAGAAGGATATGTAATTAATCCTAAAAGTGGAAGACAAATTATGAAAGGGGGTGAAACATATAAAAAATTATTAAAAGCTGGTGTTGTTTTTTATGATGATGATTTACCAATAATAGAACCAAAAGTTATAGAAGAAATAAAAAAAAATAGTTCACCAAAAAAAATTGAAGTAAATACAAAGAAATGTCCTGAACATCAAATATTAAATCCTAAAACAAATAGATGTGTATTAAAAACAGGTATTATAGGAAAAGCAATATTAAAAGAATTAGAAAAAGAAAAAAAACCAGAAAAAGAAAAAGAAATTGATATTAAAAAAGATAGAAGTAAATGTAAAAATAAAGAAACATTTATGTTATTTATGGATATAAATGAAATACCAGAAAAAGATTTTATAATGCTTCCATCAGGATATTGTTTTGATATAAGTGAAATAATAGAATGGATAAAAACTAGTGGATTTAATAATAAAAATCCTCATTTAATAACAGAAAATTTATTTGATGATAGTAATAAAAAAATATGGGAAAAAAATCCACAATTATTAGAAGTTTTATCAACATATTTTAAAAAAAAACAAGAAGAGAGAAAAAATATATCTTCAATTATAAGACATCATTTAGATGTTTTATATAAAATAGGTGATACAGGTAGAATATGTTATTATGATAATATATTTAGTCATGAAGTTAACGATTCATCTACATTTGAATATTCAATACAATCAATTGGAGAATTAAGTGAAATGATTAATGGACTTCCAAAAGATATAAAAAAGATTTTTAATGATTTACGTTCAAGTAGTTCATATATAACAGTTGAAAAAGTAATTAAAGATGCAAATGAAGGTACAACATGTATTCATGGAATTGGAACAACTTTATTACAAATATTTATAACAAATTTTTTAATATTAGAGAAATATATGCATGATAGACATCATACTAATTTTAAATATGAACCATTAAGATGTAAAATGTATTTTATAATTGATAAAAATGGAAATGTTGTTATATATAATGCAGAAAATAGATTAGTTCCAAATACTACTATTGGTCAAAATCAATATTATAAAGGTGTTTTTCAACAAATGTTAAGTGTAATTAAAGCACCTACAACAATGATATGGACAATGAAAAAATTAAGAACAAATGGTTTAACAGAAATATTTATAGATAAATGTATAAATAACGATCCATCATTTACAACATTAGAAACATTAGATAAATGGGAAGAATTGGAAGATTGGCGAAAATTTATATTAGAAGATAAATATTGTTTTGATTTATTATATTTAATAAGAATTATAACAGAACAATTAAATACAACTAATTCAACAAATCCTTATCCACAATATCCACATAATCCATTTACATTTACATTTTTAACAATGAAGGATTTAACAAATTTAAGAAGAAGAATATCTAATAATTATATTATTGTTCCAGATTGTTTATTAAAATTTTTATATAATTCTCATATATTATGGACTGAAGATATAAAAAAAGATACAGAAAAAGAATGGATGGAAAAAACAATAGAACTTTTTGAAAATGAATTAAGATTTAAAAGATATTTTGATGGTTTTGATGCTGATAGAACACCTATAATTAAAGGTTATTGGGTGAAAAAATATGATCCTGGAGATATTGATGAACGTAAGATTCTTTATTATTTACAAACAATGGATAATACTTATCTAAATGGTGTTAAAAAATTTGTAATTCCAGATAATTATTATTATAGAGCACAATATGAGGGAGCATTAATTCATGGATATAATGATAAAAATGAATTAAAATAAAAATAATAATAAATAATAATGGAAGATTTAATAAATTGTGATTATAAAATTATAACTATTGATAGTTTAAGTGGAACATATTTAAATTCTTCTTATTGTGATTTTTATATTAATTTAAATGAAGCATTAAGAAATGTATATAAAATTAATATTATAACAATTCTTTTAAATATTCCAAATAATTCAGCATTAAAATCAGTTCCTTTAAATCAAATATTTATTAATTTCAATAATTATAATCGTTTATTTGCAAAAGATAATATAAATGTATTTGATTCTTTAATAATAGAGAATCAAATAATAGATAATACTTCAACAAATAATACAACAATTAAAAATGATTATAATAATTCAGATAATATATATTATTTAAATCCAATTGAACCACAATTAATAAGATTTTCAATAAAATTAATTGATAAAAATAATTCAACAATTCCTATTAGTAATATTAATAGATTTATTATGAAAATTGGTGTATATTATAATAATAAAAAAACCACAAGAATTTAACTATAATATCTATTTCTTTTAATTGTTTGTATATTTATTTTTTTTTTATATAATTGATTATTTTCATCACTTTCACTTTCATTACTACTTGGATATCTTTGAAAATTTGTTTTATGTTTCTTTTTTACAAAATCTTCATTCATATCTTCATATTCTTCATCATTAGTATTTTCTTTAAATTTAAGTTTATCTTTTTTTTTATAATTATCTTTTTTATTTTGATAATCATCAATTTCTACTATTTTTATTTCTTCTTCTTCTTTTTTATTAATTTCTTTTTCTTTTGAACTTTCTTCTTTTTTAGAAATTTCTTTATGATCTTCTTTTTCATCTTCATCTTCTTCACTTGAACTTTCTTCTTTTATATTAATTTCTTTATGATCTTCTTTTTCATCTTCTTTATCACTTGAACTTTCTTCTTTTTTATTAATTTCTTTTTCTTTTTCATCTTCTTCATCACTTGAACTTTCTTCTTTTTTATTAATTTCTTTTTCTTTTTCTTCATCATCTTCATCATCTTCACTTGAACTTTCTTCTTTTTTATTAATTTCTTTTTCTTTATCATCTTCATCATCTTCACTTGAACTTTCTTCTTTTTTATTAATTTCTTTTTCATCTTCATCATTATCACTTGAACTTTCTTCTTTTATATTAATTTCTTTTTCATCTTCATCTTCTTCACTTGAACTTTCTTCTTTTTTATTAATTTCTTTTTTAGATTTTTGTTTTTTATTATCATCACTAGAAGATGAAGATGAATCATCTTCATTATCATCATCACTTGAACTTTCTTCTTTTTTATTAATTTCTTTTTTAGATTTTTGTTTTTTATTATCATCACTAGAAGATGATTCATCTTCATTATCATTTTCTTCATCACTTGAACTATCTTCTTTTTTCTTAGTATTTTTTTTAGATTTTTGTTTTTTATTATCATCACAAGAAGATGATTCATCTTCATCATCATTATCATCATTATCACTTAAATTTTTTTCTTTTTTCTTAGTATTTTTTTTAGATTTTTCTTTATTATTATTATGAATTTCATCAAGAATAGTATCATAAGGAATAATAGCTCTTAAAGTATTTTTAATAATTTTTCTAATATTTTTTTCAATAATATTAATATGATATTGTTTTTCAGAAGGTTTTAAATTTTTACCTGAAAATAAATAGACATTTTTCCAACAATAAATACTGATATTAATGAGACATTTATGAATAAAATCATAAGAAGAAATCATAATTAAATCTTTAATTTTATATTTATTTTCAGTTTTAATAGTAATATCAAGAATAACAATTTTTTTTAATAATTTTTCAAAATAATTACATTTAATTTTTTTAATAAAATCTATATATTCATCTTGAATTTTATTATTATTCCATTGTTTAATATTAATTAATTCTTGTTGAAATATTTTTATATTATTATTGGGACAATTATCATAAATTCTAAAAATTCTTTTAGTTAAAGGTACTGTTATTAATTCTAATAAATGTTCACTATATTCTTTTTTACTATCTAATAAAACTTGCATTTTTAAAATTTTAAGTGTGTGTAATAATATATATATATTTCTTAAATCTAAATATTTATATATAATGTTAATAATAGAAAAATGGTAAAATATTATTATTTTATAGAAGATTTAGATATAACAGATGATAAAATTCCAGATGGAGTATTAGTTCGTCAATTAAAAATAAATAAGGAAAAGGGGATATATAATTATATAAAAAATTTTTATATAAGTGAGAAGGATTTAAGGGAAATAATAGAAAATGTAATAATAGAAAATGATAAAAAGGGGATAGAAAAAATAATAGTATCAAATTCTAAATTAAATAAAATTAGAAATAAACATGTACCATTTGATGAAATACCGAGAATAGTAATAAGTAATAAATCATATTTTTCACATTTAATAAAAAATAAAAAAATAAATTTAATAAAATTAATAAATATATTTAATAAATATATATAAAATGGAAAGTGAAATAAAAAAACAGAAAAGAGGTTCATCAAATATAACAGATAATTCTTATTCAAAATCATTACAAACAAAACAATTACTTGAAAATATTAAAGAAATAAGTGATAAATTTATAAAAGAAGATATAAATTATGAGATATGTGGTACATTTAATTTAGATTCAGATAATAATATAATTGGTTATTCATATAATCCTGAATATAAAATAAAAGAAAAATTTGGAAGAAATAGTTGTACATATGATAATATAAAAAAATTATCAAATAAATTATGGCATACACATCCTGATAAATATTATCCAAGTTATGAAGATATAATGTTTATATTTAATAAAAAGAGAGAGGAAAGTTATATTATATCAAGATATGGATTTTTCAAAATAACATTTACATCATATATAGAAGATTTAAAATATTTTGATAAAATAAAAATAAATAAATATTTAGAAGATTTTTATAGATGTCCAAGAACAGAAAGAGGTAGAACATATGATAAAACAGCAATAAGAAAATTATGTAAGAGATTATATAATCATATAAATAATATAATAAAAAATAAATATAAAATGGATGAAAGATTTAGAATTTCTTTCTATAATTAAATTAGAAATAAATGAATAAAAAATTTTATTATTTAATAGAAGATATTGATATAAATAGAGATAAAAAACCAGATGGATTTTTAATAACTAAATATAAAATAGATAAGAAAACATTAGATAAAATATTTTTAAAATCAAAATATGTATCATTTGAAAATTTTAAAAAGAAAGTTAAATTAATTAAAAATAAAAAAGGAGGTCAAAATAATTATCCTAATAATTATCCTTATATGAATAATACTCAATATAATAAAATGATGAATAATCCTGGTTATTATCCTCCTCAATATAATAATTATAATCATAATCAACATCAACAATATCCACCTCAAACAATGGTAGTACAACATCAAGCAAATTTTGGAAATGCATTTATGGAAGGATTAGGAAGTGGATTAGGAGTAGGATTTGGATATGGGATAATGGAAGGTTTATTTGATTCATTTTAATTTTTTTCAAATTTTTTTCTTTAAATCAAAAAATAAAAAATTGATTTAAAATTATATAAATCATTAAATCATTAATATTACTAACTATGAATTTAAAAGAAGAGTTTCAATGGGATATTCTAGATGCATATTTCTTGAACTCTTCATCAAATAATAAAACATCACAATTAGTTAAACATCAAATAGATAGTTATAATAAATTTTTAAATACAACATTATTACAAATTATTAGTGGATTTAATCCAATTCGTATTAATACTAATAATAAAAATAGTGAATCTGATAGTAATATTCAAAAAATTTATATTAATGTTCTTCAACCATCATTAAGTAAACCAACATATCAAGTTGTAGATGGAACAACTTCAATAATGAGTCCATATATAGCTAGAATGAATAATTTAACATATTCAAGTTCATTATATGTAAAAGTTCATATAATTATTGAAATTTTAAATGAAGAAGGTATTCCTACAAAAATTGATAAATATGTAAATAATGTTTATATTGGTAAAATTCCTATTATGGTTCGTTCAGATGCATGTGTATTAAGTCAAATACCAGCAATTGGAGATCCAAATTCAGATGAATGTAGATATGATTTTGGAGGATATTTTATAGTAAATGGAAATGAAAAAGTATTAATTATGCAAGATAGAATTAATGAAAATGAAACATTAGTATTTGTACCTAATAATAATAATGATGGAGTATATGCAGAAATTAGATCAATGAGTGATTCTTCATATCTTCCACCTAAAACTACTAGTATTAATATGGTAGGAAAACTTAATCATATGGGAAGAAATATTCGTTTAAATACATCATTTTTAAAATCAGAAGTTCCAGTATTTATTATGTTTAGAGCACTTGGTATAATAAGTGATAGAGAAATTATGGAACATGTAGTATATGATATGGATAATAAAGATAATCAAAGAATAATTAATCAATTAATGGCTTGTTGTGAAGATGCATGTGATATTCATACACAAGAACAAGCGGAAGAATATTTAATAAAGAATATGACAGGAGTAAATAAGAATACAATTAATCCAATTAAGATATTAAGAGATAATATTATAAATGATTTTTTAGGTCATGTTGGTAAAAATTATAGAAGAAAAGCTTTATATTTAGGTTATATGTGTAATAAAATGCTTCGTATTTATCTTAAATATGATGATTATGATAATCGTGATTCTTATATGAATAAAAGAATTGATACACCTGGAGTTTTAATGTCAAATCTTTTTAGACAATGTTATGGAAAGATGACAAAAGAGGTTAAGGGATTAATTGAAAGAGAATTAAATTTATGGAGAGCAAATCATACATGTTTAACAACAGATATAATTAGTGATAATAATATTCATCGTTATTTTAAACATTCACTTCTTGATTCATGGTTAAAATATTCATTATCTACTGGTAATTGGGGTATTAAAAGTATTGGTAGTTTTCAAAATATTCGTCAAGGTGTATCACAAGTTCTTAATAGAATGTCTTATACTAGTACATTATCACATCTTAGAAGAATTAGTACTGCAATGGAGAAAAATGGTAAATTAGTTCAACCTCGTAAATTAGATAATTCTCAAATTAATATGATTTGTCCTGCAGAAACACCAGAAGGTGCATCAGTAGGACTTGTTAAAAATATTGCTTTAAGTACAAATATTTCTATAGCGATGAATAGTACACATATTAGAACAATATTAATAGATTTAGGAACAAATGTATATGATGATAGTTATAGTTATTTAAATGATAATATTGAAAATATTAAGATTGGAAGAAATAAAACTTCAAATTTTCTAAAAGAAATGGGAAATCCTTCAAATGTTTATATTCAAATTAATGGTGATATTATTGGTTATCATACTAATCCTATTGAATTATATAAAACTCTTAAACATTATAAAAGATGTGGTATTATTTATCCAATGACATCTATAATTTGGAATATTCTAAAGAAAGCAATTATTATTAGTACAGAAGCTGGTAGAATGTATAGACCATTATTAATAGTAGATTATGATAATAATACAAAGAAACCAGAATTAAGAATTATTAAAGTTCTTAGAGAAAAAGGTATTACATGGAATGAATTTATAAAAGATAAAACATTTGATAATTTAATTTGTCCTAATAATAAAGAAAATGAAGAAGGTATTATTGAATATTTAGATTGTAATGAAATTAATCACGCTATGATTGCAATGAATTATCATCAAATTTATAAAAGTCCTAAAGGAAATACTATGCCAGTACAATATACTAATTGTGAAATTCATCCTTCTTTAATGAATGGTGTATTAGGTGTAAATATTCCATTTAGTGATCATAATCAATCACCTAGAAATTGTTATCAATGTTTAAATGAAAATGAGAAGGTTCTTTTAAGTAATGGTGATTATAAATTAATTAAAGATATTATTATTGGAGATAAAGTAATATGTTTCAATCCTATATCAATGGAAACATCAATTGCGTCAGTAATTAATCATTATAATAGAATTACAAATAAAATTGTATATAATATTAAATTAATTAGTGGAAGAAGTATTACTGCTACATATGATCATAAATTTATGACAAATCAAGGTTGGATAGAAGTTAAAGATTTTGATGAAACAATAAAAATTGGAATATTAATGACAGTTGATTATTATGATAATGAGAATATTAATAATATAAATAATAATCCAATAATGATTAAAATTAATATAAATGATAAAATTAATGAATTTTATAAATCATTAGGATTATATCCATTATTAAATAATAATTATAATATGCCAATAATTTCACGTATTTGTGGATATTATTATAAAAATAAATTTAATTTTAATAATGAAATTAATAAAAAATTATTTATTAAAGATTGTATTAATATTGGATTTATT
>Ga0172373_10008603_pt1 | contig 12915 bp, 3 predicted proteins | sample Lak10m_2_FD_114546 | JGI IMG/M metagenome (GOLD analysis project Ga0172373, IMG submission 114546) | Freshwater microbial communities from Kabuno Bay, South-Kivu, Congo - kab_092012_10m | ecosystem: Environmental > Aquatic > Freshwater > Lake | place: Democratic Republic of the Congo: South-Kivu... | reverse complement strand
TGAGACGGACCCGGTCGGGACGATCGCCAACCGGCCTGAATCAAGCCACACGCGAAAGAGACCCGCCACGCGACCGGCCGCAGCTCCTCTACGGCGCGGTGCTGTCCGTCGACACCGCCGTCCCCTCCCGCAGCTCGACCGCGAAGGTGACGCGGCGGTTCTGCGCGCGGCCGGCCGGATCGCCGTTCGAGGTCATCGGACGCGTGCCGCCGTAGCCCTTGGCCTCCAGCCGCGAGGACGGCACCCCCAACGACACGAGGTGTGCCACCACCGTCTCGGCGCGTCGCTGCGACAGCCGGCGGTTGGTCTCGGCGTCGCCGCGGTCGTCGGTATGGCCCTCCACCCGCACGCGGGCGATGGCCGGGTGGCTGCCGATGAGCGCCGCGATCGCCTGCAGCCGCTGCAGCGACTCGGCCGCGATCACCTCGCCGCCCGACTCGAACCGCACCACGTCGAGGATCTCCAGCCGTCCCTGCAGCAGCCCCGGCGGACAGCCCTTGTCACGCGCCGGCCCGACCAGGTCCGGGCAGTGGTCCTCCGCGTCGGCGACGCCGTCGGCATCCCGATCGCCGGGCGGGCAGCCCTGATGGCTCGCGGCCCCCTTGCGACGCGGACAGCGGTCGGCGCCATCCGGCACCCCGTCGCCGTCGTTGTCCGGATCGGGGCAGCCGTCCTCGTCGGCAAAGCCGTCCTTGTCCTCGGCGGCGACGGGGCACTTGTCGGCACCGTCGAGGATCCCGTCGCCGTCATTGTCCGGGTCGGGGCAGCCATCAGCGTCCTCGAACCCGTCCACGTCCTCGGCCTCGCCCGCGCAGTTGTCCGCGCTGTCGGCGATGCCATCGCGGTCGTTGTCCGTGTCGGGGCAGCCGTCCGCGTCTTCGAAGCCGTCGACATCCTCCGGCTCCAGCGGGCAGCGGTCGGTCGTGTCGGGCACGTTGTCGCGGTCGTTGTCGGCGTCAGGGCAGCCGTCAGTATCCTCGAACTTGTCGCGGTCCTCCGGCTCGGCCGGGCAGCCGTCGACGGCGTCGTCGATGCCATCGCGGTCGGCGTCGTGACGCGTCTCCCACCAGCGCACGCCGACCAGTCCGCGCAGCTCCGGGGTGCCGATGCCGGCCACCACGCCGCCGCCGCCGGCCGCGAACAGCTCCAGCCCCTTGCGCAGGCCGATGTTGAGCCCGCCCATCGCCTCCATCGGCAGCCGTTCGGTCGAGAATGCGCCGGAGAGCGGCACACCGCCGCGCACCGTCGCCGAGAGGCCGAAGGCGTGGCCGGCGTCGTCTCGGAACAGGTCGCCGCCCAGCGCCACCGACCAGTCGACCTCCGGCCCGATCGATACACCCGCGAAGGTCTGATCGGGCCGCAGGTGGGCGGTGCCGTTGGCCGCCAGTACGACCGGCCCGAACGCCCGGCTCACCGCGAGCCCCGGCATGAAGACCGTCGCGCCCACGCCCTTGTCGAAGGCGCCCAGGAACGAACCGGGCGTCGCCGTCGGGAGGGTGAAGGCCGGGATGATCGCGAGGTCGAGCCCGTGCGAGGCGGCGTTGAGCAGCTGCCAGCGTGGCACGACCCGGAGGTCACCCAGCCCCGTGGACGACGCGGGGACGCCCACCATGCCGGGTACGACCTCACCCCACTGAGCCATCGTGAAAGGCAGATCGACACCCAGCGAGATCCGCCACGGCAGCGCGATGCCCGCGGTGAGATGCGACCCGACACGGTGGGCTATCAACGCCTTGCTGGCTTGCGCGGGGCTGTCGGCGGTCGCGCGCAGGTAGAGCAGGAGCGGATTGTAGGCGTAGCCACCCCACAAGCTCACGTTCCAGCTGAGGGGGTCGAGCGTGGAGGCCACCTCGGTGCCGAGCAGTCCGCCGCCGGTGACGGCGGGGCGAAATCTCTCCAACGCAAAGCCGGCGCGATCCGCTGTCTGCGCATGGACGTCTGCAAGTCCCGCAAGCAGCAGCGCCGCCGTCAGCGCGAGACGCAGCCCGCTCCGGCGCCATTGCCACCTCCGATCGGTCAGCGATGCCGACCGTCGTCGACGCAGTGCGAGCACCAGAACGAGCGCCCCCAGCGGCGAGAGGATCGAACCGCCGCCGGCACTGCTGCACGACCAGCCCGGACCATTGTCCGCCCCGGAGCCGATGGCGCCGCCACCGGTGGCGCCGTAGCTGTCCGGGACGCCGTCGTCGTCGGCGTCCTCGTCACAGAGGTCGCCCAGGCCGTCGGAGTCGCCGTCGGCCTGATCGGCGTTGGTCAGCGACGGGCAGTTGTCGGCCCGGTTGATCACGCCGTCGCCATCCGGGTCGCACCCCTCGAGCGTGGGCGAGGCCGGGCAGAGGTCGACGCACTCCGACGGCTCGCCCTCGCAGACGTAAGTCTCCTCCTCGGCGCAGGCGGCGCTGCAGCCGTCGCCGACGACGATGTTGCCGTCATCACAGGCCTCGTCGCCTTCGATCACGCCATTGCCGCAGCGGTCGGCCGGCTCGCACAGGCTGGGCACGGTCGAGAGATCGCAGACGCCGCTCACACACGCCACCCCGCCTTCCGCCGTGCAGTCCTCGCCGTCCTCGAGCCGGCAGCCGGCCGAGCAGCCGTCACCGTCCACCGCGTTGCCGTCGTCACAGAACTCGCCGTCCTCCAGCAGGCTGTTGCCGCAGCTCTCGATCGGCTCGCAGGTGTCCGGGTCTCCGGCCGGGTCGCAGACGCCACTGGCGCAGGCGCTGCCGTCGTCGCCCTCGCAGGGCTGGCCGTCCTCGAGGAAGCAGAGGTCGTCGCAGCCGTCGCCCGAGACGTAGTTGCCGTCGTCACACCCCTCGCCGGGATCGACCACGCTGTTGCCGCAGACCGCGGCGGCGTTGCAGGTGCCGCCGTCGTCAAACGCGTTGCACACGCCGCTGGCGCAGGCCGCGTCGACGTCGCCCTCGCACCGGTAGCCGGTCTCGATGAGACACGCGTTGTTGCAGCCATCGCCCGGGTCGGTGTTGCCGTCATCGCACCCCTCGCTCAGGTCGACGACGCCGTTGCCGCAGCTGCCGGCCGGCTCGCAGCTGTCGGGCGACTCGCTCGCGTCGCACACGCCGCTGGCGCAGGCGATATCGCGGTCGCCCTCGCAGGAGGCGCCGTCCTCGATCAGACAGCGGGCGTTGCAGCCGTCGCCCGGGTCGGTGTTGCCGTCGTCGCAGCCCTCGCGCGGCAGGTCGAGGGTGCCGTTGCCGCAGCGGTTGGCCGGCTCGCAGGTGGGCGTGGCGGTCAGGGCGTCGCACACGCCGCTGGCGCAGGAAGCGGAGCCGGAGAGTCCGAAGGCAGAGCCGTTGCAGGGCGAGCCGGTCTCGATGCGGCAGACGGCGTTGCAGCCGTCGCCCGCGCGCGTGTTGCCGTCGTCGCAGCCCTCCCCCAGCTCCAGCAGGCTGTTGCCGCAGGTGGTGGCCGGCTCGCAGCGGTCGGGGCTCTCCGTCGCATCGCACACGCCGCTGGCGCACTCGAGGTCGCGATCGCCCTCGCAAGAGAAACCGGTCTCGATGCGGCAGACGGTGTTGCATCCGTCACCCGACATCACGTTGCCGTCATCGCACCCCTCGCCCGGGTCGACGACGCTGTTGCCGCAGGTGGCGGCGGGCTCGCACCGGTCGGGCAGCTCCGTCGCGTCGCAGACGCCGCTGGCGCAGGCGGCGTCGCGGTCGACATCGCACGGCTGGTTGTCCTCCACCTTGCAGGCGGCGTTGCAGCCGTCGCCGGCCGCCACGTTGCCGTCGTCGCACCCCTCGCCCAGGTCCAGCACGCTGTTGCCGCACACTCCGGCCGGCTCGCACCGGTCGGGGGTCTCGGTCGCGTCGCAGACACCGCTGGCGCAGGCCGCGTCGCGGTCGCCGGCACAGGCGGCGTTGTTCTCGATCTTGCAGAAGGCATCACAGCCGTCGCCCGAGTCGAGGTCGCCGTCGTCGCAGCCCTCGCCCGCGTCCAGCACGCTGTTGCCGCATGCCAGCGCCGGCTCGCAGCGGTCGGGGCTCTCCGTCGCGTCGCACACGCCGCTCAGGCAGGCGCTGTCCCGATCGGCCGTGCAGTCGGCACCGATCTCGATCCGGCACGCCGCCGTGCAGCCATCGCCATCCCGCGTGTTGCCGTCATCACATCCTTCGCCGGCGTCGAGCACGCCGTTGCCGCACACCCCGGCCAGCTCGCAGCGGTCCGGGCTCTCCGTCGCATCGCACACGCCGCTGACGCAGGCGGCGTCGCGGTCGCCGGCGCAGGGCGAGCCCGTCTCGATGCGGCAGGCGGCGGTGCAGCCATCGCCGGGGGCGATGTTGCCGTCGTCGCAGCCCTCGCCCGCCTCGACGACGCTGTTGCCGCAGGTCGCGGCCGGCTCGCACCGGTCGGGCAGCTCCGTCGCGTCGCAGACGCCGCTGGCGCAGGCGGCGTCGCGGTCGACCGAGCATTCCTGCCCGTCCTCGATGAGGCAGACAGCGCTGCAGCCGTCGCCCGGCCGGATGTTGCCGTCGTCGCAACCCTCGCCCAGATCGACGACGCCGTTGCCGCAGCTCATCGCCAGCTCGCAGAGGTCGATCGGCTCGGTGGTGTCGCACACGCGACTGGCGCAGGAGGCCGCCCCGGTGAGGCCGGCGCCGGCGTCGTTGCACGGAGCGCCGTTCTCACGCAGGCAGGCCCCGTTGCAGCCGTCGCCGGCCGTCACGTTGCCGTCGTCGCACCCCTCGGACGGGTCGACGACGCCGTTACCGCAGGCGCCCGCCGGCTCGCAGCGATCCGGGCTCTCCGTGGCGTCACACACGCCGCTCGCGCAGTCCGCGTCCCGGTCACCCGTACAGTCGCCGCCGTTCTCGATCCGACAGTCCGCGCTGCAGCCATCACCCGAGGAGACGTTGCCGTCGTCGCAGCCCTCGCCCGCGTCCAGCACGCTGTTGCCGCAGGTCAGCGCCGGCTCGCAGCGGTCGGGGCTCTCGGTCGCGTCGCACACGCCGCTGAGGCAGTCGGTGTCGCGGTCGGGGTCGCACGGGGCGCCGTCCTCGATGCGGCAGATGCTGTCGCAACCGTCGCCCTCGCGGGTGTTGCCGTCGTCGCACCCCTCGCCGGCGTCGCGCACGCTGTTGCCGCACGTATTGCGCGGCTCGCAACGGTCCGGGCTCCCCGTCGCGTCGCAGACGCCCGAGGCGCAGGCGGCGTCTCGATCCCCCTCACAGCTGAAGCCGTCCTCGATCGCGCAATCGGCGTTGCAGCCGTCGCCGGCCGTCCGGTTTCCGTCGTCGCACCCCTCGCCCGGGTCGATGACGCTGTTGCCGCAGCTGATCGCCGGCTCACAGCGGTCGGGCGTCTCCGTGGCATCGCACACGCCGCTGGCACAGGCGGCGTCGCGGTCGGTCTCGCAGGCGGCCAGATCCTCGATCTTGCAGGCCCCGTTGCAGCCGTCTTCAGGCCGCAGGTTGCCGTCGTCACAGCCCTCGCCGGCATCGAGCACGCTGTTGCCGCAGAGCAAAGCCGGCTCGCAGCGGTCCGGCGTCTCCGTGGCATCGCAGACCCCGCTGGCGCAGGCTTCGTCGCGGTCGGCGTCGCAAGGGGCGAGGTTCTCGATCTTGCAGAGGGCGTCGCAGCCGTCGCCGGCCGTCAGGTTGCCGTCGTCGCAGCCCTCGCCGGCGTCGAGCACGCTGTTGCCGCAGGAGAGCGCCGCCTCGCAGCGGTCGGGCGACTCCGACACGTCGCAGACGGCGCTGAGACACGAGGCGTTGCCGGTGAGTCCGGGGCCCGTGAGGTTGCAGGCGGCGCCCGACTCGACAAGACAGCCGGCGCTGCAACCGTCGCCCGCGGTCAGGTTGCCGTCATCACACCCCTCACCGGCCTCGCGGACGCTGTTGCCACAGGTGGCGGCCGGCTCGCAGCGGTCGGGGGTCTCCGTCGCGTCACACACGCCGCTGGCGCAGGCCGTGTCACGGTCGGCGTCGCAGTTGAAGAGCTCCTCGATCTTGCAGGAGGCGTTGCAGCCGTCGAGCGCCACGACGTTGCCGTCGTCGCACCCCTCACCGGCGTCCAGCACGCTGTTGCCGCAGGTGGAGGCCGGCTCGCAGACGTCGGGCGTCTCCGTCGCGTCGCACACGCCGCTGGCACAGGCGGCGTCGCGATCGCTCGTGCATTCGAACGTCAGCTCGATGCGGCAGGAGGCGTTGCAGCCGTCGAGATCGTCGACGTTGCCGTCGTCGCACCCCTCGCCGGCGTCGAGCACGCTGTTGCCGCAGCTGCCGGCCGCCTCGCAGCGGTCGACCGTCTCGGTCGCGTCGCACACCCCCGAGGCGCAGGCGGTGTCGCGGTCGGCGGTGCATTCGAAGCTGTTCTCGATCCGGCACGAGGCGTTGCAGCCGTCGCCCGCAACGACGTTGCCATCGTCGCAGCCTTCGCCCGGGTCGAGGACGCTGTTGCCGCAGCCCAGCGCCGGCTCGCAGCGGTCGGGCGACTCGGTCACGTCGCACACGCCGCTGGCACAGTCGGCGTCGCGATCGGTGGCGCATGCGGCGAGGTTCTCGATCTTGCAGAGGGCGTCGCAGCCGTCACCGGCCGTCACGTTGCCGTCGTCGCACCCCTCGCCCGTCTCCACCACGCTGTTGCCGCAGGTGAGCGCCGCCTCGCAGCGGTCGGGCGTCTCGGTCTCGTCGCACACGGCGCTCAGGCACGAGGCGTCGCCCACGTCGCCCGGCGCCAGCAGGTTGCAGGCCGATCCGGACTCGACGCGGCAGGCGGCGTTGCAGCCGTCGCCCGCCGTCACGTTGCCGTCGTCGCACCCCTCGCCGGCCTCGACGGCGCTGTTGCCACAGGTGGCAGCCGGCTCGCAGCGGTCGGGCGTCTCCGTCGCATCGCAGACGCCGCTGGCGCAGGCCGCGTCGCGGTCGCCCACGCAGGCAAAGGTGGTCTCAATGAGACAGGCGCTGTTGCAGCCGTCGCCGTCGATCAGGTTGCCGTCATCGCACCCCTCACCGGCGTCGAGGACGCTGTTGGCGCAGGCGAGCGCCGCCTCACATCGATCGGGCGTCTCCGTCGCATCGCAGACACCGCTGGCGCAGGCGGTATCGCGATCGGAGGCGCAGGCGAAGGTCTCCTCGATCTTGCAGCTGCCATCGCAGCCGTCACCGGCGGCGACGTTGCCATCGTCGCAGCCCTCGGCCGCGTCGACGATCCCGTTGCCGCAGCTGCCGGCCGCCTCGCATCTGTCGGGCGACTCACTGGCGTCACAGACACCGCTGGCGCAGGCGAGGTCGTTATCCACCTCGCAGGCGTAGGTGTCCTCCACTTTGCAGAACGCGTCGCAGCCGTCGCCGGCCGTCAGGTTGCCGTCGTCGCAGCCTTCGCCCATGTCGGTGACGCTGTTGCCGCACAGACCCGACGGCTCGCAGCGGTCGGGGTCCTCCGTCGCATCGCACACGCCGCTGGCGCAGTCGATGTCACGATCGCCTGCGCAGGAGGCAAGATTCTCGATCCGGCAGGAGGCGTTGCAGCCGTCACCCACCGTCAGGTTGCCGTCATCGCACCCCTCGCCCAGGTCGACGACGCTGTTGCCACAGCTGCCAGCCGACTCGCAGCGGTCGGGCGTCTCGGTCGCGTCGCACACGCCGCTGGCGCAGAGGCTGTCCAGGTCGCCGGCGCAGGTGACGCCGTCCTCGCGCTTGCAGGAGCCGTTGCAACCGTCGCCCGTCGCCACGTTGCCGTCGTCGCACCCCTCGTCCGACTCCAGCTCGCCGTTGCCGCACGACAGCGCCGGCTCGCAGCGGTCAGGCGTCTCGCTCGCATCACAGACCCCGCTGGCGCAGGCGGCGTCGCGGTCGGTGTCGCAGCCAGACAGGTTCTCGATCTTGCAGGCCTCGTTGCAGCCGTCGCCGGTGTTGAGGTTGCCGTCGTCGCACCCCTCGCCGGTCTCGAGCACGCTGTTGCCGCAGGTCAATGTCGGCTCACAGCGATCGGGCGACTCGGTCGCGTCGCACACGCCGCTCACGCAGGCCGAGTCCCTGTCGGTGTCGCAGGCGGCGAGGTTCTCGATTTTGCACGCGGCGGTGCAGCCGTCGCCCGCCACGATGTTGCCGTCGTCGCATCCCTCGCCCAGATCGAGGATGCCGTTGCCGCAGCTGCCGGCCGCCTCGCACCGGTCGGGCGACTCGCTGGCGTCGCAGATACCGCTGGCGCAGGCGGCGTCGCGGTCGGCCTCGCAGCCGTAGGTGTTTTCGATCTTGCAGGAGCCGTTGCAGCCGTCGCCCGTCGCGACGTTGCCGTCGTCGCACCCCTCGCCCGACTCCAGCACGCCATTGCCGCAGGTGAACGCCGCCTCGCAGCGGTCGGGCGACTCCGTGTCGTCGCAGATGCCGCTGGCGCAGGCACTGTCACGATCGGTCGCGCAGGATGAGAGATTCTCGATCTTGCAGGTGGCGTTGCAACCGCCGCCGGCCGCGGTGTTGCCGTCGTCGCAGCCTTCACTGCCCTCCATGAGGCCGTTGCCGCAGACGTTGGCCGCCTCGCAGCGATCGGGCGTCTCGTTCACATCGCAGACGCCGCTGACGCACGACGCGTCTCCGACGAGGCCAAGCCCGCTGCCATTGCAGGGGCTGTTATTCTCCACGAGGCAGATGTCACTGCAGCCGTCGCCGCTGCTGTTGTCACCGTCGTCGCAGCCCTCGCCCGCCTCGACGAGGCCGTTGCCGCAGTCGTCGGCCGGCTCGCAGGTGGCGATCACCTCCGAGAAGTCGCAGACCGTGCTCGCACACGAGGCGCTGCCCGTCGCGCCGCCGGCGTCGGTGCCGCAGGCGGAGCCGTCCTCGACCAGACAGGCCATGTTGCAGCCGTCGCCGCCGATGACGTTGCTGTCATCGCACCCCTCGCCCGGCTCGACCTCGCCGTTGCCGCACACCCCCACCACGTCGATGGCGAACAGCGCGTCCTGGAGGATCTCGGCCCGGGTGTCGAGCCCGTGCTGCGTGGTGGTCAGCACCTCCGCGCCCGCCACCACCTTGAGCCGCAGCGTCCCCAGCTCCGTGGGGGTGACGATCAAGGTGACGGTGCGGTTGTCGGGCAGCAGAAAGGGCGTGCCGAACGTCACCACCGCCGTGCCGTGGTTGGAGAAGGCGGCCGCCGTGATGCTGCTGACATCGATGGTGCCGCTGCCGCCGAACGCGAAGGTGAAGGTGACCGGGCTGCCGACCTCAATCTCCAGGTCGGCTTGATCGTGGCTGATGCCAGCCGGCAGGAGCGTCGGCTGGAGCGCCAGCACGGCGTTGAGCGCGGCGGTGACGCCTGTCAGGTCGGTGGCAGCGGTCTCGGAAGCGACGACGTTGCCAGTCTCAGACGGCAGCGCCAGCAGGTAGGCGCGCGGGTTGGCCAGCACCGTGTGGTCGAACGCGCTGGTGGTCTCGACGAATTGCAGGGCCACCGTCACGTCGCCGGTGCGGGCCCGGCGGGCGTGGACGAGACCCGGCAGCGAGATCCGCGTGCCGACGGCCAGCCCCGAGCACGGGTCGGCCGCATCCGCCACTGCGCCGGCCCCGCAGAGGTAGCTCAGCGTCCCGCTCTCTACGTCACTGCTCGAGAAGGTGGCTGCGCTCGTGTTGGCCGAGACGAACCGCACGCCGCTGGCGCCGACGGCCGCGCCGCCTGTTGAGAAGCTGGCCGTGGTGGGCGTGTAGCGGTTGGTGGTGTCGTCGGACGCCCGCCATGCGGCGCGAAGGTTGACGGTGGCGGCGTGCGCGGCGCTGCCGACGAGCAGGAGCAGGAGCGCGGCCAGCACCGGGAGACGGACACCGGTGGGCGCAGCGCGGCGGCCGGGGGCCGGTGACGGACAGTCGTACATGGCAGACACCTCGCGGGTGTGTCGAGACGGCTCGGAGCGGTGCGGCGGACGGGACGGAAACGGCAACGATGGTCGAATCGGGCAGAAAGGGTCAACGGACATCGCGGCGACGGCCGTGCTAAGGGCGCGCCTCGCCATGACATCGACCGCCCATCGCCACCGCCCCACCGCCCGCCGGAACGTCTCGATGACCCGTTTCACGGCGCTGATCGCCGCCTTCGTGGCGGCAGCCTCGGCCGGCGCGTCACCGCCCCCGGACGGCGCTGGATCCGCGTTTGAGCTGCTGGGCGCGGCGGCGATCACCGACGAGGCGGCGGCCCGCGCGGCGTGGGAGGCGGACGGCAACGCCCCGGTCATGCCCTCCGACACGGCCGAGACGTCCACGCAGGATGGCTCTCGGGCCATCACGCCCGACGATGGCGGCCCGGTGCCATCGCCCGGTCCGCGCGCTGACGTCATCGCCATCGCCCGGCGCCATCTGGGCGCCCGACGACCCGTGGTGGGCGGGCGGGCGTTTCCCGGCTCCGACTGCGCTCACTTCGTGCGGGCCATCTACTCGCTGCGCGGCATCGACCTGATGACCTGCCCCCGCCACAACCCGGGAGGCCCCGGGAGCGGCACCGGCTGCATCATGGCGTTCAACGCGGCCCATGGCGCACTGGGGATACGCCAGCCCGCGCCGGGCGACCTGGTCTACTTCGACAACACCCACGACAAGAACCGCAACGGCCGCTGGGACGACCGGCTCACCCACATCGGCGTGGTGGAGGAGGTGCTCTCCGACGGGACGGTGCGGTTCCTCCATATGTCCGGAGGCCGGGTCAAGCGGTCGCACCTCAACCTGGCCCGCCCGCACGAGAAGGGGCCGGGCAACAGCCTCAACGACTACCTCCGCCGGGCCGGACGACAGGGCGGCGCCATCCTGGCGGGCGAGCTGTTCGTCGGCTTTGGCCGGCTGCGACTGCCGGGGGACGAGACCGGGGAGGAGACGACCGAGGCCGAGCCATCGCCGGCGCCCTGACCGGCGACCGACTCATCCGCGGAGCCGCGCGGTCGCGCTCGAGAACGCCGAACACGCGGCGAACGGATGGACTTCACGGCGGCCGGCTTCCCGACTAGCGTGCGCGCATGTTCATCGCGCCCACGCTCCTCGCCGCCGCTCTCTCTCTGTTTTCGTGTCCGGCCCCGGAGGCCGACGCCGCGCTCCAGCAGGCGCTGGCCGCACGCACCGCGGGCAACGCCGCAGCGGTCGACGACGGCCTGACCCGCTGTCTCGCCGCAGCGCCGGGATGCCCTGCCTGTCTGTACGAGTCGGGCCGGGTGGCGGCGGGCCGCAAGCGCACCGACGAAGCGCGACGGCAGTTCCAAGCCGCGCTCCGGGCGCTCCCGGGCAACACGACGGTGCTCAAGGCGCTGGCGGCGCTCAAGCCGGCCAAGGAGTCGCCGACGCCGCCCGGGCGGGTGGCGATCGGCACCCGCGGCGTGGGCGCCGGCCCCGTGCAGATGGAGCTGGTGGCGCGGTTCCAGAACTACAACGCGCGCCCCGCCCATCCGGCCGACCATTTCGACCCGCACATCAACTCCCCCAAGTCGGTTCGGTTCTCCGCGGACGGCACGCGGGTCTGGGTCAACTCGCTGGAGGGCGGTGAGACGGTGGTGTTCGACCCGCGCGCGCTGCGGCGCACCGGGGTGATCAGCCACAACTTCACCCCCGACAAGGCGCCGCTGTTCCGCGGGGAGACGACGGTCTTCGGCTATCCGTACCTGTCGAAGCTGCCGGCCGGTGGCGCCAACGTCATGATGGGCAAGCCGGTGGAGAGCGAGCTGAGCCACGGCGAGCGGTACCTCTGGGTGCCGTATTACCGGCGCAGTTTTGACGCGAAGAGCGCCTCGCCCTCCGCGGTGGCGATCATCGACGCCGCCACGCAGAGCATCCTGCGCGTCATGCCGACAGGACCGATCCCCAAGTACGTGGCGGCCTCGCCCGACAGCCGCTGGGTGGCTGTCACCCACTGGGGCGACAACACGCTGGGCGTCATCGATACCTCGGGCGGCACGCCGGAGAGCTTCCGTTACGCGGGCCAGCGACTGGTGGTGGAGCACGCGCTGCCGATGGAGAACCTGTCGGGCTCCGACCGCGACTCCGACTGCGGCAAGTGTCTGCGGGGCACGGTCTTCACACCGGACGGCAGGACGCTGCTGGTGGCGCGCATGGGCGACGGCGGCGTGGCGGGGTTCGAGGTGGGGACGTGGCGCTATCTGGGGACGATCACCGGGGAGCCGCACTCGCCGCGCCATCTGGTGGTGACGCGGGACGGGAGGTGGCTCTACCTGAGCTCCAACCGCAGCGGCAGCGTCTCGCGCATCGCGCTTGAGGATGCCGTCGCCGCGCTGCGGGCCGCCGGCGGGCGCAAGGTGGTCACCCGCGGCTGGGAGACGGTGGCGGTCGGTGGCGGCACCCGGACGATCGAGCTGTCACCCGACGAGCGGTTTGTCTACGCGGCCAGCAACCTGCTGTCGGAGGTGGTGGTGATCCGCGCCGACACGCCGCGCATGCAGGTGATCCACCGGGTCCGCACCGACAACTTCACGGTCGGCCTCGCGGTGAGCCCGGATGGCAAGCAGGTTTGGACCACCTCGCAGGGCCGCGACAACGAGGGCGGCAACTCGGTCTGCGTCTACAAGGTGGAGACGAAATAGCGGCGGACTCCGAACAATCACCGGGGGCGCTGGCGCCGCCGCTGTTCCCCTGTCGCGGCGGCAGGCAGGCCGCCGATCGGATGAGGATTGGCGTTGATCGTCATGCGACGAAACGGGGCAGCGGAAGCCGATCAGAGAGAGTCGGCCCGCCCTACGGCGTCGGCGCGATCGCCCGCACGGAGCGCGGCAGCTCGCGCGCGGCGACGGTGACGCCCGATGGCGCGGACGGCACAGGCGGCGCTGCCGGCAGCCCCAGCCGCTCCACCGCCATCGTCGTCAGCGCCACGACGCGCACCACCAGATTGACCGACTCGCGCGGCAGCAGGCGGCGCCGGTACAGCTCCCAGAAGGTGCCGGCCCCGTGCCCCTTGAGCCCGCTGCGCTTGAGG
>Ga0172373_10008601_pt1 | contig 12915 bp, 8 predicted proteins | sample Lak10m_2_FD_114546 | JGI IMG/M metagenome (GOLD analysis project Ga0172373, IMG submission 114546) | Freshwater microbial communities from Kabuno Bay, South-Kivu, Congo - kab_092012_10m | ecosystem: Environmental > Aquatic > Freshwater > Lake | place: Democratic Republic of the Congo: South-Kivu... | reverse complement strand
CTGGGCGAGAGTGGACTTCAGATTCGGGTGCGTGTGATGTTTGATGCACACTCACGATCATCAAGCATTCCGGCTGCCAGGATTCTGATTGGGCCGAGAGAGAATTCGTTGAGCATCAGCCGCAAATCAATCTGGGTAGAACTCCTGCCTCGGGAAGATGGCGATCCATGGATCGGGTCACTATCAACGAGCATCGACCATCTCATCTCTGCAAGCCGACACGAGCTCGATGTTAAACAACTGGCCGCGATCGTCTTCGACTGCAATGAGCATCCGATCGTTGAGCAGTCGTATGTCGAAGAATCACGACCCAGGTTGGAGACGTTGTGCTTCGATTCCACCAGATATCGAGAAGTTATGTCCCAAGGGACGCAAGTTGGGAGAGCGATCGTTGTTGCAAGCGCTCAGGAATCTCAGATCGTTGCTTCTGTGCGTTCGCAAATCCCAGAGTCAGTGAATCCAGTTTTCCTCGTGCGGGTTTAGGTCCGTCACCAGCCCACAGAGATTTCTAGCTGTACAAGCTAGGAGGTGTTCCGGTGGTGGTTGGCACCACGATCGAACTCGGCTTGGCATCGTTGTTGACGACCACAGTGCTGAGCATCTTGTCAAGCACTCGTTGCTTCTTGTCGTCAAAGGCTGGAAAAATCAGATCAATGATGGTGAATATACTTCCGGTTATTGAACCCAACAGGGCAGCCAAGAACCACCGCAAGAACGCATAGCCAGCACCAATGGGTTGCCCAGTCTCGATTCTTATGAGGCGAATGCCAATCCGGGCTTTGCCGAAGGTTTGCCCCGTCTTGCCCTGCTTGATGATGTAGTTCCAAATGGAGGTGACGGGTAGCCAGAACAACGCAATCACAATCAGCACGATGCCAATCGGTCGTGCCATATCGGAGAAGAGAAAAGCGATACCTAATCCGCCAAAGAGGAACGGGGGTATCCAGACCAAGAGCGAGTCGATGAAGAAAGCCGCAACCCGTCTTCCGTACGAGGCGTAGTAAGTAGCCATAAGTTCCCCTTGAGTTGAATCCGCACGTGACATTAGCATTCGCACGGGCAGGGGGCATTCGTGGGTGAGTATGACAACGTCGGCAAACGTCGGCTGGATCGCCCGGCCGCCTCTGGCACGTCCGCACCAACGGTCGTAAGGTCTCGAACGTCGTCGTCGCGAGGTCAGAGTTCAAAACAGATTGTGCGGGCGCCAAAGGAGTGGCTGCTCATAGGCGCGGTGGCTTTGCTTGTGAGTTATGTGCCAGCGATCGTGTTCGGCACGTTTTGGGGCTACCTCGCAACGTTCGCAATCGCCGTCGCGGCGACTCTCTCTGCGCTTTTGGCGTTGCTTGAAGACCAACGTCGGATGCGTCTACCTGCGTACTCGTTAGATAAGAGCTTCAGAAAGCTCGGAGCGACTCTTTATGGTCTTTCAACGCTGGTCGTGCTATCCGTAATCGTGCTGATGGCTTATCAGTGGGTGATGTCGCGATGAAGAGAATTTTGGCTGCACTCACTGTCTGCCTCATGGGGCTGGCCGCTGGTTCGGTCGAAGCAGGGGGATTTTCTGAACAAACCTCGGCGGCTAACCGTATGGAGAATCTGACTGGTTTTGAGCAGACACGTAAATGCGCAGAAGAGAAGAAACGAGTCGCGGTTGCTTTCTTGGTTGACGAGTCATCAAGCATCAAGAAGGCTGACCCTGAAAATCTTCGAGTTCGAGCGGTGACTAGAGCCATTTCACGCCTCTCGCAGAGCCTTGCCGCAGTATCCGCTGATGATCAGTCAGTAATCGATGTGCTTGTAGCGGTGTTCGGCAAAAAGTTCACCATCCTTGGAAATGGTAATGACGAAAATGCCGAGAATTGGTTCTCACTTCGAGAACGTACTAACGAAGTCGAAGAGCGTGTTCAGGAACTTTCGGAACGCAACAAATCAGACGTCACCGACTATCAGATCGGTTTGGAAGGGATTGAAGACCAGTTCATTCGTTACACGAAGAAGAATGGCGCAGCCTGTTTCGTTTTGGTCTGGCTGAGTGATGGCAAGATTGACCTCGACAACAAGTCAAGTACAGACGGCGCCGAAGCCGATAGTTACTCCGATATGTGTGCGAAGTCCGGTGTTGCAAATCGTCTTCGCGGAATGAAGATCTTCGTCTTCGGGATTGGCCTTGGCGGTCAAGCAAAAGAGGGCGATTTTGATCGCATGAAGCGACTTGCCGAAGGGCGCGACGACTGTGGCTCGCTCGGCGGGTCAGGGGGCGATTCAACCGTTGGGCTATTCATTCCGGTCGCTTCCGCAGATCTTCTTGAGGAAGCGTTTGACGATATCTTCCCGCCACCGCCCCCACCACCAGTGCCGTGTGAAGGGCCAGGCCCAGATCCATTGTGCAACGAGTTTCGAATCAGCGTGCAGAGCCCAACCAAGACTGCTCGGCTTCTGCTCGCGGCGCCGGGGCAGATCACCACAGTGCGGATTATCCGACCTGACTCGTCAGAAGTTACACTTCGCGATGAAACTGGCTTTCTGCCAAGTGCCGCAACTGACATCACCGTGCAAGACCTTGGGGTCAGTGCGCGGATTGAACTGAACGTGTCCAGTCAGTTGGGGCAATGGGCACTGCAAGTGATCGGAACTGACTCAAAGAATGCACTGGTCTCGCTCTACTCGATTGCAAAACCATCAGTGTCTGGGTTACCGATTCGCCTTACCCGCGAGAAGCCGATTCCAATTCAGGTGACAGTGAAGGACACCGATCTTGAAGGTATCTCAATCGTGAAGAAGGGCGAGACTCCTTCGGCCCCGACCGTGGATTACAACCTCACAGCAAGCGCTTCTTTCGGATCGAGTTCTGTTCCGGTGAGTATCACCGAGTCGGCGGGTGGTGGGTTTGTGGTTGCTCTCGCAGGAAGTTTGGAGTCGATACCTGCGCAAGGTTCACTGTTTCTCACCGCCTCGGCGTTGGTTAGTTCAAGTGAGATACCGCTCGGTGATTTACGAGTGCCGATTGCACTGAACTTTGGCGACTCCTTCCCGAGTATCAAGAGCATCGCGGCAACTCCTATTGACGCGGGTGATGGTGATGCAAAGTTGAGCACCATCGCGGTGACGGTGGTCGGACCCAAAGATGGCGAAGGCATTGTGCGAGTGAAGTCTGACGTTGCAGTTATTCAAAGCCCACCTGCTCGCGGTGACGAAGCCCCAGTATTGGTTTTTTCTAACGGAAGCGAGGTCACCGTTGCGTCAGGTGAAGAAAGGACTTTGGCGGTTCAACTCGACCCAATGGGTGAGGCGAACGGAGAATTGGAGTTCAGTATCGCCCTCGAGTATCAAAGTCGCGACGGCAAAGTCAAAGGTGACACGGCCACCCTCAAGATCCTCATGGAGAAGCCGTTCGACGTCATCAAATGGTTGCTGTTGTTACTCATTATGCTCCTGTCGTTCGCGGCAATCCAGGCTGGGGTCATCTGGCCTGCATGTCGTCGGGTCGCGAAAGTGCGTGGGCTAGCGGTATCGACACGTGTCGTTAGTGGCGACATCCTCATTAACAATGTTGATCAAATAAAGGGAGTTGACAAGAAGTTCGATGAAGTTATCTCTGATCACAGAAACCTTGGCAGCGCCACCGCACCAAGCCTTTCTCAGACGATTCGTGGCTTCACCCTGCGGGGTTTCCCAAGTGTGATCTACCGAGGTTTGTTCAGGCCGCGTCGAGTACCTGTCTTCATCAAACGGTCAACAGACAGCCCCACCGAGTTGACAGTTGGACAAGGTGGATACGAAAAGCTCAAAGAGACCACTTGGGGTCTCGTCAGCCCGAGCCTTAATGGTGTATGGGCGGTCTCGTTCCAGGAGAGCGATGTTCGACTGGTGCAGGCGAACCCCAATCGCGACCTCAAAGGCCACTTGCTGTACATCCTTCCGGAGGGGGCAGGAGCCGACAGTACGGCCCTAGCCCAAAAGCTCCTAGCGGAGCTTGAAACCAAGCGGTTTCGCAACCTTATGCCGAAACTGTTTGACGGCCTTGCGGGTGAGAGATCCCCTTCCGATCGGGGTGGCAAATCTTCAGGGGGTGACGGAGGCGAGGAAGAGACAAAGCCGTCAAAACGCCCTAAAGGGGGCGACTCCGGAAGCGGATCGACGAATACGACTGGGAACAAGAAGAGGGACCTGTACTCATGAGTGAGTTTCATGCCAATTTCTGCCCACCGAATGCGATGTCATACAGTTATGGGACAACAGACTTAGCAGAGAGGTACTACTTGTGAGCTTGGCACCATTCATCCTTATTGGCTGTGGCGGTTCTGGAGTCTTGTCTGTGCGTCACGTCCGTGACGAGGTCAAGGCTCGCCTTCGAGTGCACGGAATTGAAAACATTCCCGACGCGTGGCAGTTCATTGGTATTGATGCGACAGCAGTGCAAGCTGACCTCACTGAAGCCGCTCCATTGCCGCCCCTTGACTACCTTCAGTTAAAGCCAGGAGCAAGTGTGCTTGCCGACCTCGACAAGATGCTCCAGGCAACGCATCCTCCGGCAATGCGGCGAGGCTACGTCGAGCTCGTTGGATGGCGACCTGATCCACAAGCAATTCCGACAAACATCGAGATCGGACTGACGAATCATGCAGTCGGACGAGTTGTCGGCACCATCGCACTTCAAGCTGCGCAGATACGCCGCCGAATCGAGTCTGCGATTACGGCGGCTGAAGCAAGTGGCCCAGAACTTAACGCTGTTGCGCGGAGCATGGGACTGCCGGTGGGCGGCATTGGAGTTATGGCCCCGAATGTTCTCGTTGTCACGTCGATGGCTGGTGGTTGTGGTAGCGGTATCTCGCTCGATGTCGTAGACCTACTCAAGCACCTCGGCGGAAATGGAATTCAGCCGATTCTGATTTCCTACGGAACAGATATCTTTGAACATTCGCAGCAGTACATGACCTCAAACAACCTTGCGTACCTTGCTGAACTTCTTAATGCAGTTTGGTCAGAGAACGGCGGTCGTGCGGGCTTGTTCCCAGCCCCATTTGGGCTGCCAACTCGCCGCGGGCCTCGGGCAACGTTTGTGCTTGGCCGAAAGAACCTAGACGGTGTCGATTTGCAAGGCTCAAGAAATGTTTACCGTTCAGTGGGTATCACAATCGCTGGCTGGTTAACTAGTCCACCAGTTCGCCAACGCTTTCAGGACTATGTGATCGGAAACTGGACTCAGTTTCCTCAGAGACTTGGAGGCTACGGCTTTGCCGACTCTGCAATCACCGGCGAAGTTTCTTCATTTGGATCAGCAACTCTCGCAGTTGGTCGCAAGCGCTTTCGTGACTACGCGCGAAAGTACATCCTCCGCGACTTGTATGAGTTCCACTTCCGTGGCTTTCGGAAAGTGGCGACCTCGGTGTTCGGTGAAGACGGAGACCGAGGTATTGATGTAGCAATTCGATCACGTCTTGTGGAGAAGTTTCTTCCAGAAGTATTGACAGCATTCGGACTAAGCAACTCCTTTGACAGACAAATGGGCATTATTAGCGATGGATCAGCACAAATCTCTGATGCGTTGCTCTCGGTTTCGCATCTCCAACGGTTTTCGGGAGACGTAGCCGCAGCGCTCACTGCTCGGCTGCCGAATGAGTCACTCAAAGGCGCGGAGTGGTCATCGATTATCCATGAAGAGCTCGGTGTGATCAAGCGCCAACTCCTCATTGATGCGAACGGGGCCTATCAGGCCAGAGAAGAGGTATGGCTACGAGATCTCGTGAAGCGGGTGATGAAGCACTCAAACTCATATCTCACTCGGTTGACGCTGCCAATCATGATTGATCTGTCACAGAGCGTCTCCGAGCAAATTGGCCGAACGGCGACTGAATTCCGCGGGTCTAATCGTGTGGCGGAGGAGAAGTCAAGAGAGTTCACCCAGAACGCCAACAACGAACTTGCCGATGTTGCCTCGAACAACCTCATGAAAGACTCCCCGCAGGTGCGAGATGCAATTGAGCTCTTTGCCGCTTCAATCGGACAGGAGCTCAAGGCGCAGCTTTCAATCACGGTGGCGCAGACGCTCGAGCAGGTGATAATCAACTTGTTGCAGCCTCTGAATTCCGCATTTCGTCGAGCGAAAGATGACGTTGATGAGATGGCCGACAGCTCGCGTTCAGGAGAGGCTGCCATCGTCACAAAGTGGCCTGAAGGAACGATTGTGCCGCGCTCGTTTCAGCCGAGTCCGATTGAACACCTTCTGGAGAGCCATGACGAGTGGCCGGCAATCATTGAACGACTTCTGCGTACGGCTGAGCCGGCAGTGGCCGGCGAGTCGACTGCCGATGCAGTTCGTCGCGGTATTGCGGAAGGTGTTGAGATGGATGGTGAGATCGGGGACAACGATCTACGTCCACTTCTGTGGACTCGCAATGACGCCCCGCTTGAGTTCGTCAAGACTCAGCCTTTGGCCATTGATTTGGCCCTTGATCTACTGTCGCTGGAAGAGCGGGTAGATCGTTGGTTGGGGAAGCCGGGCCGCGAGTTAGGCGATTACTTGCGCGAGGGTCTTGGCCAGTATCTGAGGAACGAAATGCATCCTGATCATGCCGTGCGGCTTCGCAAATTCCGAGAGAGGTTCCAAAGCGCGCTTGAGCAGGCGAGTCCATTCGTCTCAGTGGATCGTGTGTATTTCGGAACTGTCTATCCAGGAGCAGAATTGGCGATGACGTTTACGGTCGAGCCGATTCCTTTCCAGGATGGGCATCCTGCGCACAGAATCGCAGAAGAGCTAATCAGGAACCGCGTTCAGAACGTCGATGGGGTTATCAATTTCTCGGACCAAGACCGCGAGTCGGTTACCGTGTCGTGCTTCTTTGACAAGCCAATGTTTCCCGGCGTCATCTCCTCGATGCTTGATGAGATTGCGCAGCACGCCATCCAGTACGGCGGAAATCCTGATGGTTTGCGAGGGTGGCTCGACTTCAAGCGAGGTCGCACACTGGACGAGTTCATTCCGTTGCCACCCAACGTGATACGGGCTCTGATACGAGGTTTCGTGGTGGGCCGACTAACTGGACTGGTGAAGCTACCAAGTCAGCCAGATGAGCCAGCGAGCATTGCAGGTGATAGCGGGCCGATCCGTTTCCCAAGTCCTTCGTATGCTTCGATTTCTAATCAATTGACTTCGCTACTTCTGAGCTTCACCCTGTGCTTCCTAACCGTCTCGCGTAATCGTCAACGCTCATTTGATGCGTATGGTCGCATGTTCAGGCTTGGAGTCGTCGCTGAGGGGGGAGATCTAAGTCCAACTCGGTTCGCAATCGGTGGTGAACTAGCTACCTTCCTTGAGAGCGGCAGAACTACTGCAGCAGCGATTGATACGCCACAATGTCGGGGCGACGATCGAACGTCTCGGATCAACGACGCAATTGCATACCTCGATGAAAACATCTCCCGGCTGACGGATCTGGATAATCAGCCCTACACCGGCAATGAGGTCGTGAGTCGACTGGTTTCGTGGTCTGATGACAACATCCCCGTGAGAGAGATAACTCCGATGCTCATCGAGGAGTACAAGCGAGTCAGAGCTGCACTGCAGACCTATCAATCACGTGGAAGCGGCGGCGGAGAACGTTACTAACTTCATGTCTGATACGGGGGAGAGGGGAATCGCGCGGCGCCAGCTCGTGCTAATTGGTTTAGATTTCTCCACCGAATCGAATGAACGAATCGTCTCGGAGTGCATTGACGCATGGGGTGTCGCCGGGCTTTTGGAAGACGTCTATTTCGTGGACCTCGGTACGGAAGTGGGTACCGCAAAGGACTTTCAAGTGGCGGCACAATTTCAATGTGCCCGGCCTGGTCAAGACGCAATCATCCCGCTCGAACGAGTCCTATCGTCACACATTTGGGCCGAGATAATTCTTGTTTCCATTCGCCTCTCTCCTTTGGCACGAGTATTTAGTGAGCGAGTGGGGCAGGAAGAGAAGGTAAAGCGCGACATCGTTCGAGCTTTCCCAACTGATTCTGGTTGTAGAACGGGATTCTTTACATTGTCGTGGCTCAATGACGAGTCATTTTCTGATGGGGTGTTCCCGCAGGGATTTACCACCAACCTTCTGCACGATCGGTCGATTTACGTTGGCGAAGAGTTAGCAGTTGCTCCATTTGATGAGCGCAATCGACACTTATCGCTCGCCTTTACTGCTCTGATTGCTGCAGGTGGTTTTGTCGGACAGGACTCCAGTTCCCTCATTCAGCTCGTTGAACCTGACGGTCGCATGGGCCTTGGTTCAGTAGTACGTCCAATTCGCGCGATCGCCCGCGCAGCGTCTGGAGGTTGGTTCTTTAGAGATGCTTTACGACAAGCCATGTCTCGCGAAAACTTCATCATGCCTGGAGGTGTTGTCAATGCGGTGCCGGACGGCGGTTCTCCGGTCGTAGTCGAAAACCTGGTTAGTCAAGCGGCTGAAATGTGCGAGTTTCGGTACGTGCCGCACAAGAGCCTTACCAGCAAAGGGAAACGGGTGGGGTTCTTCGAGGCATTGATGCACTTCTTGAAAAACATCGGGCGCTATATCGTGCGCTCAGGCAGGCATGAGATTGCCGAGAGAATCTCTAAGGCACTGGAGCCGTTTGCTGATGCTCTTCAGAATGTCTACGGATCCAACTCAATCATCACAATTCGCGGCACTAGCGGGGCTTCAGACAGCGGCTTGAACAACGACATAGTGAGACTGCTCCAGTATCTGGTTCAAAATCCCAATGAGCTGGGCCTAGAACCAACTATTGACCCTTTGGTTTGGAGGAATCTGGCAAAGGTCGTAGTCGGCAGCTTGGATGGGTCTGATCTTCCTGAGCAAATCACGTGCTTGAGTCGACAGAGTCGGATCATCTTCAATGATCCTGTAATCGTTGCGCCTTCGGCTGAAGCGTCGGTCTTCCGGCTTTCGAGGTCCGATCTGCTTGCTCTGGGACTGGAGGAGTCCACATCTCTGAGGGAGCCCGATGTCTTGTTCCCCGAGACCCTCGAAGCCTTTCGTGCAGTCTCCTCTAAGGCAAAGCAGGACAGTATTTTCGCACCGCCCGCAGCCTCATCTCTGGCTTCGGAGATATCCGGCGAATCATCGCCAGCATCAATTCGATCTCGTTTAATCGGGGGTGGTCAGAGTTCAGGAGTTGGAACGAAGTCCAGCGAGACCACACAATCATTGACGGGTGGCCGTGATGTTCGAAGGATTTTAGAAGATTTTGAAAAGTGGTTGCCTGCCGCTAAGGACCGAGCTCGTTCGAGTTTTCTCTTTAAGCTCGCGGATCTTTTGGAAACGGAAGCACGCAACGCCATGCAGGATGTAAAGGTAGAGGAGCTTAAGCGTCTCCTTGATGAGATGATCAAAGACGGATCAAAGAAGAGTCGCTCGAAGCTGCTTATGGTGCTCGGCGGCGTCGGCGTAGCCTCACTGTTAGGTGTCTTTGCAGCTTCTCAATTGAGTTGGGTCAGCCTCGCTCTACTCCCCCTTCTGCTCATCTGGTTGGTCATCTGGCTGTTTAGTGTCGCGTTCGGCTTAGCAATTGGCGTGGTGAAGCGTGCTATCCGTGACTATCGCGAGGACTTTGGAAAATCGGAAGAGTCCGGCGTGCAGTTCCTCTTCAACTCGTCAAAGCAAGCAATGCGAGAGTACATCAGACTGCGCTCGCTACAGAGCCAGTTTTTCGCCTGGAGTCGAATATTCAGGGAAGTTATCCATAGCCCATATGGTGCTCAGGCGGACGACTCTGAGAGCAGTGGAGACATCACCAATATTCCACATCCAAGACAGTTTGCAATCGCAAAAGTTGAGCCGCTGCCTCGACAGATGCAAACCTTGTTGAACTCAATTCGGAGGACACTGCTGGTTCGTGGCTACCTCGACTCTGTCCTCGAGGGCACTATCGGTGTTTGGCGTGAGCGATACCGAGAGTTTGCGTTGCAAGGCATCAATCAAGATCCTTATGCCGATGTCAAGCAGACCTGGGGTCAGGCGGTGTCTGAACGTGTCGATGGAGGCCTCGTCTATTATCCATTGCAGGACTACTTCGAAGATCTGGTGCACCGCGACCTCCGAGAGGTTGCGGCACGCGCGTTGCAAGCAGACATTGAAAGTCGCTTCAACTCTTTAGAGGTTCGTGAGGTGTTCGGTCAGATTACTGACGTCGACCCAGATCATCTTGCACTTAAGGACTTCGCGCCCGAAGAGTATCTGTTCGACTATCTCGGCCGCAACGGATATACGCCGAGCGCGCTTCGCCAGGAGTTCAGCAGAGAGTTGTTCAATGTGCAGTCACAACGTGCGCTCCAGCTGCGACTGTCCAATGTTGACATGGAGCGATGCGTTCGCTCGGGTTCTGAGAACCGTACTCTTCGAAACTTCAGTTTGCGACGTAATCGACGCTTCATTATGTTGACACATCTTGTGGCGATCGGTGAGCAGGCAGGCCCGCAAGATCTTGTTGGTTACGTGCCGCGGGGGACGCAAGACCGACTGGGACGAAGCTGGAGGGAGTGACGTGCTCGATTCGCTGACATTCGGCGTTGTTCTGGCCATCTTGGTCGCCTGGGTGTTCGCATGGGGTTTGATCGCGGCGGTAGTAGCGACTTCGAAGCAACAAGATCCGATCGGCGGGCTCGTTCAAGGGCTCACACTTGGGCCAATTGGTGTGCTCTTCGTCGCACTTACGGACAATAGGAACTCGCCACGAAAGAAAGCCGGCGATAGCAAGTCGAGCGACTCGCGAACTGACGCCGGTGCTGTGCGGCAACCACTCAAGCGCGATGGGTTGTATTCATGAGTGAATACGGTCCGGGAGGCGAGTACAGCCGATTGCGACCGAGAGAAAGAGACGGAAGCAATAACGGAACGAGTCGGTCCACGACTTCGATTGCTCCAGAGCGCGACGCATTAACTTTTGTCGGCGCCGCACTACCTGCGATCGCGATGGTCGCGTCGTCATTTGTGCCCTGGATCTCAATTCGGCTGCCTGGGCTTGAGCACCAATATCTGACCCTGAATGAATTGGCGGGTGGACGGTTTCTTGTCGGTCTCGTGGCGGTGCTTTTGGCGGTTGGCATTCCGTTATCCGCCGTACGTCATAGGGCTGGCTCGGTGCTTGTCGCACTCGGTGTTGCACTGTTTGGGTGGTTTGCGGGTCTTGCAGTACTCACCATCGGCCTCATAAGAAGTTTGATTCCGGACTTCGCACTCGCCGGCGTCGACATCGCAGACGGCCTGCTCGGCCAGGGCCCTGGAGTAGTTCTGGCGCTTGGAGCGGCCGTTATCTTGTCAACTGAAGTTTCGCGGGGCTTTAGCGGAACTGTAGCGACAACAAGGGGCTCGAACCTCTTGGGCTTTCTCTCACTCATTGTGATTGTCGGATTGGCAGCTGCGAATCACTCACGATGGGTGGTAGCTGACTCGCAGACATTGAACAGCCAGATTGCGATCTCTGGCGACAGTCTCTTCGGCAGTGTGATCGTCTCAATTCTCACCTGGGGCGCTGCTGCATTCGCCGCCGGCCTCTTGGCGGGTATCCCAGCAGCAAAGCCGCGCATTTTGGCAGTAATTCTGATTGTCATGACGCTTTTCAAAGCTCTGCAATTAGTGGTTGTGTGGGCTGGTACGAGCTTTCTCGATTGGATTCTCCCGAACAGTGTCGGCGAGGTCGCAAGTTTGGACTTGCGGGCAGGTTTTTTCGCCTCGTGTGCACTGGCGGCTGCAGCTCTCGCGATTGCAATTTTCGGGCTTGTCGGGCGCGATGCCGCATCGAAACAAGTCGCTCTCCGTCCTTTAGCACTGGTTCCGTCAGCCGCGCTCGTCATTGCGACGATAGCAATGGGATTCTTCTTTAAACCTCAAGAGTCTCGCGGCGAGATGGCGATTGAGTCGACGACGACCAGCTCGTCGCTCGCAACCACAACATCGACTACGACGACAGTTGCGTCGCCAACAACAACTGCAGTTGTTGTTGGCAACCAGGGCCGCACCTCGACTGACACGGATGTGGCACTCTCGACCGCATTCGTTGTGATTGCAGATGCCGAGGACTACATTTGCGCCGGCGGGAGTGGTGCTGTAGTCGGAAATGGTTCGTATGTAATCACCAACGAGCATGTTGTATCGACCGAAGATCTCTCACCGGAATGCGCCAATCTGTGGGTTGGCTTCGGTGCCGATCCCGCTGCCGAGCCCGACTCTTGGTTCGCAGCGGAGGTGCTGTGGAGCGACTACGACCTTGACCTAGCAATTCTTTCTTTAGACGACCTCAGAGTCGGCGAGACCAGACCACTCGAAATTCGCTACGACCGACTGAAACTTGGCGATGAGATCAGCGTTTTTGGGTTTCCTTCGATCGGTGGAGACACACTGACTCTCACCAAGGGCATAATCTCAGGTTTTGACAATGTTGAGGGCTTCTACAAGGTGTCAGCGGTCTTGAATAAGGGGAATAGCGGCGGCCCAGTCCTGGACTCCAATGGCAAGCTGATTGGCATTGCCACTGCCGTCTTTCAAGCAAAGGTTCGCTGTGATAAACCTGACCAATGCTTTACCGATGGGACTAATCTCGGTCTAGTAAGACCTATCAATGCCGCGCAAGCGGCGATAAAGGAGTATGTGAGATGAGCCAGATGCCACCACCACCGTCAGGCGGAAATAGTAAGCGTGTTTCTGCTGGGGTTCTCGGGATTCTTCTGGGAGCACTTGGAATACACAAGTTTGTGCTTGGCTACTCGAAGGCTGGCGTGATCATGTTGCTGGTATCCATTATCGGCTCGGTGTTTCTCTTTCTCGGTCCCATCGTTATGGGAATCATCGGCCTAGTTGAGGGAATCATCTATTTGACTAAGAGCGATGCCGAATTCCACAACACGTACGTTGCGAACAAAAAGGAATGGTTCTAGTCCACCGAGTCTTG
>Ga0172373_10008600_pt1 | contig 12920 bp, 11 predicted proteins | sample Lak10m_2_FD_114546 | JGI IMG/M metagenome (GOLD analysis project Ga0172373, IMG submission 114546) | Freshwater microbial communities from Kabuno Bay, South-Kivu, Congo - kab_092012_10m | ecosystem: Environmental > Aquatic > Freshwater > Lake | place: Democratic Republic of the Congo... | reverse complement strand
GGTGGCCTTTCACGCCCTCAGTTATCAAGAACTGATCTGCGGCATGGCTTCCCGCCTGGCGCCGCAGCACGAGGATTACATCGCCTACTTGGTGCAGCGTTATGTGTAACACCACGGGCACACGGGAGGGTCAATCATGAAGTGCGTTCCCAACCGAAGCATTCTCTGCGCGCTTGTCCTGTGGCTCACTCTTGGGGTGGGCTGTTCACGCGAGTCCACCTCCGCCGCGCCGGCCACCGCTTCGGGGGAAGCGGTTCAGGCGGCGGCCAGCATCCCAGTGCCCGAAGACCATGTGCCGGCCTACGCCCTGGCGGAGGGCCAGCGCTACCGGGACGACTTCCTGCGCAAGAACGCCCAGTCGGCCAGCGACCTGCGCTGGCGCTTTTTCTACGACGCCGAGGAGAATGCCTGCCTGGAGGTCACCGTCACGGGGAAGGCGGGCTATACCTGGGACACGCCCACCTGGATCGGCATGCGCTGGTCGGGGGGAGGTGGACAGGTTGGCAATGGCGAGATGAACTACACCCTGACGAAGAAGAAGGCCGACGCGGCCCAGTATCGCCTGGAGGAGCGGCGCAAGGAAGCGGCTTTCCGGGAGCTGGAGGAGATTGTGCTGGGTGTTGCCCAGGCCTACGACTACGATTTTGCCGGCGCCTATGGCCAGTCGGTGAAGTACCGGCGTGCGGAGACCCGGCTGGCGGTGTGCGATGGCTACGCCGACGCCGTGCAGCGCGCCTTTGCCGGGCACCCGCTGGTTGCTTCCGTGGAGAAATGGGCTGGACACAAGCACGCGTGGAATGTGGTGTGCCTGAAGGACGGGCGTCGCCTTTACTGCGATGCCACCTGGTACGACGGCAACAGCGTGGACGAGGAGGGCTTCGTGGTGGAGGTGCCCCAGCGGGATCCCGTGGCTCTCACCTTCGATGTGGAGGAGTTCAACAGCCTGGGAGGCGCCGTGGACACGGCCACGGGGAAAAAAGTGGCGGTGCATTTCGCCTGGCGGGGCGTGCAGCAAAGTCCCTGATCCCGGCAGCCGATTGCCTGACGCTTGGCGACATGGGCCTTAAGGCTGCTGCGCGGGCGGCACCTTGCGTCTGCGCCGCTGCTTTAGCGAATTGACAGTGCGCCAGCCGACTCCCCGCCGGGAGCGCCTGGCTTTCAGCATCCCCACGCCCCCCGGAGGTCTCCTTGTTCAAGCATTCCGCCGCGCCTGCGGCCAAGGCCCCTGTGGACATTCGCCCCTGGCTCTTTGTGCCCGTGCTCTACATCATGGAGGCCATGCCCACCACGCTGGTAAGTGAAGTCTCCACCTTGATGTTCAAGGATCTGGGAATCACCAACACGCAAATCACCTTCTGGGTGAGCCTGCTGGGAATGCCCTGGATGCTCAAGCCCCTGTGGGCGCCCATGGTGGACTTGACCCTTTCGCGCCGACGCTGGGTGATTCTGGCCCAGGCGCTCATTTCCGTGGGACTGGTGGCCCTGGCCCTGGCGCTGCGCCTGCCGGCCTTTTTCCCACTTTCGCTCATGATCCTCTTCGGCCTGGCTCTGTCCTCGGCCACCCACGACATTGCCCTGGACGGTCTATACCTGCTCTCGCTGTCCAAGCAGCAGCAGGCCACCTTCGTGGGTGTGCAGAGCGCCAGCTGGCGTGCCGGACGCCTGCTCTGCACCGGTGGTCTGGTGGTGCTGGCCGGCGTGCTGCAGAAGCGTGGCACGACGGTGGTGGACAGCTGGGTGCTCGTCTTCGGCCTGGCGGCCCTGCTCTACGGTGCGGGCGCCCTTTACGCCCGCATCTTCCTGCCACGACCGGCGGCGGATGTGCCGGTGCATGAGGAGCGCTCCACCGTGCCTTTCGTGGAGGCCATCGTCTCTTTCTTCAGGCAACCGGGCTTCTTCGCCGTACTTGCTTTCATCCTCTTCTATCGCTTCGGCGAGGCCATGGTCTCCATGATCGTGCCCCTCTTCTATCGCGATGGCCTGAAAGTGGGAGGCATGGGCTTGAGCCTGGCCCAGGTGGGCACCATCAATGGCGTGGCCGGCATCGTGGGCATCATTCTGGGCGGCATCGCCGGAGGCGCCTTCATTGGTCGCTTCGGCCTGCGTCGCAGCTTCTGGCTGCTCATGTTCAGCATGTACGCCCCCAATCTGCTCTACTTGTGGGCGGCCACGGCGCATCCCCCCGCCTGGACTCTCTACGGCGTGGCTTTTGTGGATCAGTTCGGCTACGGCTTCGGTTTCGCCGGCTACAGCGTGTACCTGATGGGCGTGGCCCAGCGCGGAGCCTACCGCACCAGCCACTACGCCATCGCCACTGGCCTTGGGCGTCTCACCATCATCCTGGCGGGCATGCTCAGCGGTTATCTGCAGAGCAGACTCGGCTATGTGGGATTCTTCGTGGCCGTGTGCCTGTGCACCTTCCCTGGCCTGTTGACCCTCTTCTTCATTCCCCAGGACGATGCCGCGCCGGGGGCCGGGGCCGCCGCCTGACAGACCTGGAGAACGGCGGGCGAGGTAGGGCTTGGACTTGTGCCCCGCTCTCGCCATTTAAGGACATGGACAAGGGCGGTATCTTCTGGCGGCATGCCCTGATGGCGAGCCTGCTCGGTGTGCTGGCGGCCTGGCCCGTCGGCGGGCGGGCCTGCGAGTTCATCGTGCTGGTGGACCAAAGCAGCGCTGGGCTGGCCCAGCGCACGGCGGAGATCGCTCCCACACTGGATTTTCTGGCCGCCCAATCCTCCCCACCCAACAACGACGGCTACGGCATTGTCGCCTACGGCCATTCCTTCACGCTGGAGGACGGCCAGCGTTTCCACGCCACTGGCCAGCGCACGGTGTGGCGTGGCCACAACGACAGCGGCGTGATGGACTCGGCCTTCGCCGCCATCGCCGATCCCCACTATCAGGCGCGTCTCGTGCTGGGCCATGTGCGCAACGGATCCGGCGGATGGGGCAGCCATCCCTTCACCGTGGAGCGGCTCGGGCGCACCTATTCCTTCCAACACAACGGCGACCTCACCGACGGCACATCACTGGCACTGAAGGAAGCGCTGCTGCACGGTCTCGAGCAGAGCGGTTCCCTGCAGCCGCCAGACTTCGCGGGCAGCAACTGGCTGGGCCAACCGGGGGATGTGGCGAGTTGGATCGACAGCGAGCTGCTCTTCCTCTATCTCATGTGGCACATCGACGCGGCTGGAGGAGACTTGCTGGAGGGGCTTCGTGCCGCCTTGCGGGAGGAGGACTGGTACGGCTTCAATGTGCAGGCGGACATTCGCGGTGCGGACAGTCTGGCCAATCCGGCCAGTGTGATCAATTTCGCCTTGAGCGACGGCGAGAGCGTGGTGGTGTACAAGAACGCCCGGGACGGGGACCCGAACCATCAGCTGGCCTGGCGCATGCAGGGGGAAGGGCTGGTGGCGGTGAAGACGGAGCACGATCTGGACTTCACGGCCTTGCGGCAACATGAAGCCCTGCTGATTCCATCCCAGGGCGCGCCCCAGCTTGTGGCCGATGTCTACGCGGAAGATCCCGCTGTGCTGCCCACGCGCCTGGGGCTCCTCTCTGCCAGCCCCAATCCCTTCAACCCCCGCTGTGTGCTGCACTTTCAACTGCCGGAGGCCGGCGAGGTGTCAGTAGCCATTTACAACCTGCAGGGCCAGCGCGTGGCCCACCTGCTGGGAACGGCGCTGCCCGCCGGACTCCACGCCGTGCCTTGGGATGGGCAGTGGGAGGGGGGAGGTCCCGCCGCCAGTGGCACCTATGTTGCGGTGCTGCGCCAGGGCGGCAGTCAAGTGGCGCGCAAGCTTCTGCTGGTGAGATAGAGGGGGAGTGTATTGGAAGGGTTCCTGGCACCAACCTGGCACCAACCTGGCACGTTCCTGGCACGTTCCTGGCACCAACCTGGCACCAGCCCTAAAAGTGTCCACATCAACGAACAAGGCAATTCGAGAGCCAGGAATCCGAGCCTGGATGTCCACTGTGGCGCCGCGGAAGGAGAATCGGCCATGACCAAGGCGGAATTGAAAACCCAAGCCACGGATGCCAGCGTGGAGTCCTTTCTACTCGGTATCGCCGACGAGGTGGCCCGCGCCGACTGTCGCGAACTCTGTCGCATGATGCAGGCCGCCACCGGGGCTCCTCCCCGCATATGGGGCAGTGGTATAGTGGGCTTCGGACTTCTGCATCTGCGCTATGAGAGCGGACGGGAGCTGGACTGGATGCGGATGGGATTCGCACCGCGCAAGGGCAACCTCACCTTGTACCTGCCGGGCCCGGTGGAATTCTACGCCAGCCACTTGTCTCGCCTGGGCAAACACGGCCTGGGCAAGGGCTGCGTCTATGTGAAGCGCCTGGCCGATGTGGATGGCGGTGTGTTGGCGGAACTGTTGAGCGAGGCTGCGCGGGCTTGATGCCAGGAGTGTTCCAGGAGTGTTCCTGGCACCAACCTGGCACGTTCCTGGCACCAACCTGGCACCAACCCCTCAAAATGCCCACTGCGCCGAACAAAGGGATGTGGGCACCAGGAGCCGGAACCCGAGTGTCCAACATGGCGTTGCAGGGGTCGCCCTGTGAGAACCAGGCACGCCACCAGCGCCACGGGCGCCACAAAGCCTGAGGGGACAACATGGACAGCAGCTGGATTTTGACGCATTCGGCAGAGCCACGCGCGCTGGAGGATGCCTACCGGGAGGATCCCCGGGCCTTCGCCCAGGCGTTGGCCGAGGCCCTCATTGCCCGGCCCGAGGATGCGGTGCTGCAGTGCTGGACCCTGCGGCTGGAGGGTCACACCGGGCCACGGGTGGAGTGGCGCGGCCTGCTGCCGGCCGTGCTGCTGGCCGCCCTGAGCGCCTTGGCCGTGCACTTGCCCGCTTTGTGGCTGAACGAGGAGTGGTATTACCCGCGTTTTGCGCCGCTGTGGGTGTTCCTGGGGTTGGCCCTCTACTTCTGGCGCGAAACAGGAGGCCGCCGCCGCCTGCACGCGGTGGCCGCGCTGGGTGCCTTCGCCGCCCTTCATGTGAGCCTCTTGCCGGGCACCCTGGACTCCGTGGCCCTGGCCCTCATCCACCTGCCGCTGCTGGGCTGGACCTTGGTGGGCTTTCTATTCTGTGGCAGCGCGTGGAGGGAGACGGACGCCCGCCTGGCCTTCGTGCGTTACACGGGCGAGCTGCTCATCCTGGGCAGTCTGCTGGCCCTGGGCGGCGGTGTGTTCAGCGCCCTCACCGTGGCCCTGTTTGAAATGCTCTCGCCCCAGGCACCCGAGTGGTACGCCACCCATGTGGGCGTGATGGGTGCCGCCATGCTGCCCATGGCGGCCACGGTTTTGTACGACAAGGTGTTTCGTCGCCACACGGGCATTCCCGCAGTGCTGGCCCGCATCTTCATTCCGCTCTTTCTGCTCATGGTGGGTCTTTATGTGCCCGCCGCCCTGTTCAGCGGCCAGAGTCCCTTTGTGGACCGCAACTTCCTCATCATCGTGAACGGCCTTCTGGTGGTGGTGGCGGCCATGTCGCTGCTCTCCGTCGCGGAGCGCCAGCCTGGCGCGTGGCGGCGCTGGGATTTGCTGCTTCTGGCCCTGCTCCTCCTTTGTCTTCTGGTGGATGTCCTGGCCCTGAGCGCCATTCTCTTCCGCCTGGCCTCCTTTGGTCTCAGCCCCAACCGTGTGGTGGTGCTGGGGGCGAACCTGATCATCCTCAGTCACCTTGGGGTTCTGGCGCGCGCCCTGCTGGTGTTGAGAAGGGGAGGCGATGGGGGATTGGAGAAAGTGCGCCGGGCGGCCACACAGTTTCTGCCCCTCTATGCGGCGTGGGCGGCCTTTGTCACCTTCCTCCTGCCCATGCTCTTCCGCTTCGCGTGAGGGAAGGGCCCCAAACCCAGCACACCAACGAAAGGCGACGACATGGCCACGGGCAGCATCACCCTGCATCGCGTACTTCGTGCTCCTGCGGAGCGCGTCTACCGCGCCTTCCTTGATCCGGCAGCCATTTGCAAGTGGATGCCACCCAATGGTTTCACCTGCACCGTTCACGAGCTCGACCCCCGCGAGGGCGGCCGCTTCCACATGGCCTACACCCAATTGGCCACCGGTGCCAGCCATGCTTTCGGGGGCCGCTATGTGGAACTGGTGCCCGGCAAGCGCATTGTGAACACGGACCGCTTCGACGATGCCCAGCTTGATGGCGAGATGCGCACCACGGTGAGCTTGCGGGAAGTGTCCTGCGGAACGGAGCTGCACATCACCCAGGAGGGCATTCCCGCCCAGATTCCTCTTGAGGCTTGCCATGTGGGCTGGCAGGAGAGTCTCGCCCTGTTGGCCCTGTTGGTGGAGGCGGAAATTCCCGCTGAAGAAGGAAATGCCTGAAAGGAGTTCCCATGCGACGCGTGACAGGACTGGGGGGCGTGTTTTTCAAAGCCAAGGATCCCAAGGCCCTGGCGGAGTGGTACCGGCGGCATCTGGGCATGAAGATTGAAGACTGGGGCGGCGTGGTCTTTCAGTGGGCGGAGGACGCCCAGCCGGCTCCCGGAAGCACCATCTGGTGTCCCTTCAAGGAGGACACGGACTACTTCGGCCCCGGCGGCAAATCCTTCATGGTGAATTTCCGTGTGGAGGATCTGCACGATCTGCTGGACATCCTGCGCAAGGAAGGCTGCCGCGTGGACGAGAGGGTGGAGGATTCCCCCTTCGGCCTCTTCGGCTGGGTGCGCGATCCCGAAGGCAACCGCGTGGAGTTGTGGCAGCCGCCCACGGAGCAGCCAAAGATGTGACGCCACCTCTTCCGCAGGCATGTGCGCCCTCGACTTGAGCAGATGACTGCGGCGGATGCAGGCCGTGCGCCCTTCAGGAACTACCAATGGAGGGTGCGAAAGTGGCCCGTGCACCTTGTTTCGCCGCATGAAGCACTCTACCTTGTGCGGCTTCTGCGCCTCCGTAGCTCAGGTGGATAGAGCGGCGGTTTCCTAAACCGTAGGTCAGAGGTTCGAGTCCTCTCGGGGGCATGTCCTTGACCCCGAGGGTGACATGGCAGAAGGCAAGCGGGAGGTGGGATGAGTTCGGATCGCCACGAGCTGCAGGAAGAGCTGGAGCACGACGGTTTCGTCACCGGCGTGCTGACGGCCTACGAGGGCGTGAAAGCCCGCAAGGGATTGGTGCTGGGCCTTCTGGTGGGTGTCACGGTGGTGGTGGTGGGGGTCTTGGCCCTCATCCGCGCCGGGCAGCTGAAGGAAGACCGGGCCGCCGTCCTGTTGGGGCGTGCCAGCGCCTTGCTGGACACAGAGCAGCTGGACCAGGCCCGTCCCCTGCTGGAAAAGGTGCGCGCGGATTACGCCGGCACGGACGCCGCCCGGGACGCCCTCTACTTCCTGGCCCTGGGGGATTTGCAGCAGGACAAGCTGGCCCAGGCCCGCGCCAATCTTGAAACTTACATGAAGGAAGCCGGCGTGGAGTCCTTCATGAAGGCCACGGCCCAGGCGGGCCTGGCGGTGTGCGACGAGCGTGAGCGCAAGTGGGCCGAGGCCGCCGAGAAGTGGACGGCCGCCGCCATGATGGACGAGGCGGGCAATTTCAATGCCCCCACCTACCTGCTGAACGCGGCGTTGTGTTTCGAGCAGGCGGGCAAGCCGGCGGAAGCCCTTCCCCTGCTCGAGCGCATTCTGGAAAAGTACCCCAAGTCTGCGGTGAAGACGCGGGTGGAAGTGGTTCAGGCGCGGCTTAAAACCGACGCCTGAGTGTCGGCCGGCCACCGGGCCGGTCTCGTCGCAGGGCTTCAGGCCTTGCGCGCCCGTTCCGCATCGGCCCTTGCCCGTGCGGAACCCCCCTTCGGCGGCGCCTGGCGTCGCAGCCTGCGCGGCCCTTCGGGATCGCGGGGGTGAGGGCGGGAATTCCGTCCAAAAGATGGAAGTGGGCTTCGGCCCACTTTTTGTTTCAAGGAGATGGCGCCCATGCCGGCCCAGGATCTGCAGCAGCTCATCCAGCAACTGGTGGTGGAACCCCTCTTCCTGGTGGAGGCCGAGCTCACCGGCGACAGCAAGGGCCGCCTGCTGCGTGTCATCGTGGACACGGACGCGGGGGTCACGGTGGATCAGCTTGCCTCCCTCAACCGTGGTCTAGGACGGGCCCTGGACGAGGGTGAACTCGTTGCCGGGCACTACCGCCTGGAGGTGTGTTCCCCGGGGCTGGACCGCCCCCTGCGCCATCCCCGGGTTCTGGCCCGGGCGGTGGGGCGCCAGGTGCGCGTGCGTCTGCACCCCACCCAGGACGAGGCGGCCGGACCGCTGGAATGGACAGGACGCTTGGTGGCCGGCGGGGAGGTCGGCGTGGAGATCGAAGTGGATGGCCAGGTGCGCGCCTACGGGTGGGAGCGCATCCAGGCGGTTCATCATTCGTTGGAATGGTAAGCAAGGAGTCCCTTCTGATGAAGGAAGCGCGGAAGACCGAGACGGGCGGCATCGTCGACGCCGTCATCCAGCTCCTGGAGAGCAAGAACATCGATCGCCAGGACTTCCAGGAGGTGGTTCAGGAAGCCTTCATCTCCGTGCTGAAGAAGCGCTTCGACTCGGAGGAGAACTTCTCCGTCACCTTCAACATGGACAAGGGTGACATTGAAATCTATCGCGAGTGGCAGGTGGTGGCCGACGGCGAGGTGGAGAACGAGCACCTGGAGATGGAACTGACCCAGGCGCAGACCCACGATCCCGACATCGAGCCCGGCGACGACTTCGTGGAAATCATCGACTACCGCACCTTCGGGCGTCGCGCCATCCTGAACCTCAAGCAGGCGCTGATGCACAAGATCCGCGAGATCGAGAAGAACGCCGTCTACGAGGAGTACAAGGACCGCGTGGGCGAGATCATCCACGCCGATGTGCACCAGGTGGATCGCAACCGTGGCGTGATTCTCAACATCGATCGCGTGGAATTCCGCATGCCCGCCAGCGAGCAGGTGAAGTCGGAAAAGTACCACCGCGGCCTGCCCCTGCGCGTGCTCATCAAGGATGTGCGCCGGGAGAACAACCGCGACCCGGAGATCATCGTCAGCCGCAGCGATCCCAATTTCGTGCGCCGCCTTTTCGAGGTGGAAGTGCCGGAAATCGCCGACGGCATCATCCACATCCGCAAGATCGCCCGCGTGCCTGGCCGCCGCACCAAGATCGCCGTGGAGTCCACGGACAGCCGCATCGATCCCGTGGGCAGCTGCGTGGGCATGAAGGGCGTGCGCATCCAGGCCATTGTGAAGGAGCTGATCAACGAGAAGATCGACATCATCGACTTCGCCAGCGATCCCGCCACTTTCATCAAGAAGGCCATGAGCCCCAACAAGCCCCTCATCGTGCGCCTGCTGGAGGCTGGACGGGCCTTGGTCGTGCTCTCCGACGAAGAGTACGAGAAGATGGTGGAGCGTCAGATGAAGCGACTGGAGGGCCAGCCTGACGCCAACTTCAACTTCAACCCCATGGATGACATGGTTTTCCGCCTGGCCTGCGAGATATCGGGCTACGAGCTGGAGCTGGTGAACGAAACCCAGCACCTGGCCATGCAGCTGCACGAGCAGGAGATCGAGGAAGACCTGAAGATCACCGAGGTGGTGGGCATTTCCGACGAGGTGGCTGGCCGACTCATCGACGCCGGCATTTACCTGGCGGAGCGTCTGCTGGACGAGCCCTTGGCGAACCTGTTGTCCCGCACGGGTTTGTCTGAGGATGTGCTGCGCCAGGCCCGCCGCAGCGTGAGCACCTACTTCCAGGATTTCAAAATCATGGATGTGGTGGACCTGCCCAAGGCCTACAAGGATGTGCTGGTGCAGGCCGGTTACACCTATGTGGAAGACTTCCTCACCGACAGCAGCGCCCAGGCCATGGAGCGCACGGGGCTGGAGCGCGAGGATCTGGACGAGATCATGGGCGTGCTGGGCGACTTCGACAGCCAGGGGCAGGAGTAGCCGGGCATGTTGCCGGAACCCCGCAACCTGGATGCGCTGGACAGCGGCACACTTGGCTTGTTGGGGTTGGCGCGCCGTGCCGGCGCCCTGGTGATCGGCATGGATCGCATGCGGCTGGTGGTGAAGCGGGGGCAAGCCCTGCTGGTGCTGGCCGATCCCGCCCTCAGCCCCCGCACCTGGCGGGAGCTGGAAGAGTGGCGGGATGGGGATGACCGCACCCGCCTGGTGGCGGTGGCGGGGATGGCGGACCTGAACGGGACGCTGGGAACGAGGGGAGTGCGGGCCTTGGGGCTGGCCGACGGCGGATTCCGCCGGGGGCTGGAAGAGCGCCTGGGTCCACCCAAGACGGGAGAGCAGGGTGGCTGCCAAGAAGCATAAGCTGATTCACCTGGCCAAGGAGCTGCAGCTGACGATTTCACACGTCAGCGATTACCTCGTGAAGGAGGGCTTCGAGGCGCCGGCAGGCGGACCCAACGCCATCCTGACGGAGGACATGTACCTGGCCATGTTGGCCAAGTACGCTCCCCAGCGCCACAAGGAGTACCTGGCGGAGTCGGCTCCCAAGAAGCACGACGCCGACGAGGAGCGCGCGGAGTTCCGCCGGGAAGTGGTGGAAGATATCCTGCGCTCCGGCGAGGAAGAGGAAGAGAAAGTCCAGAGCGCCGCGGTGGAGCGCCTGCGCAACCTGAAGGTGCTGGGCCAGGATCCGGTCCCCGTGGCCGAAGCCCCCGCGCCCGCGCCGGAGCCGGTGGTCGTGGAGCCCGCACCGGAGGAGCAACCCGCTCCCGCACCGGTGAAGAAGAGTCGCGCCAAGGCCACCGTGGAGGCGAGCCCGGTGGAACCGGAGCCGCTTCCGGTGGAAGAGGCTCCCCTGCCCGTGGCCGAGACGCCGGAGGCCGCCGCGGTGGCCCCTGTGCCGGAAGCGCCGGATGTTGAGGCGAGCGCCGCCCCCGCCACGGAAGAGCCCCTGGAGGCCATCGCGGTCGAGGAAAGCCCGCTGGCCGAGGGCCCCGCCGTGGAAGAGACGCCGGTGGTGGAAGCCGCGCTGGAGGAAGCCGAGCGCACCACCACGGGTGCCGGACGGCGCATCGTGGGCCACGAGGACCAGGAAGGCGAGAAGATCGGCTTGCCGGTTTTCCGTCCCGGACGCGTGCTGGGCATGCACAAGGACCCCGATCCCGAACCCGCCCGCAAGCGCTCGGCCAAGCCCACCAAGACGGAAACAGCGGTGGCGGCGGCCACGCGGCCAGGCACAATCGGCGCGGCCACGGCGGCCAAGCCCACGGATCCCGGCTTCAAGGAGCGTGATCCGGCCAAGTCCGCCACGGACGGCGCCGCCGGCGACGCGGGCCGCAAGCGCAGCGGCAAGAAGACCAAGACCGAGGAACTGCGTCTCCAGAAGCTGGAGAAGGCCCGCAGCGAGCCCACCGATCTGGCGGGCAATCGCAAGCGGAAGAAGGGGAAGAAGGTCAAGATCAGCGAAGACGAAATCCGCGCGGCGGTGAAAGAGACCACCAAGGCCATGGAGGGCAAGAAGCGACGCAAGCATCGCAAGGTGCGCGGCGTGGGCGAGCTCAACGAGGAGGCCAACACCCTGCGCGTCACCGAGTTCATCACCACCAACGAGCTGGCGGAGCTGCTCGAGGTGCCCGTGAGCGAACTGATCAAGAAGGCCTTCATGATGGGCACCATGGTGACCATCAACCAGCGCCTGGAGCGCGCCCTCATCGAAATCCTCTGTGGCGACTACGACTTCGAGGTGGAGTTCCTCTCCGAGTTCGAGGAGGAGGAGGAAGAGGGCGAAGAGGAGATCATCGAGGGCGATCCCGTTGCGCGCCACCCGGTGGTGACCGTGATGGGCCATGTGGACCACGGCAAGACCAGCGTGCTGGACTACATCCGCAAGGCCAATGTGGTGGCGGGCGAGGCCGGCGGCATCACCCAGCACATCGGTGCCTACGAGGTGAACTGGAAGGGCCAGCTCATCACCTTCCTGGACACGCCGGGTCACCACAGTTTCACCGCCATGCGCGCCCGTGGCGCCCAGGTGACGGACATCGTGGTGCTGGTGGTGGCGGCGGACGACCGCGTGCAGGAACAGACGCGGGAAGCCATTGACCACGCCCTGGCGGCCAAGGTGCCCATCATCGTGGCCGTGAACAAGATCGACAAGCCCAGCGCCGACACGCAGAAGATTCGCAAGGAACTGGCCACCTACAACATCCTCGTGGAGGACTGGGGCGGCAACTACCAGTGCGTGGACATCAGCGCCAAGCAGGGCACCAACATGGACCGCCTGCTCGACGAGATCCTCACCCGCGCCGAGGTGCTGGAGCTGACCGCGGTGGCAGATGGCCCGGCCAAGGCCGTGGTCATCGACTCCAAGCTGGACAAGGGGCGCGGCGCCATCGCCACCGTGCTGGTGGAGCGCGGCACCTTGAACAAGGGCGACATCGTGGTGGCGGGCACGGCGGCGGGCCGCGTGCGCCTGATGCTGGACGAGCGCGGCAATGCCCGCGACACCGCCCCGCCGGCTTCGCCCGTGCAGATCCTGGGCCTGGACAGTGTGCCCCAGGCGGGCGACAGCCTGCTGGTCTATCCCACCGAGCGCGACGCCCGCGCCGTGGCCCTCAAGCGCCAGCAGATCCAGCGCGAGCAGAGCCAGCAGCGCATCAGTTCCTTCACCCTCTCCAGCCTCTCCCAGCAGATTGCCCGGGGCGAGGTGCGCGAGCTGCCCGTCATCATCAAGGGCGATGTGGACGGCTCCATTGGCGCCATCGCCGACGACTTGATGAAAATGCAGAACATGGAAGTGCGCGTGAATGTGATCAGCCGCAGCGTGGGCAACATCACGGAAAGCGATGTGCTTCTGGCCAAGGCGTCCGGCGCCATCATCATCGGCTTCCACGTCCGCCCGGACAACAACGCGCGCGCGGCGGCCGAGCGCGAGGGCGTGGAGATCAAGCTCTATCGCATCATCTACGAGGC
>Ga0172373_10008593_pt1 | contig 12925 bp, 8 predicted proteins | sample Lak10m_2_FD_114546 | JGI IMG/M metagenome (GOLD analysis project Ga0172373, IMG submission 114546) | Freshwater microbial communities from Kabuno Bay, South-Kivu, Congo - kab_092012_10m | ecosystem: Environmental > Aquatic > Freshwater > Lake | place: Democratic Republic of the Congo: South-Kivu... | reverse complement strand
GGTGCCGCCGGGTTTGTTGGTCTCCGCGGCTTTGCCTCTCTCCGGCAGGCGCAGGGTGATGGGCTGGCCGCCGCGCACGATGCTGACTTGCCGGGCTTCGACGCGTTGCAGGGTGATGCCCGGGGCAATGTCTTCGCCTTCTCTGACCAGTTGGGTCGGTTTGCCTTCGATGCTCAGCAGTGCGTAGGCGCGCTGTCCGGGTTTGTCCGCTGCAATCGCACCGTTGAGTTTGATGTCGCTCGGGATGGTGGTGCTGCCCGCATTGTTCGCGATATGGACGCCAAACAGGTGGCGGCCTGCAATGCTTTGCTGTGCCCGCTGGGCGTCGGTCTCCATCTGGGCGCTCGGCCGTATGCTCTCCGGGGCGCTCACCCGCCAGTAGATGTGCGCACCCAGCCAGCCCAGTACCGCCAGCATCACGACCGTGCTCACCCGGCCCAGCCATTTCATCGTCTTCTCTTGGTTCAATCGTCTTCTCTTGTTCGGGCGTTTGCGCCGCGGATTCTAACATCGCGCATACGGCAACCTCTTGCGCACCGCATGTTTTGCACTGTGCAAGGACTTATAATTCTGCGCTTCATATTGCAGGTCTTCCTCATGTACCTGAGCTATTTCAACCTCGCTGAAGCGCCGTTCTCGATCGCTCCGAATCCGCGCTATCTCTACCTGAGCCAGCGCCATCAGGAAGCGCTTGCACATCTGCTGTATGGCGTGCGCGGCGACGGCGGTTTCGTGCTGCTCACCGGCGAGATTGGCGCCGGCAAGACCACGGTGTGCCGCTGCCTGCTCGAACAGATTCCCGACTCCTGCGATGTCGCCTACATCTTCAATCCGAAACTGTCGGTGGCGGAATTGCTGTCGACCATCTGCCTCGAATTCGGCATCGCCTGTCCGCCCGACAATACCAGCATCAAAGTGTTTGTCGATTGCATCAACGCCTACCTGCTTGACGCCCATGCCCAGGGCCGGCATACGGTATTGATCATCGACGAAGCGCAGAATCTTTCCGCCGACGTGCTTGAAATGATGCGGCTTTTGACCAACCTCGAGACCGATCAGCGCAAGTTGCTGCAGATCATTCTGCTGGGCCAGCCGGAGCTGGCGGAGATGCTGGACCGTCCCGAGTTGCGTCAGCTGGCGCAGCGCATCGTTGCCCGCTACCACCTCGGACCGCTTTCCAAAGAGGAAGTCGCCGCTTATGTGCAACACCGCCTCGGCGTCTCCGGCGTGCAGCGGCAACTCTTCCCCTCCACGCTGATGGGCCATCTGTACCGCCTCAGCGGCGGCGTGCCGCGACTCATCAATGTGCTCTGCGACCGGGCCCTGCTCGGTGCCTATACGCAGGGCAAGGACAAGGTCGATCGCAAGACGCTGCTGCAAGCGGCGCGCGAAGTGCTGCAACGCCCCGGTAAGAAATTCAGCTTGCTGCAACCCTTGCTTTTTGGTCTGTTGCTGGTGGCTTGCGCGGCACTCGGCTGGATGCTGTTCCAGGCGACAAATTCTCGCGACAGCGCGCCAACCCAGGCAATCCGCACCGAACGTCCGCTCGCGACACCGCTCAAGGCTGGCGAAAAAACGCCGGAAGCCAAGCCCACGTCAGCCCTGACCGGACCGGCTTCGAACACGCTCGGCTGGTCCGCCGGCGAGCCGCGCGAACGCAGCAAACCGGCGGCCTTCGCCGCCCTGTTCCGCGCCTGGGGTGCGGAATACGATGGTGCGGATGCCTGCCGTCAGGCTCGGAATCTCGGCATGAGTTGCCGCACCGCACGCGGCGGATTGGATATCCTGCGCCAAATGAACCGCCCGGTGGTTTTGCAGATGAACGACGAGCAGGGACAGGAGTTCCATGCGACGATGACGGCGCTGGACGAAAAAACCGCCACCTTCGTCGTCGGCAACGAAACCAGGATCGTGGCGCTTGGCGATCTGGCCGCGCGCTGGTCAGGCTATTACACGGTGTTGCTGAAGTTGCCACCGGATACGCACGAACAGATTCGTCTGGGCAAGAGCGGTCCGGCTGTGCTGTGGTTGAGCCGCCAACTCGCACAGGTGCAGGGAAGGGAAATTCCAGCGGGTACCCAGGAGGCCGTGTTCGATGAAGCGCTTGCCCGCAATGTCAGGCAGTTTCAACTCGAGCAGGGATTGATCCCGGATGGCGCTGCCGGCCCGCAGACCCTGATGCGCCTGAGCACCGTCGCCGATCAAAGCGGTCCGAAACTGCGGCGCGAACCGAAGAGCCAATAGCCATGTCCTTCATCCTCGACGCGCTCCGGAAATCCGATCAGCAACGCCACCGCAGTGCGACGCCGACACTGATGACCGCGCAGTTGCCGGCCGAAAGCACCAAGCCGCCGGCGCTGCTGTGGTACGGCGTTCTGGCGGCGATCCTGCTTGGCGCAGGAATCCTGATCGGCGGCCTGCATCAATGGCAGAGCGAACCAATGACAGCTACAGGACAAGGCAGCGCAAACAAATCGCCCGAACAACCCGGCGTGCCAAGATTTGCGCCTCCGCCAAGTCCTGCGGCATCGTTGTCCGGTCCAGTCAAGAAACCGGAAATATCGGGACAACCACGCGAAACCGCAACCGCCCCGGTTTCCACTTCAGTTCCCGCTCCAGTTCCCGCCGCCCCAATCCCCGCAACACCCGCAGCCACCGCTCCTGTCGTCGTGCAACCGGCCGCAGCATCCACAGTTGCTGCCGCACCGGCGGTCGCGCCGGCCCAACCGGAAACAACAGTCAAATCGGCAGCTCCCGGCACGGTGACAGCGACCTCGGTTGCCACCGTTCCCGCGAAGCGTGAAGAACGCGTCCCGGCCACCGATCCTGCAAAGGATTCCGGTGTGATCAACATGGCGGAATTGCCGCCATCGATCCAGCAGGAACTGCCGAAACTCGCCATCCTGGCGCATTCCTATTCGAGCAAGCCCAAGGCGCGCTTCGTTTTCATCAACGACCGGATGGTGCATGAAGAAGAATCGCCGGCGCCCGGCCTCAAGCTCGAGCAGATCACGCCGGATGGAATGGTCTTCAGTTACAAGGGCTATCGCTTCCGCCGCAACGCCAATCAGTGATTCAATTCTCTGCGGGCTTCTCCAGGGTTTCCTGAATCAGGAATTCCGGCCGGCGTTTGATCTCGTCGAAAATCTGGGCCAGATAGGCACCCAGCACACCCAGACTCAGCAAGGTCGCCGAGCCGAACAACAGCACGACCACGGTCAGCGAAGTCCAGCCAGACACGGCAACGCCCGTGATCCACGAATAGAGCGCCTGCAGCAGCAGCAATAACGCAGCCAGCATGCCCAGCAAGCCGAGACGAAAGATCATGCCGAGCGGCTTGGCGCTGAAGGACGTAATCGCCGTAATGGCCAGCCGGGTCAACTGCGCGGTGCTCCACTGGCTATTGCCGGCGATGCGCGGCGCGACTTCAAAGCCGATTTGCCTGGTGACGAAGCCGGTCCATACCGTCATGCCGCGGAAGAAACGCACCTTCTCGGGAAATGCCAGGAGTGCGTCAACCACGCGGCGGTCGAGCAAACGGAAATCCGATGCGCCGGAAAGCTCCAGCCCGGTCAGCATGTGCATGAGGCCATTGAAGCAATAGGCGTTGAGCCGTGCCGGCAGGCTATCGGTGTTTCTGTCGATCTTTTGCGCGGCAACGATTTGCGCCTCGCCGCTGCGCCAAAGCGCCAGCATCTGCGGCAACAGGGATGGCGGATGCTGGCCGTCGGCATCCATCACGATCACGGCCTTGCCTCGTGCCTGGCGCAGACCGGCGAGAATGGCCGCCTCCTTGCCGAAATTGCGCGTGAATCTCACGCCATGCAAATTGGGTATTTGTACCTGTGCCGAGCGCAGCTGCATCCAGGTCGCATCACGGCTGCCGTCGTCGATCACCAGGATTTCGCAAGCAGTGCAGCAACTGCGCAGGACGCCGGCCAGTTGTTCGAGGAAGGCGCAGATGCCCTCCTGTTCGTTGAAGGCGGGAACGACGATGCTCAGTTCCGGTGCCGTCCGGGGCGCAAGATCGGGATTCATGTCATTTCAGTTGTTCAAGTCTGTGCGCCCAAGTGTTGTTGGGATATTCCTGGCGCAAGCGCTGCGCGTAGGGTTCGGCCACCGCTGCCTGATTGTCCAGGTGCTCCAGCAGCACCAGGGTATAGAGGCTCTCCGGCAGCCAGTAGCCGTGGTAATGATCGCACAGCTCGCGATAGTATGTCTTGGCTTCGCTGCGCTTGCCGCTCAGCTCGCTGGCCTTGGCCAGCCAGAACAGCGCCTCTTCCTTTTTCGCCGGCGGGCGGCGCAGACGATACGCCAGCATGAATTTTTCACTGGCCTCTTGATACTGATTGGCGCGCATCGACACCCAAGCCTGGTTATACACGCGCTCGGGCGAACGCTGGGCAAAATAGAGGCCGGCCAACACCAGCAACAACCACGCAGCGAACAAAGGCAAGCCGCGTATCCACTGCCATGAAGCCGAAGCATCAAGCGAACTCGGAATCACGGCGGCTACCGGGAAGCGACGCTGCCGCCACCAGCACCACAGCACGGTCAGCCCCGCCAGCAGACTGGCCAGCATCCCCAGCCAACCGATGCGGGTATGCCCATAGGCCAGGCGAATCTCGCGTTCCTGCGGCACCACCAGCATGAAGCCCGGCCCCGCGATGTGCAGGCTGCCCCGGGAAAGCAGATGCCAGCGCGGGTGATAGGCAAACTTGATCAGATGCGGCTGACCAATGGCCTCGGTTTCGAATACCAGCTCGTTGCGCGTCAAACTGACTTCGCGCACCGGCGTCCCGGAACCTCCGGCAAGCGCCAGCGGTTCATCGGAATACACCGGTAGATCGGCTTCGAAGCGGCTGCGCGTGCGAAACCAGGCGAAGGCATCCTGCATCCAGTCCTGCGTCGGACGAACCCGCAGCGGCCTCGTTACCACCTCGGCCAGGTGACTGTCGAAATTCTTCAGACGCAGCAAGGCAAAAGGCGGAGCTTCGGCAACCATCTCGAAGAATCCGCTCGCCATGAGCGCCTTGCGCGCAGTCTCGCTGCGCAACAGCACGCTGTCAGCGTGGAGAAAATTCATGTGGCGCGCAGCGAATGTCGCATCCAGGCTGCCGCTCGGGAAACGTACCAGCGGCGAAGAAGGCCGCGCGGAAACTTCGGACTGCAACTGATAGATCGCCGGTCCGAGCAAGGCCGACTCCATGTAGAGTCCCTCCAGCACGGGCCGGTGGTTGAGGAACAACGGCAGCGCTTCGAGCGTGCGCGTCGAGCCGATGTCGTTGTTGGCCGGATCGTGCTCGAACAACAGACGCGGACTCCACATCTCGCCCTGCATGGCCGGGAATAGCCCGGTCAGGTTATGCCATTGAGGTTTCGCTTCGAGTCCCGAGTGATTCCACAGCGACCAATCCGGCGCTGCCTGGATCTTCGGACCGAGCCAGCCGAGCATGCCAAGAACCGCAGCAACAGCCAGCAGGCCACGGGCAATTGGGGTCAGGCGCTGATCGGTGCGACCGAGCAGTGTCGCCGCGACGAAGAGCGTCTGACCGAAGAGCCAGCCACAGACGATGGCGCCGAGCAGCCAAACCAACGGAAAGAAGCGGATGTCGGCGAGGCCCAGTTGGTCGCCGGCGATGAAGCATACGGCAGCCAGTCCAGCCGCCGCGATAAAGTAGCGCAAAGCCTGCAGTTGACCGCGCTGCCAGCTTTGCCTAACCTTCGGAAACCCGAGGGCACCAAGACCGATGATCCCACCGCCAAGTGCCGGCCACAGCGCTGCCGGCAACAGATCGCGCCAGCCGGAAATGGTGAAGGCCGCATCGTTGGGAATGGTCAGGGCATGCATCTCGAGCATCGGCCACAGCCAGCCGCCGAGCAAACAGAACGCCAGCAGGTGGCCGCGCAACAACAGGCCAAGCTTGCGCAAAAAGTCCTGGCGTGACACGTAACTGTCGAGCAGCAGGAACGCCGTGGAGAAACCGACCACCAGCAAGGGGAAGCCGTGCGAAAACCCGCTCGCCGCTTCCAGCAACGCCGCTGGCAGCCAGCCCTGGCCGCGATGCAGCGCGCGGCTCCAGGCCAGCATCGCCAGCACGGCAAACAACAGGCCATAGCTGTAGGCGAACTCTCCCGCCAGTGTCGACAACAGGTTGCCGCCCCAGATCGAATTCTGTTCGTGCAAGAGAAAGGACAACACACCGAGCGCCGCACACAGTGCAGCCAGCCAGGACATTTGCAGCCAGCGGCGGCTCGCCGCATACACTGCACCGGGCAGCAGCATTGCCGCAAGAAAGGCGCCCCACTTGAAAGCCGCCGCCAGTCCCAGCGGAACCGACAGCAGGGTCATCGCGATGAAGGGTAGCGGAAAATAATACGAAAGGAACGGCAGGCCGCCGAAAACCTCCTGGATCCACGGCGTGATCTGGCCGGAAAACAACAAGCCGTCGGCATAGAGCCAGGCATACAACAGGTGCGACGCGGTATCGCCGCCGGTCGGCAGATTGGCTGAATTCAGGAAACCGATGCCAAGCGTGCCGGCCACCAGCATGGCCGCCGCCAAAGCCAGCAGTACATCGCCGAGCCAGGCCTGACGGACGATGAAGCCTGGCGATTTCATCACGCCGCCCCGCCGCTTCTCGCCCGCAGCAGGCGCGCGAACGGCAGCAACATGGCCAGGATCAGCGCCACCAAGCTCCCGCTATACCACCACATCTGCGCATCGAGCCAGCCGCTGCGCTGCTGGCGCCCCTGGCCGCCTTCGCGCGACACCGTCTGTAGTTTGAAACCCTGAGCTGTTTCATGCAACAGCATGACCAGAGGTTCGGCCGCACTCGTTGGCAAACGCAACGGACTCATGCCGGCTTGCCATTCGATGCGCCGTGCTGGCGGCTGCTCGTGCTCGAAGATCACCTGGCGATGGATCGGGCCGATGCCCTCCTCCTGCGGCCAGATGACCCACGTGGCACGGATCGCGTTGCCGTTCGGCGGTGAAACAGTCAATAGGCCATCCGCATAACGTGTCGGCACGGTCTCATTGGCAATCGGCGGCGCCTGCATGAAGGATATCTGCCCGAAGCTCACCCCGGCCTGATCGAAGAACCGCACCATCAGCGGCCGCAGTCGTTCGAGTGGTGGCAGGCTTTCCGGCGGACGGCCATCGAGTGATTGCGGCCAGCGCAAATTCATCTGACCGCCGGGCGGTAGTTCGGCCCGGGGCGGCGCGGACGGTATTTGTGCCAGAGACTCCCAACGGCCATCCGCGCGCAGACTGAAAACTGCCGGATAGAACGCCGAACTGTCGCCTTTCGATGTCAGAGTCAGCATCGTGCCGGTGAGCGAAAGCTGAAAGGAAATGCTTCCCGCGACGGCAGTCCAGGAAAAGAGCGCAGCGATCGATGCCAGCAGCAGTTTCAGCATCACGATGAACTCACCACATGAAAAGTCCAGCAGCGGTTGGCTGCAAAGCTCCAGATGAACACCAGCCCGGTGGTCACAACCTGACTCAGCAAATAATGCAGGGAAAGCACTTCCACGCCCAGCCACATGAACAGTGTGTTCAGCAGCAATCCGATCAATGCCACCACGGCAAACTTGAACACCGCTTCGCTATGCCTCTTGTCGCTGCGAAACGTGTAGCGATAGTTCAGGACATAATTGATCCAAGCGCCGAGCAGTGCCCCTGCAACAGATGCCGGCACGGCAGCGACGCCGAAGACCTGCACCAGCAGGATCAGCACGCAGAAATGTCCGACGGCCGAAACCGATCCGACACCGAAGAATTTTATGAATTGACTCAGGAGATCGCGCATCTGCGGGTCGGGGCATCTCGAACGATTAGTTGGCAAGCGAGTATTGCAACACAACCTGAATCAAAAAGGGAGAGCCATTGCTGGCTCTCCCCTCTCGTCTCCTCCTCCGTATTACTTATTTCAAGCCGTGCTTCACATTCACCGGGATCGCGGCCGTGGCGGCGTGGCAATTGTTGCAGGTTTCAATCACCCTGCCCGCAGCCAGGTCCGCCTGGGTTGCGGTACCGAATGCTGCCCCGCCGACGCCGATCATGTGATCCTTGGCGCTCGCCGACGTGTGGCAGCTGGAACAGGCGCTGGCCTTCGGCGAAATCACCTTGTTGTCCCAAGGATCGTTGTCGGTAATCTGGGCACTGGTGCTGTCCTTGCTGAGATCGACCGCATAGGTCACGCTGGTGCCGGAAACGCCGAGATCCTTCTGGTAAGAGTCATTCACATGACACATGTTGCAGTTCTTGAGTTGGCCATACACGGCAGTATTGAGTTCCTGCGCCGGGAAGTTGATGCCCTGCCCGAGCAGCGTCGCGGAAATCTTGTTGTTCTGCGCCAGTTCTTCATGCGCCATGTGGATGAAGCGCTTGAAATGCGCTGTCTCGGCATAGGTGGCGACGCCAGCCTTGACGGTCGTGCTGAGCGGATTATTGCCGTTGTGGCAGATCACGCAAACCTCGGGCGTATTGCGCAAACCGCCGTGGCCGTGATTCTTGATGAAGCGGTCATGACAGACTTCGCATTTGGCCGTGGCCACCACATCGCGACGTGCCACGACCGGCTTGTCGTCAAGAGAGAAGTAGCTGACGACGTTGTTGACGGGAATCGCGTAGCTGGTGTTGGCATCCTTCTGCAAGCTGACGCGTCCCGCATAAGCCACTACCCCCGAACCGCTCGCTGAGGCCGGGATCGGCGTCGAGGTAATCGTGAACCGGTTGCTGGTACCGACGCGCTTGATGGTCGGATCGAACAACGGGCTTAGTGCGACCGGCTGGCCGCGCGTGATCAGCGTGCCGCCGTAACCGTTCGTCACCTTGACCGTCGGGTCGAGGGCGGCCTGATTGCTGGCCTGGGGCAGGCCTGCCGCGCTGCATGCCGTGGTATTGGCGCTGGTCGGCGTGCCGGCAACGATGCAGGCGGACTGCCATGGCCGGCCGATGGCGCCGGCGTTGGTGTAGTCATCCGTACCCCAGCCGACATAGATGGCGCCACTGAAGACGAAAGTCTTGGTCTTCAGCGTGCCAGTGGTATTCGATAGGACATAGCTGTAGCGGCTGAAATCCAGAATGTCGTAGTCCGTGCCATTCTTGGGATTGCTCACCGAGTATTCGATTGTCACCGTGCGGTCGGCGTTAAGCGTCGTCTTCCAGATGTTGTACTGGTAGTTCTCACCCAGAACCCACTCCGGCACCTTGTGCTTCTTGGCCGCATTGACCGTGGAATCGAGCGGCGCATGGCATTTCACGCAGAGGCTGTCCGGATTGGCATCCGGATCGGCCAGACTGACCCCCGCACCGACGTGCGCAACCTGCCACTTCGAGCCTGCCACCTTGTAATTGTCGTGGCAGGCGAAGCAGGCATTCTTGCTCGGCTTGGTTTTCCAGTTATCGCCTTGCGCCGTTTTGACCGCCGCATTGGCTGAACCGTCGTGGCACTTGGTGCAATTGCGGATTTCGCCGGGATAGGTGACGCCATACACCGTCTTGGTCGCTGGATCGGTCTTGCGCGCCACCGAGTTGTGCACCGTGTAATCCTGAGTCAACAACTTGCCGCGATGGAACTTGTGCACCATCAATTTGAAATCGATCGGCTGGCCGTCGTTATAAAAATCGCGACTACCCGGGTTGTGGCACATCACGCAGACTTGCGGTTCGTTGCGACCGCCGCCATGCGCAGCAAAATTCTGGTGGCAGGCATTGCAGGCCGCGCGGTCCGCGACCTTCTTGGCTTCGGTCAACTTGCCCGAGGCATCCTTGACGGGCACCGCCTTGCCATCGGCACCGATGGTGAAATCAATATAAGGATTGACCTTGACGGTCGCCCTGGTCACCGGATCGACATAGCACAGCAGCAATGCGGCGCGGTGGATGGTCTTGCCGTCCTTGACGGCGGCATAACCATTGGTGAGTACGGTGACGCCCGCCGCAGCGTTGTTCGTCGAGGACGCCTTGGGATTGGTGACATCGGTAGCGGCCTTGTAGGTGTAATAGCCCTCGGCCGCATTTTCCGTGAGGATGCCGACGAGTTGCGGATGCGTCGCATCGATCGTTGCCGGATTGCCGATGGTGGCGGTCTGCACGGGATCGAGCGCAGCATAAATGACATCGGTCTTGGCCGCACTGCCAGTCAGCAACACGTTTTGCTTGTTCGAAATCAGGCTGCGCCAGGTGTCGTCGGATTGCAATTGCGCCATGGCGAATTTGACATTGCCACCGCTGCAGGCCGGATCGGCACTCGCACCGCCGGAGTTGAACAGGGTCAGGCCAGGCACATGATTGCCGTTTGCATCGATCACCGCAAAGTTCACCTTGGGCGGGCTACTGACCGAAAGCGGCGCCATGCCGGCATCGATCACCAGGCTGAAAGCCGCACCGGGATTGGCGGCGGTGTTGCTCGTCGCTGCATTCTTTGCTGCGACACTAGCCACCGTACCGGTTGCAGCGCTGGGCGCAGGTGCAGATACGTTGCCTCCGCCACCGTCGCCACCGCACGCCGCCAGAAATGCAGCAATGGCTGCCGCCGCACCCCATTTAACAAATCTTGCGTTCTTCATCCCTCGCTCACTTTCATGAAAACCGGCGCGTGCAGGTTATCGGGGGCACACCTTGGGTTGCTTGATCCACGTCAAGCCCCCTGCATTTCGAATGACTTGCGCGGCTTCGTCCGCATTGGCATTGCTACTTCTTCGGCGTCTGCTTCGGCGCATACAGCGCAGCGTTCTGGGCCGCGTCCTTGTTGGGCTGCTTGGCGATCACCCGCTTTTTCAGGCCATCGTATGTGCCCATGCCGATGATATTGCGTGAAACGAGATGCGCCTTGCTGCCATAGGGCCGCCCGGCAACGATTTTTTTTGCATCGTCATCGGTAATGCCCGGCAATGTCTTGAGTTCTTCCACGCTGGCACCATTGATATCGACCAGTTTGATCTTTGCCGCCTCTTTCTTCCTGGCCTCGATCTTGGGGTTGGGTTTTTGCGAAGCCTGTTTGGGCTTGCGATGACTAACGCTTTCGTCAGCAGAATCTTGGGAGGGATCTGCCGCAAACACCTGACCCGCGACGCCCAGCAGCAAACTGGACAGCAGCACAGCGACGAATGAAGAACGTTTCATGAGGCTTCCTTAGGCATAAAAGCAATTTAACGGGAAATGCTTGTTTCACAAATGCCAACCCAGATACGTTGCCGCATCTGGGTTGTTTAAGTCCGGCGATCCAAGCCATCTTGCCTTGTGGCTCATCGCCGCCGGTGCAAAAAGTGCAGGACAGGGATCAACCTGTCCTGCGCATCGCTACATTACTTGCTATGCACGTCTTTCACGGCAGCCACGGCACCCGGTGCGTGACAGACTGTGCAGGTTTCCACACCCCCACTGATCTGGGAGGCGATATGCGCCGAAGCGGTTGCACTGTCGTGGCATGCGCCGCAAGCACGGCTGGTCGGTGTGGTCTCCCAATTGGCACGGTTCTCAAGCAAGGTGGTGGTGCCGACCTTGGTGGCCGTCTGCTTGTGGCAGGCATTGGCGCAGTTCTTGAGATTGCCCGGGAATACCGCACTAGTGTACTCATGTGCGCCGTTGATCACGTAGGTGCCGCCCGCCTTGACGCTGGGCAGATTGGAACCCATGTGCACCTTATGAACCAGCCGCTGGTAATCGACTGTTTCGGCCGTAAAGGGATCGAAAGTTCCCTGATTATGGCAAGTGACGCAATACTCCGTGGCATAGCCGGAATGCAGTTTGCCGCCGGCGTGACAGGTGGCGCAGTTGTTCATCGTCACGATATTGCGTGTCGAGGTCACGGCGCCGCCGGCAGGAACAAAGTCGAAGGTGGCGTTGGTGGCGTTATCGACCGCCGGTGTACCGGCTTTGGTGAAGGTCATCGCGACGCGGTGGGTCAGGGTCGGCTCATACGTCACTGCGTTCAGGCCGGTACCGGCGATTGTTGCGCCTGTGCCGGTCCAGTTGGTCGTCGCATAGGGAGCGATGGTCGACACGTTATGGGCATGGGTGACGGTCCGGATGTCGCCTTCCGTGCTGGCCGTAAGCAGGGCAAACTTGTAGTTGAAGGTGCCGTCTGCATTGGCCGTCAGCGTGCCGGCATTTTCATTGGAAGCCTGCAGTACCGGCGCCATGGTGGCCGACTTGGTGCGGAAACGGCTGGTATAGCTCACCCAGTGACTGCCTTCTCCATTGGCCGCGGGGACCAGTTTGACCAGCCCGAAAGAGGGCTTGTTGAACTTGGTCATGTCGGTGACCGCGACGCCGTTATCCGTTACCTTGAAGGTCACATTGACGCTGCCATCGGTTGCGCCGACAGTCACGTTGGTGATGGTCGCACTCATGGTGCGCTTGGTTGCATCGGTAGTGGAAGGCATTTTCTCGCTGTGATAGACAGGGATGGTGGTGGCGTCATGACACAGGACACATTGCGCATCGTCGGCTTTGGCGCCGCCAATGTGGCCTGTGGTCGCTTTGGCTGCCGTGGTGCCCTGGCCGGTGGCGAAATTGATGCCGTCGTGGCAGGCGCCGCAAGCCAGGCGGCTCGGTACGCTCTTCCAGTTGTCGCCGTTGGCGGTCTTGTTGGCGGCACTGGCCGAACCATCATGGCACTTGGTGCAGTTCAGCACATCCTGCGGGTACTTGACGGTGTTGAACAGCATGGCGCCGCCAATGGCATTGTAGTTATAGCCCTGCTTGATGAGCCGGCTGGCCATGTGCAGCTTGTGGATGAAGTTGGGGAAGTTACCCACGGCCCTGCCGTCGACCACAGCTTGCTCGGCACGCTTTTGCTGAGTCGTACCGCTGACGCCACCCGTTAGAGTCATACCGGTGGCCGGGGCTTCCATGCTGAAAGAGTATCTGATCTGGTCGGTATGGCAGGTCACACAATAGTTGGGATCCTTG
>Ga0172373_10008592_pt1 | contig 12926 bp, 9 predicted proteins | sample Lak10m_2_FD_114546 | JGI IMG/M metagenome (GOLD analysis project Ga0172373, IMG submission 114546) | Freshwater microbial communities from Kabuno Bay, South-Kivu, Congo - kab_092012_10m | ecosystem: Environmental > Aquatic > Freshwater > Lake | place: Democratic Republic of the Congo: South-Kivu... | reverse complement strand
GCTTATTCCCACCCGGCAATCGGCCTTCGTCCAGCGTCGGCGGTCCTTGCTGGTGCTGTCGCGCGTCCGTCTGGTTTCCGCTGTGTTTGCCGTTCTGACGCCGCTGTGGATTCCTGTCGATCTATTCATCTTCGAGACTGCGCTCAGCATGTATCTTGGGGCCCTGCGGGTGCTGGCCTCGATCGCTTTCGTGCTGTTGTGCCTGTCTTTTCGCGGAGCCGACAGTATCGCCGTGGCCCGCTGGGCGCTGGTCTGGCTGTTGTCCATCCCCACGGTCTTCTTCCTGATCAGCCATCCGTTGCTGGCGCAGTTCGCCATTTCCGATCCGGCCCAGCAGGTGGTGGCGGCCGGCTACGCCTTTCTGCCGTTCGTCATGGTTGCCGGACTGGCGGTCTTTCCCATCACCGCGATCGAAGGCGTTCTGCTGTCGCTGCCTTTGCTGTTGGCCTATCTTTTGACCGGCGTGCTTGGTTATCAGATGCTGCCGTTCGCCTCGCACCTGGGGGCGCAGTGGCTGCTGCTGCTGCTGGCGGTGGTGGCGACGCTGGCGGGCATGAGCCAGCTGCATTTCATGAGCCAGCTGGTGGACCAGTCGTCCCATGACGGGTTGACCCGGGCCTATAACCGCCGGGTCGGAGAAGAGCTGCTGGTGCAGCACTTCCTGACGGCACACAGGGCAGGAACCCCTTTTTCCCTGGCCTTTGTCGATCTGGATAATTTCAAATCCATCAATGACCGCTACGGGCACGAAGAAGGGGACAATACCCTGCGTGCCGCAGCGGCGGCCCTGCGCCGGGTCTTGCGCCGCGGCGACGTCCTGATCCGATGGGGTGGCGAAGAGTTTCTGGCCCTGATGCCCAATACCGATCCCGAGGGCGCCCGTATCGCCATCACCCGGCTGCGCGAGGCCGGTCTGGGCATCCGTCCCGACGGTCATCCGGTGACGGCTTCGATCGGCATCGCCGAACGGTCGGTCGACGATTGCCAGCAATGGCAGGATCTGGTCGAAAAGGCCGATCAGCGCATGTATATCGCCAAGCAGACCGGCAAGGACCGCGTGGTCAGCGTCGGCGATCTGCTGATCGCCGGCGCCGGCCCGGACGGGGCGCCGGTTTAGGCGACTTCGAACACCGCCTCGATTTCCACGGCTACGTTCAGGGGCAGCGAGGCGACGCCGACGGCGACCCGGGCGTGACGGCCGGCTTCCCCCAAGACCTGCACCATCAGATCGGAAGCCCCGTTGACCACTTTGGGTTGGTCGACGAAATCGGGCGTTCCTGCGACATAGGCCGTCATGCGCACCAGACGGCGGACACGTCCCAGGTCGCCGCGACAGGCAGCCCGGGCCTGGGCCAGCAGGTTAAGGGCGCACAGCCGGGCGGCGCGCACGCCGTCTTCCAGCGACACCGTGTCGCCCAGTCTTCCCAGAACCACCGGCTTTCCGTCTTCCATCGGCAATTGCCCCGATACGAACAGCAGTGATCCGGTCTGCACCGTGGGCACGTAATTGGCCACCGCCGCCGCCGGGACGGGAAGGGTGATGCCCAGTTGCTGCAAACGGGTTTCCGGTGCGGTTGCCATGCTTTGTCTCCTTGTCGATGCGGCTTCGAAGGGTAGCCCGGCCCGGCCCTGTGGGGAAGAGGGGAGGAAAGTGATGCAAAAAATGCCGGCGGCCATGCAATTTTGTATCTTGTTGTGAGCGGGTGCACACCTATATAACTTTTACAAGCATTCCAAATCTGTTCAGGAGCCGACCATGTCCTACTCTCCCGCGCTTGGCCCTTGTGCTCCCGCTCCCGTCTGCGGCCCGTCGCCGGTTCCCCGCCGTCAGTCCCGGTCCTTGCTGCAGCAGGCGCTCACGATGGTTGACGAAGCCGTGCTCCAGCCCTGGCGCGTGCGCGTCGCCCGGGACCGCCTGCTCAGCGAGATGAGCCGCATGGACCATCGTGAGCTGAAGGACATGAACCTGTCCGAGGATGAAGTTCCGTATTTCGTCGCCAGTTGGACGCCGCGGCACTGATCCTTTGCGGATTCGGCTCCTGAGGCCATTGCGGACGCCGCCGATCCGGCGGTCTTCCCGCGAATGGCCGTCCGGACCGGAGCCTTACGGGCGGCGTCCCGACTTTCCTGCGGCCATCGCCCCCAATGCCACGCCGATGCGCTGAACGGCGTGGTCCCAGGATCCGTCGATTCCCTGGCGGAAGACCCGCATGGCCGGATACCACAGGCTGTCGTCGCGGCCATCGACCCAGCGCCAGTCGTTGCCCAGCGGCAGCAGCACCCATACGGGCCGCCCCAAGGCACCGGCAATGTGGGCTTCGGCGGTGTCGCCGGCGATCACCAGATCCAGTCCGGCGATGATGGCTGCAGTTTCCGCCAGATCGGTGCAGCGCCCACCCATGTCTTCGAAAAAGCTGCGGCCACCGCTGCTCACCAGGGCATCAGAGGCCGGAGGACGCTGCAGGCTGATCAGGTTGACCGCCGGGTCGGCCGCCAGCCTGAGGATACTTGACAGCGGAGGCGAGCGATCGGTCGGCCGTCCGGACCATGCGACGCCGACCCGCAGGCGTCCGTCTTCGGGAAAACGGAATACCGGCAGGCCGGCGGGCAGGCGCAGATAGGGAACGACGCGCGGCGGAGCCGTCCGCAAGCCGGCGTCGAGCAAACGCGGCACGTCCGGAAGACGGGCTGTACAATCGGTTTCGGGCAAGGGCTGGCCGCGGGGAATGACACGCCCGATTCCGTCAATTCCGGCCAGCAGCCGCGCCGCCTCGGGGATGCATTCCATAACCACCGAACCGCCTTGCGACGCCACCAGCGGCACGTAGCGGGACAGCATCACGGTATCGATGGCATCGCCTTCGTCGCGAATCAGGATGGTGCGGCCGTTCAGGGGGCCGCCATCCCACGGCGGAGCCCCGTGATCGGACAGCGGTACCGGACGGCGATGGCCGATTTCAGCCATGCCCCGGGCAAGGTGGCCGGCTTTCAGCAGGGCGGTGGCCAAATCCCCCGGACGCAATATTCCTGGTTTCAGGGACCGGGCCTGCTCCAGCGTTGCCAGGGATTCCCGGGCTCGGCCCAAGTCACGCAGCAACAGGGCGAAGGCATACAGGAAGTGGGGATTGGCCGGATCTTCCGCCAGAACCTGCAGGAACGCCGCTTCCGATGCTGGAAAGTTTCCCGACTCCCGCAAGACATTGGCCAGATTGGCCAGCAATGCGGCGTTACCAGCACCGGATTTCAAGGCCCGCCGCCAGCAGGCGGCAGCGGCGTCGGCCCGGCCGATACGGCGCAGCAAAGCCCCCAGATTGGCGTTGGCCTGGATATTGTCGGGATTCCGGGCCAGGGCCTTGGTGAACAGGGCGGCTGCCGGGTTGAACCGTCCGGCGGCCAGTTCGTCCGCTCCCCGGGCGGCCAGCAGCGCAGCCTCGCTCTCGGCGCGGGATACGGCTTCCGGCGAGGTCGGGGCACCTGCGTCGCCGTAAGCGGTGGCAACGGGGGTGGTTGCCGCCAACGCCAGAACGATGCCGGGTTCCCCGTCGAAGGGGACAACCTGTCCGCCGGCAACGGGACCGGGGAAGCGGTATAGCCGATAGCCCGCGGCGATCAGAGCGGCCGCGGCGGTGGCTCCTTCGGTATGCTCGAAAACGACGGCGGCGATGCTTCCGGCTGCCAGCCCTTCGCTCATGCCTGCGATAATCGCGGATTCGCAGCCTTTGGCTCCGATGCGCACGACCAGCCGGGCCGCCGCCAGATCGGCCCGCTTGCCGATCAGTTCGTCCAGGGTGGCCGTGCGGGCGGTCGAGCGGACCCAGGCCGGCAGGGGAAAAACGGTCCGGCCGGCGCGAGACGTGGACGATACCACCACGGGGGTGCTTTTGTCTCCCAAGGCCAGGCACAGAACCTCGACCTGTTCGCTCAGGCCGGAAATGTCGACGGTGTCGGCCAGCATCTCGATTTCCCGCTGACGGGCATCGATCGCCATGACCCGGATGTCGCCGGCCGGATGAGCCGCGGCATCCAGGGCGTGGCCGCCATCGCCGGTTCCGATGTCGACGAACAGGTCGCCGGCTTGCAGATGCGTCGACAGAAAGGCCTGCATCGCCGCCTTGGCCCCGGTGCGCCCGCGGGTTTCTGCCTGTCGGCATTCATATTCGTCGGCGACCAGTTCATCCAGGGCGATCATCACCTGGGTCAGCACCCCGGTCCAGTCGCCCGGCCGTTCCTGGCGGAACAGGCGGGCCGACGGATACCAGGGAGAATCGTCGCGTCCCTGCATCCAGCGCCAGTCGGCGGCGTAGGGCAGCATCAGCCACACTTTCCTTCCCATTGCGCCGGCCAAATGGGCCACCGAGCCATCCACGGTGACGACAAGGTCCATTTCGGCGATGCGGCCGGCGAAATCGGCGTAATCGGCGATGGTCGCCCCCAGGTCGTGCAGAAGGGCCGGGTGGGCCATGCGGACGCTGTCTTCGGCGCGTGGCCCCATCTGCAGGCCGAACATGGCGACCCGGGGATGGCCCAGCAAGGTCATGATCTGGGGAAACGGCACGCTCCAGGCGGGGCGGGCGCCCCCCCAGGCCAAGCCGATCTTGAGAACGGTCCCCGGCGGGGCCGCGATGCCGGGCCGCTTTCCGGCGGGGGCAGTGATGTAAGGGACGTTCGGAATGCTGGTGACGGCCGTTTCCAGCAGGCGGGGCATGTCGGACAACGATGCGTTGTAATCGACGCCGATATCGGGGGGCAGCGGCTGACCGGAAACGATGGTGCGTGCGGCACCGGCGACGCCGGCCCCCAACGGGACCAGGGGGGGCGGCAGCCCCAGGATCACCTCGGCCCCCTGCTCGGCCAGAACACGGGCATAACGCAGCATCTGCAGGGCGTCGTCGATTCCCTGTTCGGTCCACAGCAGGATCGAACGGCCAGCCAGCGGGTCCCTGCCATTCCAGGGCTTGCCCGGAGCAGCCGGATGCGACCCCGGTCCCAGGCGCCGTCGCCATTCCATGTCTTCCCAGGCGGCAGGCAGGTCGCCTTCCAGCAGATGCAGACGGGCACGGCCCAAATGGGCCACGGCATTATCCGGATCGATAGCCAGGGCCCGATCCAGCTGGTCGCGGGCCTCGTCCATGCGTCGCAGTCCGATCAGCGCCTGTCCCAATCCGGTGTGGGCGGCGGCGTTGTCGGGGGCTATGGCCAGGATGTCGTGGTAAAGTTCGGTTGCTGCGGTCAGGTCCTGCCGGCGGGCCAGCAGGTCGGCCAGTTGCTGACGGCCTTCGATGCGATTCGGGGCCAGGGCCAGCGAGCGGCGCAACGCGATCTCAGCCGCCAGTTCCTGCCCTTCGGCCAGCAGCACCAGGGCCAGTCCGTGCCATGCTTCGGCAGGAGCCCCCGGTTCACGGACCAGCAGGGCGTAGATCGAGCGGGCCTCGTCTCCCCGGCCCAGGCGTTGCAGGGTCAAAGCCAGTTCAAGACGGGCCGTCAGATGCTTGGGGTGCTGAGCCAGGATCTTGATCAGGTCGGCCAGGGAATCCCGTGGGCTGCCCATGATGCGCAAGACGGCACAGCGGCCGATCCGGGCATCCAGATGTGCGGCATCCAGGGCCAGCAGGGACTCGTACCAGTGCAGTGCGGTAGAGAAATCGCCGGTGGCTCGGGCCGCATCGGCGGCGGCCATCTCGAAGCTGCCGAAAGCGGCCCCGGTTGCGCCCAACCCGGAAACATAATCCTCGCTCATGACGGCATCCCTCGCGTCTCCCCTTTGGCAGTCAACCGTGCCCAGGCTGGAGGGTCAAGCGCAAAGCGAGGACAATCCGGCGATTTTCAGCGGCCGGCGGCACGCCGTTCATTCCATGCCGACCGCAAGACGGCCTGTGCGGATGGAAATGATCAAAATACAGATAAATCATGGCGGTATGTCGATTTGGCGAAGAATTCTGCGAATCATGGGGCGAATTTCAGGGGGTGATTTCCCCGGGCTGCCGGGGTATATGAGGGATGTCTTTCATCCCAGGACGCAATCATGAGTGTACTTGTCACCGGCGCGGCCGGATTCATCGGCTACCATACGTCGCTTCGTCTTCTGGAGCGGGGAGAGAAAGTGGTCGGGGTGGACAATCTCAACCCCTACTACGATCCGGCTCTCAAGCGGGCTCGTCTGGCCCGCCTGTCCGAGCATCCGGGCTTTTCCTTCATCCAGGCCGACATCGCCGACCGTCCGGCGATGGCCGAGGTGGCCCAGCTGTTTCCCGACATCACGGCGTATATCAATCTGGCCGCTCAGGCCGGCGTCCGCCACAGTCTGAAGGCGCCGCACGATTACACCCGGGCCAATGTCGAAGGCCATCTGGTGCTGATGGAGATGGCGCGCAACAACGAAAAGTGCAGTCATTTCGTCTATGCCAGTTCGTCGTCGGTCTATGGCGCCAACACCAAGCTGCCGTTCTCGGTCGAGGATCGGGTCGATCAGCCGATCTCGCTGTATGCCGCGACCAAGCGTTCCTGCGAACTGATGAGCCATTCCTATTCCCACCTGTACCGTCTGCCGACGACGGGCTTGCGGTTCTTCACCGTGTACGGTCCGTGGGGGCGTCCGGATATGGCGGCCTTCCTGTTCGCCAAGGCCATCCTGGACGGTCAGCCGATCAGGATCTTCAACAACGGCGACATGCGACGGGACTTCACCTACATCGACGACATCGTTTCCGGTGTGATCGGAGTACTGGACAATCCCCCTGCCGACCGGGGCGATGCGCCGCCCTATCGGGTCTACAATATCGGCAATCACAGTTCGGAAAGCCTGATGGACTATATCGGACTGATTGAATCCTGCCTGGGCCGCAAGGCCCAGTATCAGTTCGAGCCGATGCAACCCGGCGACGTCAAGGAAACCTATGCCGACATCACCGCCATCCAACGCGATGTCGGCTTCGCCCCGACGACCCCGATATCAGAGGGAATCCCGCTGTTCATCGAGTGGTTCAAGCAGTATCACGGGGCGTGATAAAGGCCGTTCAGGGTTGCTTCGTAATGTTCGCGGATCACGTGGCGGCGGACCTTCATCGTCGGCGTCAACATGCCGTTTCCGGTGGTGAAGGGGTCCGCCGTCAGTACGAAACGCCGGATCTTCTCGACGGATGACAGGCCGGCGTTGACCCGCTCGACCACGTCCCCCATCGCCCGGCGGAAGTCCGGAGACGCGCATAGCCCGATCAGGTCCGCCGCCGCCCCGTGCGTTTCTGCCCACTCCGCCGCCCAGTCGCCGTCGGGGACGATCAAGGCGACCAGATGCGGACGGCGATCGCCATAGACCATCGCCTGGGCGATTTCCGGTTCCAGCGTCAGGATGCCCTCGACCCGTTGCGGCGAGATGTTGTCGCCGCCGGAATTGACGATGATGTCCTTCTTGCGGTCGGTGATGCGCAGATAGCCGTCCTCGTCGAGCTTGCCGATGTCGCCGGTCCGCAGCCAGCCGTCATCGCCGATAACCCGGCGGGTGGCCGCCGGGTCGTTCCAGTAGCCGGTCATCACCACTTCCCCACGGACCAGAATTTCGCCGTCTGCGGCGATGGCCAGCTCGATTCCCCGCAGCGGCGGACCGACGGTGTCGATGCGGACCCGGTCGGGCGGACTGCAGGTGATCGCCGGTCCGGCTTCGGTCTGACCGTATCCTTGCAGGATCGGCACGCCCAATGCCGAAAAGAACAGCCCGATTTCGTGGGGCAGGGGGGCGCCGCCGGAAACCAGGGCCTTCAGCCGTCCGCCGAACCGTTGGGCGACCGGGGCGCGGACCAGCCGGTCGAGCAAGCGGTCGGTCAGGGTATCCCACAGGCCCAGCCGTTCGCCAAGGCAGCGACGGGAACCCAATTCCACTGTGCGGTGGAACAGCTTTGCCTTCGTTCCGCCCTGGCGCGCCACCGCCTTCAGGATGCGCGAGCGCATGTTCTCGTACAGCCGGGGGACCGCGGTCATGATGGTCGGATGAACTTCCGCCATGTTCGTCGCCAGGCGGTCGATGCTTTCGGCGTAACGGATTTCAGCGCCGATGGAGATGGGGAAAAGCAGGCCGACGGTGTGCTCGTAGGCATGCGACAAGGGCAGGAAGGACAGGAACACCTCGGCGCCCAGGCCGATCCGGTCCAACAGGGCGTGGGCTCCCGCACAATCCGCGATCAGGGCGCCATGCGACAGCATCACCCCACGCGGCGCTCCTCCCGTTCCCGATGTGTAGATCAGGCAGGCGACGTCGTCACGGCGGAGCCCCTTGGCGGTGGAACGCATGGCCTCTGCCCGGGGGCGGCCTCTTTCGGCGGCGTCGGCCCACGATATCAGGGAAACGGGGCCGGCCTGATGGCGTGTGGGCATTTCCAGGCAGATGACGGTCGGCGGATGAGCCGTCCGTGCCGCGGCGGCCAGGATCGGCTCTGCCAGGGCGGGGGTCGAGACGATGACGAAACGGGCGCCGGAATCGGTCAGGATGTGCAGATGATCGGCGGAAGTGTTGGTGATATAGGCCGGTACGGTGATGCCGCCGGCCAGCATGGCGGCCATGTCGGCCATCACCCAGTGCGGGCGGTTTTCGGAAACCAGCATGACCCGGTCGCCGCCGGCCAAACCCAGATCCTTCAGGCCGGCGGCCAGGGCCAGAGCCTCATCACGGGCCGCGTTCCAGCTTGTCGACTGCCAGTGCCCGTCCCATTTCCGCCACAGGAAGGGCCGGTCTCCCAGGCGGTCGGCCTGGTCCAGAAACATGGTGGGAATGCTGCGGCACGCGACGTAATCAATGGACATGGGGCGCTCCCTCCCTTAGGTCTAGTTCATAGCGCAGTTTTGGCCGAAGGCAAGGAGACACCCGGAATGACCCAGATCGAGACCCTTCCGCATTGGGACCTGTCCGATCTTTATCCTTCGCCGGATGCCCCCGAACTGACGGCCGACCTGACCGCAGCCGAGACGGCGGCAAAGGATTTTTCCGCGCAATATGCCGGCCGCCTGTCCGAATTGTCTGGGGATCGGTTCGGTGCGGCCATCGCCGAGTACGAACGGTTGGGAGAGGTCATCTACCGGGCCTTGTCCTATGCCCAGCTGCATTATTCCGGCGACCAGACGGACCCCGAGCGGGGACGATTCCATCAGGGAATCCAGGAACGGGTCACCGAGATCTCGACCCATACCCTGTTCTTCACGCTGGAGATCAACCGGCTTGAGCAGACCGACCTGGACGCCAAGCTGGCCGATCCGGCGACCGCCCGTTACCGGCCGTGGCTGCGCGATGTGCGGGTGTTCCGGGATCATCAATTGTCCGACGAGTGCGAGAAGCTGCTGCATGAGAAGTCGGTGGCCGGCCGGTCGGCCTGGAACCGTCTGTTCGACGAGACGATGGCCCGGCTGCGTTTTCCGGTTGATGGAAAGGAACTGACGTCCGCCGAAGCCCTGCACCTGATGAGCGACCGCAATCCGGCCAGACGCAAGGCGGCGGCCCAGGGGCTGGGCAAGGTTCTGGGAGAGAATGCGCCCCTGTTCGCCCTGATCACCAATACCCTGGTCAAGGACAAGGAAGTCGAGGACAAGTGGCGCCGCTATGCCCGTCCGCAATCTTCACGCAACCTGTCCAATCATGTCGAGGACGAGGTGGTCGACGCGTTGGTGTCCGCAGTGCAGTCCTGTTACGGACAACTGAGCCATCGCTACTACGGCCTGAAGGCCAAATGGTTCGGCGTCGACCAACTGGATTACTGGGATCGCAACGCCCCGTTGCCCGACGATGACGACCGCAGCTTTTCCTGGGGACAGGCGCGGGATGCCGTACTGTCCGCCTATGGCGCCTTCAGCCCGGAAATGGAGGCCATCGGCCGGCGTTTCTTCGACCGCAACTGGATCGACGCGCCGGTCCGGCCGGGAAAATCCCCCGGCGCCTTCGCTCATCCGACGGTGACGGCCGTTCATCCCTATCTGCTGGTCAATTTCCAGGGCAAGACCCGCGACGTCATGACCCTGGCTCACGAACTGGGGCACGGCGTTCATCAGGTGCTGGCTGCGGGGCAGGGCGGATTGCTGGCCGATACGCCGCTGACCCTGGCGGAAACCGCCTCGGTGTTCGGCGAGATGCTGACCTTCCAGTCGATGCTGCGGGCCGAGACCGATCCGAAACGGCGCAAGGCCATGCTGGCCGGCAAGGTCGAGGACATGCTGAACACGGTGGTCCGTCAGATCGCCTTCTATCAGTTCGAATCGCGGGTCCATCACGAACGCCGCCTTGGCGAGCTGGCTCCTGAAAAAATCGGACAGATATGGATGCAGGTTCAACGGGAAAGCCTTGGCCCGGCCTTGCGCGTCCATGACGAGTATTCGTCATTCTGGACCTATATTCCGCATTTTGTTCATACGCCGTTCTATGTTTACGCTTACGCATTCGGCGATTGCCTGGTGAACTCTCTCTATTCCGTCTACCGAAAATCCGAATCCGGCTTTGCCGACAAGTATCTCGACATGTTGCGGGCAGGCGGAACCAAACGTCATCGCGAACTCCTGGCTCCGTTCGGGCTGTGCGCTGACGATCCTGCATTCTGGCAGCAGGGACTGGATGTAGTGGTCGGCTTTATCGACGAGCTGGAAGCTATGTGATGGAGGTATCGTCTTTGAGGGATTCCTCTTTTCATTTCGTCGGGGCTTTCCCATACTGTCCCTCCAAACGTATGGGAGTGCGCATCTGCGTTACTCCGGCAGGGGATGCGGGATGAGCTATCGGTTTTCCGAACAGTCGGGCGTGGTGACGGTTGTGTTCTCCGGGGTGATGAATTTCACCGTCAATGTGGAGTTCCGGGAGCTTCTGGCCACCATCATAGAAAAACGGCCGCAACGGGTGGTGTTCGATCTGTCCGAGTTGACCATGATCGATTCGGTCGGTCTGGGGTTGCTTTATATCGCCCAGGAGGACATTGCCGCGGTGGGGGCCAAGCTGTGCCTGGCACGGCCTCAGGGGAAGGTGGCTCGCCTGCTGGAATTGACGGAAGCCGCCAAAACCTTCGAGATCATTACCTGATCGCATCCCTTCAGGGAGGTTTGCATGGCGGCCAATCTGTCTCTTACGGGAAAGGAGCGGACTTTCCGTTCCGAGGAGATCATCGTCTCGAAGACGGATCGTACCGGCAAGATCACCTACGCCAACGATATATTCATCGACATGAGTGGCTATTCCGAGGATGAACTTCTCGGGGCCCCGCACAGTATCCTGCGTCACCCGGCTATGCCCAGATGTGTATTCCGCCTGTTGTGGGACACCATCCAGAGTGGTGAAGAGATTTTTGCCTATGTGCTGAACCGCGCCAAGAACGGGGATGAATACTGGGTGTTTGCCCATGTCACCCCCAATTTTGGAGCCGATGGGGAGATCGTCGGCTTTCACTCCAATCGCCGGGTGCCAAAGCCATCGGCAATTGCGACGATAAAGCCGCTTTATGCTCAGCTGCTGGCGGTCGAGCAGGCCAATCCCGACCGGAAGGCTGGGCTTGAACAATCTTATGCCGCCTTGAAAGCAGAAGTCGGACGGCTGGGGTTTGCCAGCTACGACCAACTGATCTTCGCTATTTGCCGGTAGGAGCGCCTCATGTCGACTTCATCCCCCGGATCGCGGGTGGCGTTTGCCGGCATCGGCCTGGTCCTGTCCGGTACTGCGGCTTTGGCCCTGGCCCTGCGCGACCCTGATGGCCTTGCCGTCGCGCTGGCGGCCCTTGCACTCGTGGGAACTTTGACCGGCGTGGTGGCGCTGCTGTCTCTTGGCCGCGGTTCCGTGCCGCAGCAGGCTCTGATCCGTCGGGCCGCCGACGTGGTGATGGCCGCCAGCGCCGGCGATCTCAACGCCCGCATCGTCCGGATCGATTGCGGCGGCGATCTGGGGCGGTTGCTGCATGGCGTGAACCGCATTCTCGATCTGTCCGAGGAATTTGCCAAGGATACCGGCGCTGCCATGTTGCGGGCTGGGCGCAAGGAATATTTCCGGATCATCCCGGAAGAGGGATTGCGGGGGGATTTCCTGACATTCGCCAAGCTGATCAATAATGTCCTGGGCGACATGGAGGCCCGGGAAAAGGAAACCAACGAATTCGAACAGGCGGTCAAGGCAATGGTCGGCGAGGTGGCGAAATCCACCGACGGCATCGCCAAGACGGCCAACCTGATGGCGCAACGCTCCGAGCGGGCGGGCGCCCGCTCCATCGATGTCGGCGACGCTGCCGATGCCACCACCGAGCGGGCTCATGCTGTTTCCGATGTGACCCGCCAATTGGCTGAAGCCATCAACGAGATAGCTCAGCAGGTGACTTTGTCCAGCCGCGTGGCGCACGAGGCGGTGCGCAACATTTCGTCGACGTCGGAGCGGGTCAACGGGCTGGCGTCGGCTGTCCAGCGTATCGGAACGGTGGTGCAGCTGATCAGCGAGATTGCCAGCCAAACCAATCTTCTGGCCCTGAACGCCACTATCGAGGCCGCCCGTGCCGGCGAAGCCGGAAAGGGGTTCGCCGTTGTTGCCCACGAAGTCAAGAGCCTGGCCAACCAGACCGCCCGGGCCACCGATGACATCACCACCCAGGTCGATACCATCCAGGCTGCCGCCCGCGAGGCGGTTTCGGCCATCAACGAGATTGTCGGCACGATCCGCCAGATGGATGAAATCTCCGCGGCCATCGCCTCGGCCGTGCAGGAGCAGGAAGCGGCTACCCGCGACATTTCCAGCAATATCGACGAGGTGGCACATAAGGCCGACGAGGTCTCCGGCGCCGTCGCCATCGTCTCTCAGGTTTCCGCCCAGGCCTGCGGCGGAACCATCCGCGTGATCTGGAGCGCCACTGCCCTGGACGAGTTGGTCCAGGCCCTGAACCGCCGGGTGGACGAATATCTGACCAAGGTCAGATAGGACCGTCCTACTCCTG
>Ga0172373_10008589_pt1 | contig 12927 bp, 13 predicted proteins | sample Lak10m_2_FD_114546 | JGI IMG/M metagenome (GOLD analysis project Ga0172373, IMG submission 114546) | Freshwater microbial communities from Kabuno Bay, South-Kivu, Congo - kab_092012_10m | ecosystem: Environmental > Aquatic > Freshwater > Lake | place: Democratic Republic of the Congo... | reverse complement strand
CTGAACACTCGCCCCCGCAAGTCACTTGGGTTCAAGTGTCCAGCAGAATTGTTTATGCCAGACGCTTTTGACTTTAAGCAGCATCACGCTGCACTTTTTGCACTTGGAGCTTGAAACCGCCCTTGATAAAACCAGTCAAAAGCATTTCCTTTTATTGAGTATCATCGCGATTGGCTGTTACCGCCATACGACCCTACGGAAGGGGGGCGATTCTATCGAGGGGGGGGGGGGCTGTCAACACATTTAATGGCTTATATCGACTGATATGAGTAATGTGGTTATGTGCAATGTTAAGAGCCAGCTCTACAACGCAGAGCTGGCTCTTAACGGTACTTTTGCCATTGCAAAACTGACGGCAGTTACCTCTCAAAATTTCAGGACATGGTGGTTGCCAACTAATTAGCAAGACAAGCACGTCCCCCTTGCAGCATCACCCTTTATCAAACTTCATTACACCGCCTCTGCAATCAACCTTGATCGCATCTTTCGCGGCATAACGTCCTTCTAGGATCAACTTGGCCAGCGGGTTCTCCAGTTGCGCTTGGATGGCACGCTTGAGCGGACGGGCGCCGTACACCGGATCGAAACCGGCGTTGGCAATTTCGGCTAATGCGGCCTCGCTCACTTCCAGCTTCATCTCCATCGCGGCCAAGCGTTTTTCCAAATACTGCAACTGGATGCGCGCGATGCTCTTGATGTTCTTTTCGTCCAGACCGTGGAACACCACCACCTCGTCGATGCGGTTGATGAACTCGGGACGGAAGTAGTTCTTCACCTCGCCCATCACCGCCAGCTTCACCACCTGATAATCGTCGCCTTCCATCTGCTGGATCATCTGCGAGCCCAGATTCGAAGTCATCACGATCACGGTGTTCTTGAAGTCCACGGTGCGGCCCTGACCATCGGTCATACGGCCATCATCCAAGGCTTGCAACAGCACGTTGAACACATCGGGATGCGCCTTCTCCACTTCGTCGAGCAGGATGACGCTATACGGTTTGCGCCGCACCGCTTCAGTCAAGCCGCCGCCTTCTTCGTAGCCCACATAGCCGGGCGGCGCACCGATCAGCCGCGCCACGGAATGCTTCTCCATGTACTCGCTCATGTCGATGCGGATGAGATGTTCTTCCGAGTCGAACATGAAACCGGCCAGCGCTTTGCACAATTCGGTCTTGCCCACGCCGGTGGGGCCGAGGAACAGGAAGGAACCATAGGGACGGTTCGGGTCGGACAGGCCGGAGCGCGAACGGCGTATCGCGTCCGACACCAGACGCACCGCCTCATCCTGCCCCACCACGCGCTCGTGTAACTTCTCTTCCATCTTGAGCAGTTTGTCGCGCTCGCCGGTGAGCATCTTGCTGACCGGGATGCCAGTGGCGCGGCTCACCACTTCGGCGATCTCTTCCGCACCCACCTGAGTGCGCAGCAGACGAGCTTGTCGCTCCCGCGCAAGCGGGAGTCCAGTTTGGTCTGCTGGATTCCCGCCTTCGCGGGAATGACGCTCCTGAGCAGCAGAAGCTTCGGCTAATTTTTTTTCCAGCTCGGGCAACTTGCCGTATTGCAACTCGGCCACCCGCTCCAGCTTGCCTTCGCGTTGCAAACTGGCGATGTCGGTCTTGACCGTATCGATGGCTTTCTTCACATCCGCCGCGCCCTGCGCCGCACTCTTCTCGGCTTTCAAAATTTCTTTGAGGTCGTTGGCTTCGCGTTGCAGCTTGAGCAGTTCGTCCTCGATCAACTGGATACGTTTTTTGGAGGCTTCATCCTTCTCCTTCTTCATCGCCGCGCGCTCGATCTGCAACTGGATGATGCGTCTATCCAACTTGTCGATGACCTCGGGGGTGGACTCGTTCTCCATCTTCATGCGCGCGGCCGCTTCGTCGATCAAGTCGATGGCCTTGTCCGGCAGAAAGCGGTCGGTGATATAACGGTGCGACAGCTCCGCCGCCGCGACGATGGCAGGGTCGGTGATGGTCACGCCGATGTGATGCGCTTCGTATTTATCTTTCAGGCCGCGCAGGATGGCGATGGTCGATTCCACGGAGGGCTCGTCCACCAACACCTTCTGGAAGCGGCGCTCCAGCGCGGCATCTTTCTCGACGTAGCGACGATACTCATCAAGTGTGGTCGCGCCTATGCAATGCAGCTCGCCACGCGCCAGCGCAGGCTTGAGCATATTGCCCGCATCCATCGCGCCTTCGGTCTTACCCGCGCCCACCATGGTGTGCAGCTCGTCGATAAAGACGATGGTCTTGCCTTCGTCCTGCGCCAATTCTTTGAGCACATTCTTCAAGCGCTCCTCGAACTCGCCACGATATTTCGCACCGGCCACCAGTGCCGCCATATCCAGCGACAACACCTTCTTGCCCTTGAGCGACTCGGGCACTTCGCCGTCTATGATGCGCTGCGCCAAACCTTCCACGATGGCGGTCTTGCCCACACCGGGCTCGCCGATCAGCACCGGATTGTTCTTGGTACGGCGCTGCAACACTTGGATCGCGCGGCGGATCTCGTCGTCACGACCGATGACCGGATCAAGCTTGCCCAGCCGTGCGCGCTCGGTCAGATCGAGACAATATTTTTTCAGCGATTCGCGCTGGCCTTCGGCCTCTTGCGAGCCCACCGACTCACCGCCGCGCACCGCGTTGATGGCCTGCTCCAATGGCGCGCGCGATACGCCGTGCTGCTTGAGCAAACGGCCTGTCTCGCCTTTATCGCTGCTGAGTGCCAGCAGATACATCTCGCTGGCGATGAACTGGTCGCTGCGCTTCTGCGCTTCCTTGTCGGTGACATTGAACAAATTGGCCAGATCGCGCCCGACCTGCACCTCGCCGCTGTGTCCTTCGACCTTAGGCAAACGAGTCAGCGCATCTTGCAACGCGGTCTTGAGCGCGTTGACATTGCCGCCCGCACGCGCCAACAGCGAAGCTGCGCCGCTGTCGGTATCGTTGAGCAAGGCCAACAGCAGATGCTGCGGCTCGATGAATGGGTTATCTGCACCGACCGCCAGACTCTGGGCATCGGACAGGGCTTGTTGCAGCTTGGTGGTGAATTTGTCGAAACGCATGCTGTTCTCCAATGAGTACTTGTATGCAGCCTAGATGGGGGAGGTCGCGGCGATTTCAAGAGCGCAGCGCATCCCCTATACTGCGCGCCTTACGCTTGGAGCACATGATGAATCTGACTGACCTGAACGCCACTATCGCCGCCAATGTCGCGGTCGCGCTCGCCGAAGACGGCGCAGCCCACGACCTCACCGTACAACTCTTGCCCACTGGCCAGACCGCGCATGCCCGAGTCATCACCCGCGAAGCCGGTGTGCTGTGCGGCAGCGCTTGGTTCGACGCCTGTTTCAAAGCGGTGAGTGGCGATTGCGTAATCACTTGGGCCGCCAAGGATGGCGACTGGATCACGCCGGGCCAAACCTTGTGCGACATCAGCGGCCCGGCGCGCGCCCTGCTCACTGCCGAGCGCAGCGGCCTCAATTTTTTGCAAACACTCTCGGCCACCGCCACGCGCACCAAACGTTATGTGGATGCCGTCGAGGGCATAGACGTCAAAATCATGGACACGCGCAAGACCTTGCCCGGCCTGCGTCAGGCGCAGAAATACGCAGTGCGCGTGGGCGGCGGACACAACCAGCGCGTCGGCTTGTTCGACGGCATCCTCATCAAAGAGAACCACATCGCGGCAGCCGGTGGCATCGCGCCCGTGCTGGAGCAGGCTTTCAAACTCGCACCGACTGGCGTGAGCGTGCAGATAGAAGTAGAGAGTCTGTGGCAGATGGAAGAGGCGCTGGCGGCCGAAGCCAAGCTCATCCTGTTAGATAACTTCGATCTGGAGATCTTGGTTGCGGCGGTCGAAATCAATGCCGGACGCGCCGAACTGGAAGCCTCAGGTGGCATCACGCTGTCCAGCCTGCGCGAAGTCGCGCTCACCGGCGTGGACCGCATCTCCATAGGCGCGTTGACCAAAGACCTGACCGCGCTCGACCTGTCGCTGCGCATCATCGCATCCTGAATGCCAGCCATAGCGGCACTTGAATCCCGGGTCACAACCAAACATTTGTCCACGAAAAGCACGAAAGAGCACGAACAAAATCGGAACAGTGTTGCCTTGCAACCTGCGACTTGACGAGAGATAAGCGCATCGCCGACCACCCACTGTTTTATTTCGTGCCTTTGGTGTTTTTCGTGGATAAATTACTTGAACCCAAGCTCCTGACAATCAGCTTAGACAAGGTTACGGCACTGGCCAGCGCTACGGTTTTCTCGCCACCAGATCGACCAGCGCCGATATGCCTTTATGGCCTGGACCTTCTTCTATCTCAGCGTCGTAGTCGCGCAGCTCCAGGATGTCCATGGCCGAGAACGCCTCGCGCAACATCGCTACGGTATAGAGATTCTCCAGCTGCGATGGCCCGCCGGTCTTATAGCCTATCTGGCGCGGCGCATAGCCTTCCAGCAACAGCAAACCACCGGGCTTGAGACATTGCTCGATGCGCGCGAACATCTGCTCACGCACACCGGGCGGCGCGAATTGGATAAAGATGCCCACCACCACGTCATAGCGCGCCACGCCCCAATCCCATTGCAGCAAATCGGCCAGCTCGAACTGCACCGACACACCGCGCTGCTGCGCCAATTTCTGGGCTTTGTGCAAGGCCACATTGGACGAATCTACCGCTACCACCTGCAAGCCTTGCTGTGCCAGCCACACGCCGTTGCGTCCTTCACCGTCGGCGATGGCAAGCACCTGCTGACCAGGCGTGAACCGATACTTTTGGCGTAACAAAAAAGCGTTAGGCTCAGTGCCGAAATGGTAGTGCTCACCGGCGTAACGTTCGTTCCAAATACTCATGCGTGTTCCTTGATAAAGATTGCAAACAGGGCGGCATGCTGGATGGCCGATACAGCGTTGTCAAATTGCATTGCATAGAACGGAATTCGTCTGCACAAAACACGGTTACGCAAGTGCCAAGCAGGTGTTGTGGATGTATGATGTTCTTGCCTCACTTGCAAGCGCGATACGACGCACAAGTCAGGTGCTACCCGATCACATTCAACAGCTAGGCCCGCACAAGGTGCCGCCGCTCAATAACAGGGAGCCCAACATGCCTCACGAACTTTCTGCACTACAAACCCGGCGCCTACAGTCGGTCACGCGACTGCTAGCAGTATTGGCAGGATCGGTATTCATCATCGAACTGCTGGTGATGTTCCTCTTGGACAGCATGCCGGCCATGCCCAAGCTGACCACTTTTCTGCTCGACTCGACTTTATTGTCCGCGCTGATCTTTCCGATCTTCTACTTTTTGGTATTCCGGCCGCTGTGCCGCTACATCGAAGAACTCAAACGCACCGAAGATGACCTGCGCCTCGTTTCCTTGGTATTTGAAAGCAAAGATCCCATCCTCATCACCGACACCAAGGGCACCATACTCAAAGCCAACAAAGCCTTCCTCAATTACACTGGCTTCAAACCGGCAGACGTGATCGGCAATCACACGCGTATGCTCAAGACCGGACGCTATGGTCAGGAATACTACAAACAGATGTGGCACCAGCTGCTCAACCACGGCTCGTGGGTGGGCGAGACACGTATCAAAGATATGCGCGGCCACGAGTTTCCCATCGGCATGGTCATCACCGCTGTCAAGAATGAGCAAAAAGAAACCACGCATTACGTGGCGATTTACAATCTTTGACACAAAGGTATTTGAGAGGTCGCCCCAAATTATGGGCAACCAAACAAACAAGGGGTGTGACTTGCGTCACACCCCTTGTTCTTTTCGGCAAACGATTTACCAATCTTGCTTCCGGCGCAACGCGACGCGCTTGAGGTAAGCCTCACGCGCGATCTGCACATCTTCCAGGAAGTAAGGCAACTCTTTGAGCAGCATGGCTTGCGGGCCGTCCACCAGCGCCATATTTGGTGCAGGGTGGAAGTCCACCAACACCATGTTGGCACCGGCCAGCACGCCTTGGGCGGTGACGTGCATCACATCCAAGATGCCGTCTGGTGAAGACTGTCGGGTACCGACCGAGTGCGATGGATCGACACACACCGGCATGCGCGTGAGGCGTTTGACGACAGGCACATGCGCGAAATCCACCATGTTGCGGTGGGGATCGCCCATATTGGTTTTCATGCCGCGCAGGCCGAACACCACTTTGCGGTTGCCTTCGGAAGCCAGGTATTCCGCTGCGTTCAGCGATTCATCCAAAGTGATACCGAAGCCGCGCTTGAGCAGCACCGGCAGCTCGGTCTGACGACCGACGATCTTGAGCAGCTCGAAGTTCTGCGTGTTGCGCGTACCGATTTGCAGCATCACGCCGGTGGGGTTGCCGGTCTGGTGCAAGGCTTCTTTTATTTCATTCAAATGCGACTCATGGGTGATCTCCATGGCGATGACTTTGATGTCGTACTTACCCGCCAACTCGAACACATAGTTCAGACAGTTCTTGCCGTGGCCCTGAAAGGCATACGGACTGGTACGCGGTTTGTAAGCGCCCATGCGGGTGCATTGCTGACCGTTGTCGCGCACCGCTTTCATCATCAGCTCGACATGCTCACGGTTGTCCACCGCGCACAGTCCGGCGAACACGTTGAGCGTGTCCTGCCCGAAGCGCACGCCGTTGTAATCGAAATGCGTGTCGCGCCTATCGTCCTTGTGGCGACCGAGGATGCGATATTCCTCGGAGACGCGCACCACGCGCTCCACGCACGGCAGGCTCTGCATGTCGGCAATCTCCAATGCCTTGGTATTGCCAATCAGATAAAGCTCGGTAAGGGTCTGCTGCACACCGCGTTCTACATGCACGCGGGTCTGTATGCCTTGCATGGCGGCGAGTTTTGCCAAGAGTTGTTTGTAGTCGGGGGATTGTTCATCGACGTTGGCGCTCAGAATCAAGATCATTTTATTTACCCAGGAGGATGGCAAGTTGTGTAGGAAGTTGCGCCATCGGTTCGCGGCTGAAACCGCTCTTGCCGAACTGATGCCAGCGACCGATCACATAACACACCAGCAGATTGGCATGCGCCCCCACATCTACCGCCTCGCCCATCTCGCCCTGCGTCGCGGCCATGCGCAAAGATTGTTTGAGCGTGGCCTCGATACGATCTAGCAACTGGTTAATACGCACTTGCAGACGCTCGTCCTCGTTGACCAGCGCGTCACCGATCAGCACGCGCGTCATGCCGCGATTTTTCTGCGCGAACACCAGCAGCATGGAGACGATGGCCTCGACCTGTTTGAGCCCGCTCTTCTCTTCTTGGGTAATCTTGTTGATGAGGCCAAACACGGTCTGCTCGATGAACTCAATCAAACCTTCGAACATCTGCGCCTTGCTAGCGAAGTGACGATACAGCGCGGCCTCGGACAGCTCCAGCTTAGCGGCCAGCGCAGCCGTGGTGATTTTCTCCCCCTTGGGCTGCTCCAGCATGTGCGCCACGGTTTGCAGTATCTGTAATTTTCTTTCGCCTGGTTTTGCGGCCATATTATTTCCTTAAATTATTCTGTGCAGCATAGCGGGCAGCTGCATCACGCTCTTCACTTTCACATCCACACAAGCCTCGTTGTGCTGGCCTGCGTTGACCCATACGGTGCACATCCCCAACTTCTTGGCGGTGCGCAAATTCTCCAGACTGTCTTCCACCATCACGCACTGGCTGGCCCGGACGCGCTGCTCGCGCATCAAGCGCATAAAGCCGAAGGTGTGCGGCTTGGGGCGGTAGCCGGTGTGCTCCACCGCCATCACGTCATCGAACTGGTCAGCAATGCGCAACAGTTTCAACACTGCATGCGCGTAGTGCTTGGGCGCATTCGAAAACAACACCTTACGACCCGGCAGATGTTGCAGCACATGACGCAGGCGCGGCTCGCGCAACACCATGTTCGCCAAATCAGGAAACTGATGGGTATGGAACAAGAAGTGATCCGGGTCGGTGGCGTGATGTTTCATCATGCCGCTCATAGTCGCGCCGTAACGCTGCCAGTAATCGATACGCAACGCGTTGGCCGCCGCTTCATCCAGTTGCAGATGGTGTTGCAGATAAGCCGTCATGCTGCGATTGATATGCGGGAACACATGCGCCGACGCATCATGCAAAGTGTTGTCCAGATCAAAAATCCACACTCGACTCATTTGCAAACCTTAAACCGTTCGTGGTGAGCCTGTCGAACCATGAATGCCCCTTCGACAAACTCAGGGCGAACGGAATTAGATTTGCGCATCACTTGCTCTTAATGAGCGTCCCAACACCTTCGTCGGTCAAAATTTCCAGCAGCAACGCATGTTCCACGCGACCATCGATGATATGCACCGAGCGCACCCCGCCGCGCGCCGCATCCAGCGCCGAGCTGATCTTGGGCAACATGCCGCCGGACAACGTACCGTCGGTCACCAGATCGTCGATCTGCTTGGGGGTCAGTCCGGTGAGCAATGCACCATCCTTATCCAGCACGCCCGGCGTATTGGTCAGCAACACCAGTTTTTCGGCACGCAGCACTTCAGCCAGCTTGCCCGCCACCACGTCGGCATTGATGTTCAGCGTCTCGCCATCGGGCGACACACCGATAGGCGCGATGACGGGAATGAAATCGCCAGAATCGAGGAAGGTGATGATGGATGGATCAATCTTATTGATGTCGCCCACCAAACCGATGTCCAGCATCTTGCCGGGTTCGGTGGTGCTTTCCAGCATCATCTTCTCGGCGCGGATAAAGCCACCGTCCTGCCCGGTCAGACCAACTGCCTTGCCACCGTAGCGATTGAGCAGATTGACGATATCCTTGTTGACCTTGCCCAACACCATTTCAACCACGTCCATGGTCTCTTCGTCGGTGACGCGCATACCTTGAATGAACTCGCCCTGTTTGCCCACCTTCTTCAACAGCTCGTTAATCTGCGGGCCGCCGCCATGCACAATCACCGGATTCATGCCGACCAGCTTGAGCAGCACCACGTCGCGGGCAAAACCTTCTTGCAGCGCGGGATCGGTCATAGCATTGCCACCGTATTTGATGACGATGGTCTTGTCGAAGAAACGCTGAATATAGGGCAGCGCTTCGGACAAGGTACGGGCTTTATGTGCGGCGGTGGAGGGGGTCAATGGCATGGTTAATTCCTAGAAGAAAATCGCTGGCGATTCTACACCAGAAGAAAGCATAAGAGCGGCAAGATGCCGCCCTTGCGTCAAAAGTCAGTGCTTACTGGATAGTCGCTTCAGCGCACTTGATTCATGCGCTTTACTTGCTCAGGAAGTAGCCAAAATTAGAACTGCTGATAACTCAGGTCGGCGGCACGCACCTCGGCTTGCACATTGATTTGTTGCGGCCGGCCTTCCACCTCTAGCAATAACTTGATACTCACATGGTCGCCTTCGTTGAGCCGCTGATTAAGTCCGGTCAGCATCAGATCAACGTTGCGCATACCGAAATTGACAGTGCTGCGGGCGGGCAACTTAAGACTCTCTACGGCACGCTTCTCCATCTTGCCGTGCTCACGCACAAAGCGTCGTATCTCTCCGCCAGCTGCAACCGGACTGCTCAGCGCCAACAGACGGCTGGATTTTGCGACACTGAGCGTGAGGCGCACGCTCACTTCCTGCTGGCCTTTGACGGTTTCATGCAGCCATACGCTTTGCACGATGACATCATTCGCGCCAGCTGCCGCCGCCCCGGCAAACAAGAGCAATAGTGTAGTCAGCAAGCCGCGCAACATAGTGGTGTCCTGCGCTTAGTGATGGTGATGCATATGCTCGTGACCACCCATGTCATCCTTGATCTCGATCAGGGGCGTGACCTGCGCATCCACATCCAGCTTCACGGTCTTCTTGTTGGCCAACTGCACGGTGACAGTAAAGGGCACGGTCTTGCCCGCTAGGATAGGGCTCTTCAGACCCATCAACATCAGGTGATAGCCGCCCTCGCCCAGATCAACCGTCTTGCCTGCCGGCAGCTCGATGTCTTTAACTTCGCGCATCGTCATCATGCCGTTGTCGGTACTCATATAATGCAGCTCCACGCTCTGTGCGGCTGGGGTGGACACGGCCACCAGCTTGGCCGCCTGTTTGCTCACGATGTGCAAATCGCCCATTGCGGTCTCCTGACCCGGCGCAGTCGCGCGCACAGTGGCTTTCTCAATCTGGATGTCAGCGGCGCAGGCAACGGCACTAAACAAACTCGCGGCCAATACGGCCATATTCAAATGGAACTTTTGCATGATGTACTCTCGATAAGGTTAACTACGAACGAAAATTATACTGGCAGCGACAGACTACCACTGCGACATTTTGTCGCACTCATGCAGCACCATCAACCTTTACAATCGCGCCCCATGCAAAACACCCTCATCTCCTCCCTACCCGGCTACGCGCAACTGCGTCGCCTCGTGATACTGCGCAGCGTCGCAGTGGCCGCGCAATTGTTGACGCTGGCCTGCGTCTGGCAGTTCTTGGAAATGCAGCTGGACAACCAGTCCATGCTGCTCACCATCGCCACGCTCGCCTTTATCAACCTGCTCACCTGGCTGCGTCTGCGCAGCGAGCGTCCGGTGAGCAACGCCGAACTGTTCGCGCAACTGTGCGTGGACGTGACCGCGCTAAGCGTGTTGCTGTATTTCGGCGGTGGCTCGACCAACCCCTTCATCTCGCTATTCCTGTTGCCACTGGTAATCGCCGCCGCGACCCTGCCGCAGCGCTACACCTGGGGCATGGCGCTTTTCACCACAGCCTGCTATAGCACCCTGATGTTTTATTACCAGCCTTTGCCGCACAACCATCACGACCACAACAGCGACAGTGCTTTCACCACCCATGTGCTGGGCATGTGGATGGGCTTTTTCATCAGTGCAGTGGTGGTAGCGTATTTCGTCACGCAGATGGCGCAGGCCGTGCGCAAGCGTGATGAACAATTGGCAAGAGTGCGCGAGGCGGTACTCCGCAACGAACGTATTGTGGCACTCGGTACACAGGCCGCCGGTGCAGCCCACGAAATGGGTACGCCGCTATCCACCATGGCGGTGGTAATCAACGAATTGCAACACGACTTAAAAGAAGAACAAAGTGAGTTGCGCAACAGCCTACACATACTCGATGAGCAGGTACGCGGCTGCAAACGTATCCTCGACAAGATACTCAGCAATGTCCAACAAGATGGTGACAACACTTGGCAAGCGGTGGATTTAATGATGGCGACATTACTGGATGAATGGCAACTGCTACGCCCCACCGCCCGCTATCAATACCTGAACAAGAGCGATCACGGTGAGTTGAATGTCGATACCACCGTGCGCGCCGCGCTGATGAATTTGCTCAACAACGCGGCAGATGCCAGCCCGCAAGGCATAGAGATCATGGCGCGCTGCGATGCCAGCCATTTCATTCTCACCATCACCGACCACGGCCCCGGCTTGAGCGATGAAGTCGCACAACAAGCTGGCGCAGCCTTCTTTACCACCAAAGAAAAAGGCCGTGGACTGGGGCTATTCCTCGCCAATGCCACCATAGAGCGGTTAGGCGGCACGGTGCGCCTCAGCAACAACCCCGCAGGTGGCGCGACCACTGAACTGACACTGCCTTTGGCGACCTAGCGCATATGAGCTACGAAGATTCTGCCTCCCTGCTGTTAGTCGATGACGATATAACCTTCTGCGCCGTGCTCAAGGCCGCGCTGCAAAAACGCGGCTATTGCGTCAGCGTGGCACATAGTGTGGAGCAAGCTGTGCCATTGGCGCAGGACAACCCACCGGAATTCGCGGTCGTAGATTTGAAGATGGGCGGTGCGCCGGGTTTGGTGCTGGTGAAACTGCTGCACGAGCTGGATCCCAACACCCGTATCGTGATCTTGACCGGCTATGCCAGCATCATCACGGCAGTGGAAGGCATCAAGCTGGGCGCCACGCAATATCTGGCCAAACCAGCTAATGCCGACCAGATCGTCGCCGCTTTCTCCCATGCCCCGGACAGCCTCACGCCCATCGCGGCGCAACCGACCCAGATAGATAAACTGGAGTGGGAACATATCCAGCAGGTATTACGCGAGCACAGTGGCAACATCTCGGCGACGGCACGCGCGCTGAATATGCACAGACGCACACTGCAACGCAAACTAGCCAAGCCGCCACCGCCCTAAAGAAAATGCTGAGCAAGTTGCAAAGATAAAGCTCGATCACACGGAGGCGCGGGGGACGCGGAGAGGATCAAAAACGCAGCCCTGCTTAGGTGTTTTTCCCCGCGTACTCCGCGCCTCCGCGTGCCATGATTTTTAAGCCTAGGCAACGAACACGCCAGGCTGGCGTGACGCGCTCATTATTTGTGCAGCAATGCGGGGCTTAGTTCTGTAACAGCAGATTGATCTTGGTCAGGGCTTGTATGACGTGTTGCATGGCGAGTGAGTACTCATTCTCGTAGATGGCTTGGGCAGCAGCACGATCACCTTGTTCCAGCTTAGTGACAATCTGTGCGCCGTATTCATGAAACAGCGTATGCGCAAAATCCAACTCACGGTAAGCCTGCGTGCCGCGCAATGGGTGGAACTCCGCCCCTTTGATCCAAGCACCCAGTTGGCATACGCCATTCTGACCGACCAGATCAACATCCAAGGCTTCCTTGATGTGACCTTGAATATGGTGGGCAAGCCGATTCTTCCACAGCACATGTTGTTCCGCCGCACCCACCAGATTGTGCGAAGCACGTACCTCGTTCTTACGCAACGCCATCATTCTTGGCACAGCTTTCTGTTCCACAGTATTTCCTTCCCCAAAACTTCCGTCCCAAAATCGCCTCATCGCACACCTCAATCTCAAGCTCATTGCTTGTTAACTTGGCGGTTTCAAGCTCCAAGTGCAAAAAGTGCAGCGTGATGCTGCTTAAAGTCAAAAGCGTCTGGCATAAACAATTCTGCTGGACACTTGAACCCAAGTG
>Ga0172373_10008588_pt1 | contig 12933 bp, 10 predicted proteins | sample Lak10m_2_FD_114546 | JGI IMG/M metagenome (GOLD analysis project Ga0172373, IMG submission 114546) | Freshwater microbial communities from Kabuno Bay, South-Kivu, Congo - kab_092012_10m | ecosystem: Environmental > Aquatic > Freshwater > Lake | place: Democratic Republic of the Congo... | reverse complement strand
CTGGTTCCAGCCGTCGGAGGTGTTTAAAAAATAGCCAGTAAATCAGTTAGTTAAAATGAGCTTCTTGAGAGGCCGGCGAATAGAGCCAAAGCCCAACAACCACTAATCCAAATAGCTGGGTTTACCCCGAGGTGCGGCAGACGCCCAAGCTAGCGATGACTGGACATTACCACAGTAACTAAAACCTGGAGACCCCAAACCGACCCGGCAACAGCACCCCTGGGAATGGCGGCTTGCGTCGTGCGCGGCGGCAGGCAGGCAAGGCCACCGGTTGCTCCGCGCATGACGCAAACGCTACGTGAAGGAAACAGGTTGCTCAAACAGCCATAGCTGTGTTTGGCGACACGAAGCCTAAGCATCGCTTGCAGCCCAACCGCGCGACCTGAAACCAAACCCTAAATTACCCGAACAAATTCATCCACCCGCTCGTGAATACGATTTAATGTGAGTTGTGTAGGAAGTGCGAAATAAATTCCAGAAGCCTGCTGGCTACTAATTAGCTGATAAGCACATGCAAGTGCTGCCTCTATTTTACCTAAACCCATAGCTGCTTCAATCACATAAATTCCAGGTTTAGTAATTGCTGCCATTGTTTTGATGTTACATAGCGTTGGGAGAAAAGCCAAATATTTCTTTGAAGGTCAGATTTTTAGTGATTTCAGGTTGTGAAAGTCCAATGCGTTCAACCGCTAACTTTGCTGCTTTTTGGCTATCAGGTGAATCCAAACCTTTATTTATCGGGAAGTAATGCTCGTCAGAGCCTATCCAATCGGCAACGCTGGTCAATCCCATTAGCCAGAAAGTCAAAGCATCGCTCTTGTCCAACTCTATTTGAGGAATGGTCGTAAATTCCTGTTCGAGCGCGGTTATTATTCCAGTACCTGCCTTTTCCCAATCATCGACATAGTGAGCAAGATTGTTTTTATCTAATTTGTCAGATTTGTGCATACGCCCATGATGAGCACCCGCGACCATTGACCAAGCTGTTGCTTCATTGGAACTAAAGCTACGGAGTTGGAGCAGTACCTTTATGGAAAACTGACTAATCGCTTCATGCCTTTTATCATAAGACAACCAAGCTTCACGTTCGGCTTTTAGTGACAATCCTTGTAGCTCCAGATAGGGCATTTATGGAGAAAATCAGGCGACCACTTGCCTACATCGTAAATTGCAGCAATAACCGCTGCTGCCAATGGCGCAAGAGGAGAAGGCGTATTTTTTCCTGATTCGATTAAAGAATATGCCACCCAACCAACATGGCGACAATGCTCAAAAACCGATAACCCCGGATTGCCATCCTCGTCAGTTTTTGCCCAGCCTAAACTTTTTATTTCTTCTGTTACCATGTTATTCATCCTATTAACTATTCCTGCATGATTCGGCATCTACACACTCATTGCTCTGCTTATTACCGCTCTGATAATTGCCATCGATTGTTACGCTCGTTCTAGGCGGTCGAAATTTACTGGTTTTTTGCTCAATATTGCTCCCGCTATTTGGAATTATTATTGCAATAAAGTATCATTTATTCAAATACTTATGACTATATCCTATGTTCAAAAATCAGGACATTGAAATCTAATAAATCCGTTTATTTCGACAGCCTACGCTCGTTCCCAAACGCCGGCTTGGGAACGCGGTAGCCGAAGCGCTAGCCTCGCGTATCCCACATGAGCGTCAATACCGAAACAAGTGACTGGAAGCTAGAGCTTCCAAGACTTCATTCCCAAGCTGAAGCTTGGGAACGAGCGTGGAGAGCCGTTCCACCTTAAGTGGGTAGCCCGTTTTTGACACCAAAAAACGGTTAATCGGGGTAATAGGTGTGGTCAAAAACTTGGTTAAGCGTATAGGGACACTTTTCTGGGAAGAAATCCTCGTCTAGTCCCATTTCTTTTGCCGCTTCCAGTTTTGCCCGATAGTAGGATTTGATGAAGAGTTCATCCAGTTTGCTTTTTAAGCTAGGGTTATCGTCCAAAACGTCTGAGCAACTGACCCTTTGTCCTTTGATGGTCAATTGCCAACTTTTACCGCGTCTTACCGGTTGGTATTGCCATTTGAGCAGATGGGTGATCAAGATGATCAAGCGGCTTTCCAGTGACCTTTTTTCACTTCTGCCCATGCTTTCTATTTCCTCTATGATGTTTTCAATGTCTATCTCTTGCCAACGCCCTGACTTCAGTAGACGTGCTTGCTCCTCTGTCCAGCCGTAGTAATCTGTATGATAATCAATCATTTTATACCTCGATACAATATTGTTTGCTTGGCTTTCGCCCCACCGCAAAAGGATTATACGCAAGGTATGCCCATGATGAGACGACACATTTTTTCAAAAAATTACGCTTGGATACCAGCCCCGAAAATCCTTTTTGCGCTGATTTACGCTCGTTCCCATGTTGCGGGCTCACATCGTTTGCAGGTTTGCTTTCAGGCTGGTTTGTCTGGAGCCAGCAAATGCCACCCCACCGCCGCCACATCCAAACAATGATAAGGCAGCAAATGATAAGCAGGGCCTTCATTTTCGTTTTCAGGTGCAATTCCGGGAAGTGATTAGTAACCCTATCCTTAGCCATTCGTCCGATTAGTGCGGCGGCGGCAGGCCATTACTTGTTCGATTTTGTTATACAATAGCCGGCTTGTTTTGCCCTAATCAATCGCCCCATGAATAATCCTAAAAAATTGCTACGCTCTGATATACGTTATGAATGCGAGGATACTACTTATGAGCGGGGCAAAGAGTATTTTGAGAAAGGCATGGTGCTTGATCTTGTCGTTAAAAGCGAAGGCGCGCTGTTTGTCCAGCTCAATGCCACCGTTAAAGGCAATGCGATTAATCCGTATAAGCAAAATATCCGTATTGTCTGGCGACCTGATTACAGTTCAGCGGAGATTGACGGCGACTGTTCCTGCCCGGTCGGCTATAACTGCAAACATGTCGCCGCTGTGTGCCTTAAATACCAGGCCGGCACGCAAAACCCATCCCAAATCGCCGCGCCTAACTGCCTGGATTGGCTGGAAAGCCTCTATGAGCCTATACAACCGCCGCATAATGCCTATGAGGAATTTATCGCCTATCTCCTTAAGCCCGGCAAGAACCCGCACGAATTTATAATTGATTTTTTAATCACTAAGGAAAAAAAAACCGGCGGTTTAAATAAAGGCAGGAGAACCACACTAAACAATCTGCGTTACAGCTACTCTTACCTCAGTTACGTGCAACCCCAGGATGGAGAAATCGCAAAACTGCTGTCGGCATTGACGACTTCGGCCGGGTTTCCGGTGCTAAGCGGCACCGCAGGCTACCTGGCCTTGTCCAAGATGCTGAAAACAAGCCGCTTGTACTGGCTGAATGCTGACAATCCAGCGCTGAAGGCAGGGCCGGACCGTGATTTAGCGCTGGCCTGGCAACAATCGGAAGCAGGCGATTTCTCGTTATCCGTACCCATTGAACCGGCAACAAAACTGGTGTTTACCGACCCGCCGCTGTACCTCGATACGGCGTCTGAAACGGTAGGCGCATTCAAGCCACCCTGCCCGACTACGGAACAATTAAAAAAAATACTCGCCGCACCGATTATTCCTGCCGCCTATGCCGACGAGTTCAGCCAGCGCCTGACCCTGGAACATCCCGGCCTGCCCTTGCCAGCGCCGAAAAAAGTTGCCGTCACTGAACTGGATGGGCTGGAACCCGTGCCCAGGCTATGGTTATTCGGTAAACAATTTAATGCCCAGCATTACTTTCATTTTATGGCGGTAGGTTTCTATTACGGCGAACACCTGCTTTCCGCAATAACGCCGGAAGACTATAGCGTCGTAAAATCCAACCAGGGGCTTTTACGCATTACACGCGATGTTGAAAGCGAACGCGCGGCGATTTCCGCACTGGCTGAACTCGGTTTTACCACTGTTCCCGCTGAAGATGTCGGGCTGCAGGAAGTTGTTTTTTACAGCCCGGTCGAAAAATCCACGCTGGACAGCGCCACACGCTGGGGAAATTTCCTACGCGACAAGGTGCCGGAATTAAAAGACCGGGGCTGGGTTATCGACATCGATGATAGTTTCCGGCTTAATTTCCAAACCGCGCAGAACTGGGATGCCGAAATCAGCGAGAACCAGAACGACTGGTTTGAAATGCGCTTCAGCATAGAGATCAACGGCCAATCCCATGCATTATTGCCGCTCATCATGCCGGTGCTGGAACACTATGACCCGGAGCATCTTCCCGATATCCTCAGCATACCGCTGCATGACCATACCTACCTGAGCCTGCCCAGCGACAAACTAAAACCTTTCCTCAATGTCTTGTATGAGCTGTTCAACGCCAGTACGCTGGATAAGAACGGTACGCTTAAGCTATCGCGGTTTAATGTCGCCAGCCTTGCCGACCTTGAAGAACACAGTTACGGCTTGTTTTCGTTGACCGGCGGTAAGGCGCTAAGGGAACTGGGACAACAATTAAAAAACTTTTCCGGCATACAGGATGTCGCCTTGCCGGCCAATTTTCATGCAGAACTGCGGCACTACCAGCAGCACGGACTTAACTGGCTGCAATTCCTGCGTGAATACCAGTTCGCCGGAATCCTTGCCGACGACATGGGGCTAGGCAAAACCATACAGACACTCAGCCATCTTTTGCTGGAAAAACAAAGCGGCCGCATGAACTCACCCTGCCTTATTATCGCGCCGACCAGTTTGATGAGTAACTGGCGGCGGGAAACTGAGCGTTTTACACCTGAATTAAACGTGCTGACTTTGCAGGGTACCGAGCGCAAGCAACTCTTCGATAAAATCAACGACTTCGACCTGATACTGACCACCTACCCGCTGCTGCCCAGGGATGAGGAGACCCTGCTGGAACATGATTATTATTACCTGGTTCTCGATGAAGCCCAGACCATTAAGAATCCGCTGTCCAAAGCCGCACAACTCGTGCGCCGGATAAAATCCCGGCACCGCCTCTGCCTGACCGGCACACCGATGGAAAACCACCTGGGCGAACTTTGGGCGCAATTCGATTTCCTGATGCCGGGCTTTCTCGGCGACAACGCGACATTTAAACGGCTGTACCGCACACCGATTGAAATGCACGGCGACCACGAGCAAAGGCTGCGCCTGTCGCGCCGCGTTGCGCCTTTTATGCTGCGTCGTACCAAGCAGGATGTCGCCACCGAACTGCCGCCCAAGACCGAGATGATACGTTCCGTGCCGCTGTATCCGAAACAGGCGGCTTTATACGAGAGCATACGCCTGACGATGGAACAGAAAGTCCGCGATGCGATCGCGCAAAAAGGCCTGTCGCGCAGCCACATTACGATACTCGACGCCTTGCTGAAACTGCGCCAGACCTGCTGCGACCCGCGCACCTTGTCGCTGAAGGAAGCGCAGAAGGTAAAGGAATCCGCCAAACTCGACCTCTTGATGGACATCCTGCCGGAACAACTGGAAGAAGGCCGCCGCATCCTCGTCTTCTCGCAGTTCACGCGCATGATCGCGCTAATTGAAAACGAATTGAACACGGCCAAAATAAGCTACGCCAAGCTCACCGGCCAAACCAAAAAACGCGACGAAGCGATAGACTTGTTTAAAAGCGGCGCTGTTAATGTCTTCCTGATCAGCCTGAAAGCCGGCGGCGTCGGTTTAAACCTGACCGAAGCCGATACCGTCATTATTTATGACCCGTGGTGGAATCCCGCCGCGGAAAGCCAGGCCGCCGACCGCGCCCATCGTATCGGCCAGGATAAGCCGGTATTTGTCTACAAGCTCATCACAGAAAATACCGTTGAAGAAAAAATTATCGCGATGCAGGAAAGAAAACGCGCATTGGCGGAAGGCATTTATAAAGCAGGGGAAAGCGAAGCGGCATTACAATTGACAGCGGATGACCTGAGCGCGTTGTTTGAGCCTTTATGAGGATTAACACCCTTGCCGTCAACTTATGGTTATAATTGGCGATTCGTTAAAGCGCCGATAGATTATCGATGCGCGCCTTGATACCTATAATAATAAGAAGGAGACAGCTATGAAAAAAACCATGTTATTCATGCTCGCCGCGGTATTTTCCGCCGGCATTGTCAATGCTACAGAACATCACAGCGGCCACGGCGGCGGCCCCATCGGCGGTGGCGGCAGCTCCGGCGGTTGTGTCAAACCCCGTTTGACCAACTACAAGCCCGCGCATCTGGAAACCGTCGTACCCGGTGCTGAGTTTTCGTTTTTTGCGCTAAACGTCCACAAACCCGAGCAAATTTCCGTTACCGTAAAAAACATACCGGTTGAGGTCACGGCAGAGTTCAGGGAGCCTTATTACCTGGTAAAAGGCAAATTACCCGATACGCTGGCTAACACGGCAGCGCGTATTAACATCAAAGTCAGCTCAAAATCCCCGCATTGTGAAGCTGAAAGCGGCTGGCTGCTGAAAATAGCCGGCAAATAGGTGTTTATCTTATAATCAACACCATCAATCGTGTCATAAATGCAGGCCGGATCGCCGATACGTTTTACCCCTTGTCTACTAAAACGTATCCCAGGCTTCCGGCCTGCCCGATAGCCTGAGAGAATCCGCCATGTCTGAAAACCATTCCCCCCTGCACTGCACCGCCTATTGCCTGGCGCAAGGTTTTGATATTAGCGCATTGGCAAAATTATTTTCCCACTCGACACTGATAAGAATTATTAAAGGAGCATTGCTGATAGAGGATGATTCCTCGTGGTCAGTCGTATTTGCTTATGGGGCCGTTGTGCATTGGAATGTCAGCACAGAACAGCAAAGCAAACTGCACCAGTCATTATTGCACCATGCAGAAAACCCGCTCGCGACGATAGAAGAAGACAATTTCACTTTCGCGCTGGACTGCCCAGCCACGCGCATTATCGAAGACCATATTGAAATAGAATCCTCCGATCCCATCCTGCTGTTTTCGCTGTCACAGGCGATGGCGCAGTCGATAAAGCTCGCCTCTTTCGAAACCAATGCGATTACAACGATCAACAACACGCGCTATATCCCGAAATCATTGGCGGAAAACGGCAGTATCAACCTGAGCCGCCATAAGATAGCGAAAATCCGCGGCCAACTGTTCTTGACCAAAAGCGACATCATCCTGAATTACGATTTGCTCGACACGCCTGATTTCTTTTGGGAATATCCCGAATATGAAACTTTTTACAGTATTGCGGCAAAATACCTGGAAGTAGCGCCCCGCACCGAGGTGCTGTCAAAGAAACTGGAAACCATCCACGAATTATTTGAAATGTTGGCCGACGAGCAAAAACACCGGCACTCATCAATACTCGAGCTTATTATTATCGGGCTGATTGCGTTTGAAATCGGTATGACAATAGTCGGCAAACTGTCCTGAAAACCACTTATCATGCTCAGCTACCGACACGCCTTCCATGCCGGCAATTTTGCCGATGTTTTAAAGCATCTCATCTTAATCCGGGTCATTAGCTACTTAAGCCAAAAAGACAAGGCGTTTTGCTATATCGATACGCATGCCGGGCCTGGCGATTATGCGCTGGACGGCAATTATGCGTTAAAAAACCGTGAATTTGAAAACGGCATCGCCAAATTATGGCAACGCAATGACTTGCCGGAAAGTGTTGCCGATTATGTCAGGCTCATCAAAGGCTTTAACCCTTCCGCCAGGCTCAAGCGTTATCCGGGTTCGCCGCTTATTGCAAAACACCTGCTGCGGCAGCACGACCGTTTGCTGTTATGTGAGCTGCATTCGACGGAAATAAACGCGCTCAACAAAGCCGTCAATAAAGACAAACGCGTCACAGTGTTCCATGCCGACGGTTTAAAACAAGCCTTAGGCTTATTGCCGCCCAGCGAGCGGCGAGGACTGGTGTTAATCGACCCATCGTATGAAATGAAGAGCGATTACACGCAGGTAGTGGAAATCCTGGTAAAAATGGCCCAGCGCTTTGCAACAGGCGCTTACGCACTGTGGTATCCGGTTGTGGAACGCCATCGCAACCAAGTGATGGAGCAGGCCATACAAGCAAGCGGCATAAAAAATGTGCAGCTCTTTGAATTAGGCGTACAGGCGGATACCGATGAGCATGGCATGACCGCCTGCGGCATGGTTATAGTCAATCCACCGTGGACCCTGGCAGCCGAAATGCAACATACTTTACCGTGGCTGGTTGAGGTCCTGGGTCCTGACGGCACAGGTTTTTACCGGATACAGACTTTAGTCGGCGAATAGCATGATAGAGGTACTTTTTATCATTCATGCAGAACATTCCCTATTGCCGGACGGATACTAAAAAAACCCTGCACAAGTTGAATTCTCTACATTTTAGTGGCGCAGGCAGCCTGATTCCAGTAAAGTGTAAGGCATTCAATCATCCCTGTTTCATGAGCTTTTAATGATCAAGCCATCTGTTCCATCCCTCTTGCTGCTTGCCATTTTTCTTGGCCTGCCTTCGCTTTCCACGGCCGCGGAAAATACGGCGGCCGGCGGGCAAGCCCTCGACCTGACCCAGCATTGGGTCGGGTATCTCGCCATTGCTATTTTTGCCGCAGCTTATGTACTCGCCATGCTTGAAGAAGTCACTGAGCTGCGTAAATCAAAGCCTATGGTATTGGCGGCCAGCTTGATATGGGTATTTATTGCCGCTATTTATGCTTCAGGCAATATGGGTGAGCTGGCCGGACATTCGTTTCGCTCCGCATTGGAGGGTTTTGCCGAGCTGTTCCTGTTTATCATGGTCTCGATGGCTTATCTTAATGCGATGGAAGACCGCGGTATTTTTGAAAACCTGCGTATCTGGCTGTTGAGCAAAAACTTCAGTTACCGGCAATTATTCTGGATTACCGGCTGGCTGGCTTTCGTGCTGTCATCTGTCCTCAATAACCTGACCACGGCGTTATTGATGGGCGCCGTCGTGCTGGCTATGGGCAAAAATAATAAACGCTTTGTCACCACGGCCTGCGTCAACATCGTTGTGGCGACGAATGCCGGCGGCTCGTTCAGTCCTTTCGGCGATATTACGACGCTGCTGGTCTGGCAAAAAGGCGTCGTACCTTTCACCAGTTTTTATTCCCTGCTGGTTCCCGCCATCGTTAATTTCGCATTGCCTGCGGCCATCATGCATTTCTGGATTCCTAACGAACGGCCAGCGGCATCGATTGAAACACCGATGATGAAACGCGGCGCCATCAGGATGATTATCCTGTTTTTGCTGACCATCATCACCGCCGTTTGCTTTGAAAACTTTCTCGAACTGCCGCCTGCTGCCGGCATGCTAATGGGCTTGACTTATTTGAAGTTTCTCAGTTATTACATGCAAATAACGCCTGATAAGGTGACTGACCCAAAAATACGCATGAATACGGACGAAATGGATATTCCCTTGGTCAATGATAGCCAGGCTTTTGACGTGTTCGAAAAAGTAGCGCACCTGGAATGGGATACGCTGTTGTTTTTCTATGGCGTCATGATGAGTGTTGCAGGCCTCAGCTTTATCGGTTATTTGGGTTTTGCGTCGGCTTTTTTATATGGCGAAATCGACCCGACGGTCGCCAACATGCTGGTCGGCATTTTTTCTGCATTTATCGATAACGGCACCATTATGTACGCCGTGCTGACGATGCATCCCGATATTTCGCAAGGCCAGTGGCTGCTAGTTACCCTGACGGCCGGCGTCGGCGGCAGCCTGCTCGCTATCGGTTCGGCGGCAGGCGTAGGTTTAATGGGACAGGCGAAAGGCATTTATACGTTCAGCACCCACCTTAAATGGATGCCGGTAATTTTAATCGGCTATTTCGGCTGTATTGCGATGCATTTCTTGATTAACGGGCGGTATTTCTAAAACGATCGTAACTACTCAGCCTTCCTTCAGAAAAGTTTTGCCCTATGTGAGACTTTGGTCAAAGCTGTCTGTTGTAGGGCGTGCCGCGCGCGCCAGCGGATTGGCAGATTGCCCCAAGCATCGGAGGCTGTGAAAGTATTTTAAAAGCCTACAAAAACCTGTACTTGAAAATTTTCAATCTATTGATTTTTATGATATGTACGAAGTACAAACCTAGGTTTGTACTCCAAATACTGAATACTTTCACAATCTCATCGGAGAAGGCGCGCCCTACACAGGTCAATCAGAATACCTGCGGCTTGCCCTGCAGGTATGAAGCATACGGATCGATAATAAACCGCGTATCCATTGCCGTCCGCCCGATTAAGAGCCGGAACAGCATGCTGTCACGATTCGTCAACGTCATTTCGGCCCTGATTGCAGAGTGCCCCAAAACCAGTTGAGTCTCTATGACATAACGGCGCTGTTTGTGTCCGCCGGAATCGGATACCACGCGGCGGTCTTTAATCGGCGCATGACATTCCAGCGCTATGCCGGTGTCTTTTTGGACGGGATGGACGGCAAACATCACCCAGCGCTGGCCGCCTTTACGGTAGGGCTCAATAGCGAAGGCATGGATAGCCGACGAACGCGCTCCGGTATCGATTTTAGCCTTGATCAGCTCGATATTAAGTTCCGGTAATGCCGCCCATTCGCGCCACCCCAGCATCGGTTTGTCAGTCGATGCGGCTGTCAATAGTTCCACCATTGGTAATTTCTTAGCTCCCATTGCAATGAATTGGTCTGTTTATATTATCCTGTGCACGGATGATTCGCTTTATACCGGCATTACTACCGATGTGTCCAGGCGATTTGCCCAGCATTCGAACCAAAAAGGCGCCAAATATTTCCGCGGGCGACAACCTAAGCAACTGCTTTATATCGAAACAGGCCATAACCGCAGTTCTGCCGGCAAACGAGAAATAGCCATCAAGAAACTGAACCGGCTCGAAAAACTCAAGCTTGTCGCATCCCCACCCGAGGCTAACTAGGGTATGCATCGCATACTTTTTAGCTTCGCATGACGGAAGAACTTGGAAATACCCGCCTGCGTGAGCAACTGCGGCTATCGGTTTAATACACCCAATCCTTCAGCCGTTGAAATTGCCTGCTCGTCAATGCCTCGCCCCAACACCAGTCCGGCAAAATCAAATAAGCGGGTGTCGGCCAGTTGTGACGGCGCCACATTCTGGAGACTGGTAAAAATGGTTTCCAGGCGACCTGGAAATTGTTTGTCCCAGGTTTTCAGCATGACTTTCATCGCCTGTCTTTGCAGGTTTTCCTGGGAACCGCATAAATTACACGGAATAATCGGAAAATCCCTATAGGCGCAATAGCGTTCAATATCCTTTTCCCTGCAATAAGCGAGCGGCCTGATGACCATATTTTTCTTGTCGTCGCTTAACAGTTTAGGCGGCATCGCCTTGAGTTTGCCGCCATAAAAAATATTCAGGAAAAACGTCTCGAGTATATCGTCCCGGTGATGGCCCAGTGCGATCTTGGTTGCGCCGATTTCTTCGGCATAGCCGTACAAGGTGCCACGCCGCAAGCGCGAACATAAACCGCAAGTCGTTTCGCCTTCGGGAATCACGCGCTTGACTACGCTATAGGTGTCTTTTTCTATAATATGAAACGCTACGCCGATAGACTCAAGATACGCCGGCAACACATGCTCGGGAAATCCCGGCTGTTTCTGGTCCAGGTTGACGGCAATCAATTCGAAATCGACAGGCGCGGTTTTCTGCAAATTCAATAGAATATCGAGCAAGGTATAAGAGTCTTTGCCGCCCGATAAGCACACCATAACCTTATCGCCGTTTTCGATCATGTTGTAGTCGGCAATCGCGTCACCGACATAATGGCGCAGGCGTTTTTGCAATTTGTTGAATTGGGTTCTGGATTTTTGGATGGAACCTGACATGGTCAGCAATGTATTTGAGAGGGAAAGGAAATGCAGGAAAAGGCTGGACGAGGAGGGAATGTTTATTCCCCCAGCCCAACCCTCTTCATTTGAAAAGGGTTTAAGCCGTAACGGCAGCGTATTTAGCCGTTATAACGCTGAAAAATCAAGGTCGCGTTAGTGCCGCCAAAGCCGAAACTGTTCGACATAATGGTATTTAACGTAATATTGTCCTGGCGTTCACGAACAAGCGGGATGCCTTCCGCCCCTGGATCGAGGCGCATGATATTGGCTGACGCGCTCAAGAAGTTTTCCGCCATCATCAGCAACGAATAGATTGCCTCATTAACCCCGGCCGCACCCAAGGCATGGCCGGTCAGCGATTTTGTCGAGCTGACCCAGGGCATGCTGTCGAGACCAAATACGCTGCGCAATGCGCCTAATTCACGGGTGTCGCCTACCGGAGTCCCGGTGCCGTGGGCATTGATGTAGTCAATCTTGTCGTGCACTGTCGCCATCGCCTGCTGCATACAACGCACGGCACCCTCACCCGATGGCTGTACCATATCGTAACCATCCGATGTTGCGCCGTAACCGACCAATTCGGCATAAATTTTAGCGCCCCGCGCTTTGGCGTGCTCCAGCTCTTCCATCACTAAAACGCCGCCGCCTCCGGAAATGACAAAACCGTCGCGCGTTTCATCATACGGCCTTGACGCCGTTGCCGGCGTGTCATTATATTTGGACGACATCGCGCCCATCGCATCAAACAACACGGACATGGTCCAGTGCACTTCTTCGCCGCCGCCGGCAAAAACGACATCCTGTTTACCCATCTGGATCAGCTCCATCGCATGACCGATGCAGTGTCCGCTAGTCGCGCAAGCCGAGGTAATGGAATAATTGACGCCCTTGATTTTATAAGGCGTAGCGAGACATGCCGTATTCGTGCTGGACATCGCTCTCGGCACCCGGTACGGCCCGACGTGTTTAACGCCTCTTTCCCTGAGAATATCAGCCGCTTCAACCAGGTTAGACGTTGACGGCCCGCCGGAACCCATAACCAGGCCGGTCCTGACATTGGAGACTTCCTTATCGTCCAGGCCGGAATCATCGATGGCCTGCTGCATCGCAATATAATTGAACGCAGCACCATCCCCCATAAAACGTTTTAT
>Ga0172373_10008587_pt1 | contig 12934 bp, 17 predicted proteins | sample Lak10m_2_FD_114546 | JGI IMG/M metagenome (GOLD analysis project Ga0172373, IMG submission 114546) | Freshwater microbial communities from Kabuno Bay, South-Kivu, Congo - kab_092012_10m | ecosystem: Environmental > Aquatic > Freshwater > Lake | place: Democratic Republic of the Congo... | reverse complement strand
GAATGAAATGAATGAAATAAATGAAATGAATGAAATGAATGAAATAAATGAAATAAATGAAATGAATGAAATGAATGAAATGAATGAAATGAATGAAACAAGTGAAACGAAAGAATTTGATTATATAAATGATGATTATATAAAATCGAATGAGGTTTATCAAGAAATAATAAATAAAACTTCTTTAAATTTACAGAGAGATAATGAGGAGATTGAATTAGATATTAATGGAATTAGGGAGGAAATTAGAAAGATGAACGAAGGGATGAATACATCATTATTTCTAATTCTTTCTTCCTTAATTTAAAGCTTTCTTATTTTTATTTAAATATGAATATGAAGAATTATATTGATGTTTATATAATAACAAGCGAACATCTTAAACCTCGTTTCGCATCTCTTAATCAACAAATAGCAAAATTGAAGACTATTCTTGATGCGAATGATTTTAAATTTAATTTTCATCAAATCAATAATCCTTCGCATCAAGAAGTAGAGAAGAATATCAAGGATTATAAGGATATTGTTGATTTAAATAAGGATATTATTGAGGATGACGATTTTAAAAATCTCGTTATTCCTTTAAATACAAATCAAATATCTAATTTTTTAAAACATAAAAAGGCATTAGAATTGATTAAGAAATCGAAGAATAATTTCAATTTAATTATTGAGGATGATTTTATAATAATTGATGAATTTATTGCTAATTTTAATGAAGTTCTTTCATATATTAAGAAAGGAACTTATGATATTTTATTCACATCAATTTCTATGAATGAAGAAGGTGAAAATGAATTTAAACAAACTACGGATTTTTTTAAAATCATCGTTGCTAAAAGTTCATATTTTATAACGAATAATTGTGCTAATAAATTATTAGATTTCACTAATAAAATTCGTTTAACTTATAAATTAAATCTTTCCTATTTCATATGGACGAATAAGAATACGATTAAAAGTTTAGTATTTAATAAAAATGTTTGTTTCGAAGGTTCTAAAATTGGTTTATATCCAACTTCAACCGCCATTAATAATTTCCTTTATCAAAATTCGGAATTTGTTAAATTAAATTCAATTATCGCTAATAAAGAAGAGGTTAATGATGATGAGGTGAAAGAAGCGGAAGATATTTATGAAAAATCAGGGAAAAATAATTGTGATTTCCAACATCTTTTAGCACTTGCTTATTTTAAAAATAAGGATTATTCAAAAGCAAAATTAATGATGATTGATGCTGTTTCTAATCTTAAAAAGAATAATGGTCTAATTAATCAACAAAACGAAATCCTTAATAATTGTATAAATATCCATAAATTCGAACAAAAGGATATTGAGAATTGTTTGAAATTTGACGGAATATATTCTTAAATAATTTATAGATGGATACAAAACATACTACCTTCACTTCAATATCTAATTGTTTGGATAATATATTACTATCAATTTATTTTGAATTTGATAATAATGATAATCCTAATATTGATGATGATATATTATCAACAATAAGATTTATAAAAAATTAAAATATAATTATACTTTTAGCGATATAATAAAATTAGATGAATTACTGACTTATAGAAAATTATTAAGTTTAATAAGAAAATTTAATTATGATTTAATATTATATAGTTTTTTTATTATACATACAAAAAGAACTTCGTTTATTGATGAAAGTCTGTTTGACGATGATAAGGATGATGATGATAATAAATTCTTTTTATTAATTAATAAAGAAATATATTTATCAATAGAAAAAAATTTTTTTAAACATATTAAATTACCTTATGAATTTATTGAATTTATAACTAAAAGAGAATTTTTCAAATATAATAAAGTAATATATCATTTTAATGAAATTAATTTTGTTAGAACTCCTGAATTTGAACTCCAAATAAAAATAAATTTATTATTAGATTTTATTAGTAAAACTACTTCAACTTATAAAGAAATTAAAAAAAAATTGTTATATCAAAGAAAAGGAAGAATTATAGATACTAATCCTCTTTTAGAAGTTCGTAAATTATTAGAAGAAAATTTAAAAACAAATACAGAAAAACAAATTGAAAAAGAACTAATTTATTGGCATTTATATTATTATAAAGAATTATTTTTTGAGAAATTTAAAGATTATCCAGAAAATATACTTTTTTTAATATTGGAAAAAATTAATGAATTAAATAATAATATATCTAATTTTTTATTTAATTTATTAAGTAAAATAAATCAAACTAATAAAATTTCAATAAAAGATATATTAAAAATAATATTTATAATATATTTAACAACTTATATTCCTTTTAGAATAGATTTTGATTTTAGAACTTTTATTATGTTATTATTTTCTAATATAAACAAAAATATAACAACAGAAGAAACAATAAAAGAAGTAGTTGAAAGAACGAAAAAAGTAGTTAAAGGTGGAAATAAAAAAATTAAAAAAATTATTAGAAAATATTAGATTTATATTTATCTAAAATCATTTTTAAAAGAATTGATTATTCATTACATTTTATAAATTTCTCATAAAATATTATTCATTCATTTAAAGATTTGATTATCTTATTCTTATCATTTCATTAAATCATTTTTGAAAGAATTGATTATATTCATTTATAAATTCTCTAAAAAGATATTAATCATTTATTAAATTTCTTAACATAGATTAATTATTTGATATATTCTATAAAGATTATATTTTATTTTTATAAAATTCTCATAAGATATTATTCATTTTATTAAATTATAAAGAAAATGATTTAAAGATTTAATTATCTTATTCATTAAATCATTTTATAAAGAATTTTAATATATTTATAATTTATAAAAGATATTATTTATTATTCTCTATAAATTCCTTAAAAATCATTTAAAGATTTAATTATCTTATTCTTAAATCATTTCATTAAATCATTTTTGAAAGAATTGATTATATTCTCTATAAATTCCTTAATATATATTATTATTCATTTTATTTTTATCAATTTTATAAAAGATATTATTCATTTTATAAAATTCTCATAAGATATTATTCATTTTATTAAATTCCTTAAAAAATCATTTAAAGATTTGATTATCTTATTCTTAAATCATTTCCAATAAAAATTGATTTATTTAAATAAATAAAATAAATATGTCCGCAAATGAAAGATTAATTTCGCAAATGGTAGATATTCTGGTTTATGATTTTAATAATAAATATCATAATCTTAAAAATAATGGATTTAATCAAGAACAAATCAATAATTTTATGGAAAATTATCAAAAATCTCGTAATGAAGTTTTTAAAGAAGATTTAAAACGATTGAATTATATTTATAATAAATAAAATGTGTTTCATTCTAATATCTTCCATTATCATCCTCCAAATATCAACAATATTCCTTCAACTTTATCTTCACGAAAAAATGATTTATCTTTTACAATAAATTATCAACTATGATTGAATTTTTAACAACCTTATTCCTTATCATCTTATTCATCATCTCCACCTTTCCTCTATCCTTGATCTTCCTCATCTTCTACATCATTTATAATCTATTCTAAAAAATGATTTTGTTTTTAATTAAAAATATATGTCTAAATTAATCATCTATTCTTTTTACGAAATAAATTCAAATCTTCTCTTCTTTTTTTTAATATTTATAGCATCATAACATTTTTTCCTTTCTCCTTCATCTTCCTCATCTATTCTAAAAAATGATTTTGTTTTTTAAAAAAAATTTATAAATGATTAATATTTTCACAGCAATATTTCTATTCTTCTGTATCACATCCGTCATAGAAATAAATCCAAATATCCTAATCTTCTTATGTATCAACTTCTTTATCACCATCTACTTTCCTTTCGTAATCTTCATCATCTATCTCATCTATATCTCCTTATATTTACTCATTAAAGATTTATAATATTCCTCTGCTATTTCATATGCCATATATTCGAAAGGATGTTCCATTTTACTCGCTATTTTTATATCTCCTATTCCATTTGGATATTCGCTATTATATATAGCAACCATCTCCACACCATTATTATCTCGATATATAAATTCATCTAAATCTGGATTAGACCTTATCATCCCTCCTTTTTCTCTCCTCCTTATCCTCTCAAATCCCTTCCTTATCAAATATTCATCTATCTCCTTTTTATTATATCTTTGATGAATATGAATACTCTCGTGAATTAGCGTCTTCGTTAAATTCCCCTCATCAAAATTCAAAACTGATGGCGATAAAAAGATTATATCTTCTCGTGTATGTGGAAACCCCTCTTCATATGCCGATGAAATTAATCCAAACTTCCATCCCATTTTATTATCAAAATAAGCACGAGCTTTCTTACAACATTTCCTCAATTTCTCCTTTTGTTCCTCCGTAAAATCCATCACATTTGTAGATATTATTGATATATATTCTTCATATGAACGAACCTTTCTTGCCCTTAAATCATAAATACTCATATTTTTTATATAATCATCTCTATCATTTATTATGAATATTTGAATTTCTTCTTTTGTTTTGAATATAATATCATCCTTAACCTCAAAACCTTCTCTATAACCATCATAAATAACATAAATGAATATCAATAGAAATATCATTAGGATTAATAATCGCCAAATCTTCATTTTATAAATACATAGAAAGATTATTTTTATTAATGTCTCGTTTCATTATGAGATATTTATCAACAAACTCCTTTTCTATTTTATAAGGAAATGAAATCGTCTTTCCATCCATCAATATATATCTATTCATATTTATATAACTATATATATTATTAATATTCCTTTGAAGATTTCTAACACCATCCTCCTCCGTCGTTTTATCAATTATATAATAAATCATTTCATCCGTCATCTCCACATCCGTTTCCTTGAAATTATATGATTTATATATAACCTCTAATAAACTATGTCTCGTTAATTTTAACTTATCTTCTCGTGAATATTTATCAATATTTATAACAATCATTCTATCCCTCAAAATTGGATTAACTCTATTAATATCATTAAAAGTAAAGAAGATTATCGATTTTGATAAATCTAATTCCAATTCCTCCAAATATTTATCACTAAACTTCTCATTCTGCGTTCCATCCGTTATATGAATTAAGGTATTTATTATCTCCTCGCCATATCTTCCAGTAGAAACCTTATCCAATTCATCAAAGAAAAAGATAGGGTTCATCACCTTCGCCTTTATCAATTGTTCCACAATCTTCCCATATGTAGAACCTTCATATGTATATGAATGACCCTTCAAATAACTCGAATCAGAAATTCCTCCTAATGCTATAAATGCTAATGGAAATCCAATAACCTTCGCTATACCATCTTTTATAAACTTCGTCTTTCCAACTCCCATAGAACCTTGAATTCCTATGACATATCCCTTCGCATCTGGATTTGATATAAATTGAGCTAATATTCTTATAATTTGTTCCTTTGTATCCGTATGACCGTATATAACCTTATCTAGATTATTATGAATATCCGTCAAAAATTTTGATATATTCTTTTCTTGACGAATTTCCTTATAAACACCCAAAGGCAATTGTGAAACCGATGTAATCCATTTCCCCAATTTCGAATATTAACTTGAAAATGGCGTTAATCTCATAAACTCATCATATTTCCTCAAAATCGCTATTTTATTTGGAATTGTCGTCTTCATAGATAAGAACTTAAATCGTAATGGTTCTTTAATTGATTTATATTCATCTATCTCCTTCTCCATCTCATAAATCTCGTCCTTCTTTTGATTATTCAAATCATTAAAATATCCAATTTCCTCCCTCGTATATTTATTATAAAGATTATTGTATTTACTATTGAATACTCTCTTCTTCATATCTATTTAAACTTATATTTAATTTATCTATTTATATGATTATTATCCATAGAAATCAATTATCCATATCTCTTAAATATGAATTAAATGATTTTATCCTCCAATCCTTCCAAAAATCTAGAATAGATGATTATGAATATTTCGTCTATTGTAAAGAAAAAGGAATTATCGTCGGTTTTGTAGGTCTCTATTACATCAATAATCATCTTTCCATCAATCAACTATGCGTTCATCCTAATTATCGAAAAAAAGGATACGCAACAAATATCCTCAATTTCATCAAAAACTTCTATAAAAACTCTCATTTAATTTTATATATTGATAAAAATAAAGAAAATAGCGAATTCCTCCACCAATTTTATCTCAAATATGGTTTCAAAGATGCCAAAAACATTCCATTTGATTATGAAAATGAATTCTTAATGGAACTATAATTAAATATCATAAATATTACAAAAACTATCAAAACAAATATCAAAAAATACCAAGATTTATAAAAAATAAAAATCGAACTCATTATTATCATCACTATAAATGATATGATTATACTCCATCTCGTCTCTTCCTTACTCTTCTTCTCACATCTCCTCTTCTTATAATTCCATTTCTCATCTATCTTACATCCATTCGTCGATGTTAATGACCGTTTTCTCATTTAACTACTTGCTCCTATTGTTATTAATATAATAATCAAAAGAAGAAAAATCAAAACATATGTGAAATTTTGAATAAATATGAAATATATTATAAATCCTATGAAAATAAATATCAATAAAAAGAATATTAAAAACCATCCTCCACCTCCTCTATTCTCATCATCTCTATCCTTCTTCTTACAAATCTTCTTTTTTGTATCATAATATTCTCCTTTTTTACATTTTTTAGGAAGTGAAACAAATTCTTCTAAATCCATCGTTCTTATATACAACAACGATAATAATAACTTTTTCCAGAATTCTCATTATATCTCGTAATCTCTACGATGTCTCCTTGTTTCATACCAATCCATTTCGCTATTCTATCTGTATGAAGAATGATAGGCATCTGTAATTTAGATTTGAGATTATAATGTTCCATTATTTCCTTCCCCTCTTCAATTGATAATTTGCGATGTGGTGGAACATATTGATGCTTCGTAGGATTGAATAATAAATCTTGGATATGGAAATATTGAAGCATTCCTCCCTTCTTTTGAAACAACTTATCTATGATATTTAATTGAGTTATTAATGGTGATGTTAATAAATCATTATTGAGAATTAATATGATATTATATTTTCCATTAAATTCTTTAACATATCCATCAACATTATTCTTATTTTTCTTCAAACCATCGATGATGATTGACCTCAAATTCTTCGTTAAAGCGAAAATAATCGCCGTGTTATTCGTATGAAAATCCACAGGACGATTATCATTAAAGAAATCCTCTCTCTCCACCTCTACTTCGTGTTCCTCAAATTCATCGATATTATCTCCTCGCATCTTTAACATCTCTTTAAGATTTTCAATAATAACATCTACTTTATCCAAATCCATTTTTGTTTATCTATTCTATTTATTTATTTATATATATCATTTTTTATTAGAAAATGATTTTACCATTTTTTATTATTCTTATAGAAGGAATTATTCCTGTCATCATCAAATTATATCTTTCCATAATTCCTTATAATTTCAGTCTTCTTCTATCACAATTTTTAGGATTATTATTTATAACTACTTATGTCCTATTCTTCAAACCTAATGAAATTAAAGAAGGTTTCGCAAATATGGATATGAAGATTTTATCCATATTTCTCCTCATCGCTTTCTTTGGAACCTTCCTCGCTAAAATATTATATCTAAAAACCATTAATGATAATAATAATATCAACATCTTCATAATTCTAATGTCTTTATATCCAATCATAACAATTATCGCCTCCTATTTCCTCCTTAAAGAACAATTGAATTATTATCAATTTGTAGGATATTTCTTGGTGATTATTGGAATTTGCTTTTTGCTTTATAAAACTTCATAACCTTATCCTTATAATTCGCATCTTTTAATTTCAAACATAAATTATAAATCTTGATATACATCATCTTATTATCTCGCCATTCTTGCGAACATTCATCATATACATTCGCTCGTTTTTCAAAATCTTCGGCAATTTTCATAAATATACGAAAGATTTCCTCACTTATTCCAATCCTGACTTTATCATAACTCTCAAATGTCTCCTTATCATCCTTATAAAATTCAAAAACAAATTGATAAATCGTTTTTTCATGAAAATTATTCTCAATCGCTTTTTTTATTAATTCATTCATATTAAAAAATGATTATTTCCTTATTTTTAAATAGAAAAATAACTAAAATCCTTTATAATTATTAAGAAATAATGATATTAAGCGTAAATGTTTTTTTGACAACTCTTTTCCTGTTTGTGTTTTTAAATGTCTCATAATCTTCTTCGTCCGCTGTCTTATATTCTTAACAATCTCATTAAAAGATGGTGATGGACTATTGATGATATTATAAGAAATATATCGCATTATTCCTATCGCACCTAAACTATTTATCCTATCCGCATCCTTCACCACATCCAATTTCTTATTTTTCCGTCCATCTTCTAATGATAATGAAACATTCGAAGCAATCTTTATTATCTCCTTCTTATCCATCTTCCCCAATCTCTCAAATCTATTCAAAAATCTTGATAAAACCTTCTTTTGACTTTCATTCGAATATTTATGATCTCCTATATCGTGTAATAAAGCTCCCATTCGAATTTGAAATAAATCTCTCGAATTTCTAATCCCCTCTTTTTTCGCAATCTTCGAAGCATACTTCACAACTAATTTAATATGATTATAGTCATGACTTATATCCTCCAAATTATTCATATATTCCTTCACAAATTTCCTAGTATCCTTTAAGATAGTTAATTGATTTCTATTGAAAATCATAATTAAACATCTTATATAAATCCTAAATCATTTTTTATTGTCATATTTTATATGTTGCTATTAATCTTGGATTATAACTTCTTTTAATAACTGAAATTGCGATAAAATGATAAACATAATCATCTTTTTTATCAACATCATCAACAACATTATAATAAAGATAATTTATAAATTCTATAATAAAATTAATAAATTCTGGTACTTTTGTTTTTTGAAATTCTTGTGTCAATAGTGCATAATTTGAACCTCTATCTATAATATATTCGCTAAATTTATCAAAACTTGCTGTTGGAAATTTATCACGAATTACATATTTTTGAATATGTTTTGTAAATAAATTGAAGAAATATATTATAAATTGTTGTTGTATTTCATCTTTCATATTTTTTATAGAAACTACCGTAAATAAATGTATATAATTTATTTCTTTTAATTTTGTAGCTATTTTCCCTTGAAGTTCTTTTATATCATGTGTACGAGGTATACCATCATCAATACCAAGACCAGCAGAAATCTTTAAGAGTGTTTCAATATCATTTGAAAGTTCTCTTACAACTAGCATATCTTTATCATTAAAACCACAACCTTCACAACCTTTTAAATAACCAACAAAATTTAAAAGTATAAATTTTAAACTATTAATATCATATCTATCTATATGACTACTATTTAAACTAAATAAATCAGTTAAAAAATCTAATTTATTATGTATGACTATTAATGATAATATATTTCTATAAATATTAAGATTATTTTGTTTTAAAATTAATAATTTATAATATATTTTTTGTTTTTTATAAAATTCATCTATATCTATAAAAAATGCTTTAAAAATTTCTTCTTTATTTTTTTCATCTATATATTTCAAAATCATCATTTTTGTTAACATTAATATCAAATCATTATTATCAAATTTTGTTTCATTTGTTCTCACAGATTTTCTAACACCTATATTTAAACTTAAAATTGACATAATTTCCTCTTTCAAAGTTTGTAAATATCCATCAAAACTTCTTTTCGCCATCGTATAATCTATTTCATTTAAATAATCAAAAGTAATACTATTTTCTATATTTTTTATATATAAAAACATCTCAAATAAATATTCTGACATATTTTCTTCTATTTTAATTAGCATTTTATCTCTATCATCAAATATATCTACTAAGTCATAAAAAAATGTTGTAATTTTTTTTTTATCTTCATTATCAATTGCATCATATTGTATTTTAAATCCTTGTTTTAAACCTCGTAAAGTTATTGAATTGTTTTGCGTAAGTCCAATACATAATCCATTTAAAAGCGTTTCATCTAATTTTGTTTCTTTATAATTTTGAACTTCAAATAATAATAATAAGATAAGATATGGGTCTTTTTCAAGGAAAAATTCGGATGTAAGACTATTTACACGACGACTACTACGAACACTCTGAACACTCATTTATTCTATATATATATATTTTTTTTTATATAATTCAACAATTAAATTTAATAAATAAGTTTTTATATCAATATCTTTTCTTTTAATAGCGTGTAATAATAATGTTTGAATTGAACCTAAATTTTTAATTATTTGTTTATTGTTAATTTGAGTTGGATAATCATCATTACTTATATTAGATTTTATATATTCTTCAAACATTTTAAAAAAATATTCTTTTCCTTCCTCACTTATACTTGTTTTTTAAATTAATACTATTGAAAATATATATATATATTTCATATATTTAGTATTTGATGTAAGAAAATATGTTATATCCTTTATTTCTTTTCTTGTTAAATCACTACTATTTATAGCAACCGTTTCTAAAAATAATTTTATATGATTTAAATATTCTCTAATAATACCAAATTCGCTTGATAATTCTTCACATAATAAACAATATTTTAAATAATCAATGTATTTTAAAATAATTTTTTTTAATTTTGATAAATTAAAAGTGTTTATATCTTTAATATCATCAAATTCAAATAAACTTTTAAAAAAAATTAATGTAGGATTTTCTATTCCTAATAATAATATGTTTAATAAACATTTATATATATTTAATTAATTTTGTTGTGATATTATATATTCAATACTATTTCTTTCATTAATATGTTGTTCTTGTTGAAGTAAATACCTAACAGGACGACGAACACTCATTTATTCTATTATAATATTTTTATTTATTAAAGATATGTCTATTATTAATGATGCTATTTTTATCGCTCATATGAATAATTATACTTCAAATTCTAATTTTGGTTTGAAAATAAGTGGTAAAGGTTTATATGATTATTTTAATTTTGATAATATCTATAATTCAAATGGGATTGCCTTTCAGTTGATTAGTAATCTTGATGATAATCGAGAAATTGCCTTCGTGGATACATCTAATTCCAATAATCCCTCCCTCAATTTCAATTTCCAACCCTCTCAAATATCCATTAAATCACTTGGAACCATCAATTTCAATTCCAATCTTTTCATCACCTCCAATCAATTCGTCGGTATTGGAACTAATTATCCTCAAACCTATCTTCATCTCCATTCTTCAAATGAAACCTCTCTAATGATTACTAATGATTTCCCCAATTCCTTCACCATCTCCAAAATAAATTCACATATCAATATCAGTAATTCTAATGGATTTATTGGTATTGGAACAACCAATCCACAAAACTTCCTCGATATTCGTGGTGATGTCATTCTTCCCCATTCAAGATTAGGAATAGGCACCACCTCCCCCCAATCTAATTTAGATGTTATAGGAAATTGTCTCATAACATCCAATTTAAATATAAGCAATCTCATCCTTAATGGAAAAATCTTTAATGGTGATGGAACACCCTTCTTAAACAGTCAGTGGTCAAATGTCTATGATTTTCAAAATAATTCCTCTAATATCACCTTCAATTATGGTAAAGTTGGTATTGGAACCACTCAACCAAGAAATTTATTAGATGTCTCTGGTAGAATTGCTTGTGTTGATATTAACATCGGTGGAGCAATCTTAACAAAAGCAATTATAGAAGGAACTGGAACATCCGCAGATATTATAAATACTGGAATTTTAAAAGTCGCATTCGGTGGAACTGGAAGAAATTCATTCAATTCTAATCAACTTTTAATAGGTAATGGCACATATCCCCTCCTTCAAACCCCTAATCTCATTTGGAGCAACAATTCCTTATTAATCGATGGTGATGTCTCTATCTCCTCCAATCTCCTCGTTAATTCAAATATCCTCATTAATTCGAATGGAAGAATTGGTATTGGAACAACAAACCCACAAACCTCCATCCATATCCAATCTGAAATTAATGAAACCGCCATCATTCGTATCGGTGATATTTATCTCAATAAAAGCAATCAAGATTTTATCATCAGCAATAGTCTCCCTAGTGGTAAAATCCTTCTTGGAAATATAACCATCAATTCGAATGGATTTGTTGGTATTGGAACCACATCGCCTCTATCTAATCTCGATGTCGTTGGAAATGTAGGTATTCGAGGAATTCTAGATATGAATAATTCTAATATAAGTAATGCGAATATCATCAATTCAAAAATATTGAATGTCAGTAATATCATTATGGATAATAATGGAACTTTTCTTAAAAAAGATGGAACACAATTCTACGCTAGTAGATGGACTTTGAATGGAAATAATATCTATTATAATTCAGGTCTCGTAGGTATTGGAACCACCAACCCACAATCTAATCTTGATGTCATAGGGAATGTGGGAATTCGAGGAACCCTTGATATGCGAAATTCTAATATAAGTAATGTCAATATCATCAATACGAAGACTTTAAATGTCAGTAATATCATCGTTGAAAATACAGGAACCCTTTTGAGAAGAGATGGAACACCGTTTTATGCTAGTAGATGGACTTCGAATGGAAATAATATCTATTATAATTCAGGATTTATTGGAATTGGAACCACCAACCCTCAATCAAATTTAGATGTCCTAGGGAATGTGGGAATTCGAGGAACTCTTGATATGCGAAATTCTAATATAAGTAATGCCATCATCATTAATTCAAAAACTTTGAATATAAGTAATATCATTCTTGAAAATACAGGTGTTTTAACAAGAGCAGATGGAACTACCATCGGTTCTTCGCCATTTAT
>Ga0172373_10008586_pt1 | contig 12934 bp, 15 predicted proteins | sample Lak10m_2_FD_114546 | JGI IMG/M metagenome (GOLD analysis project Ga0172373, IMG submission 114546) | Freshwater microbial communities from Kabuno Bay, South-Kivu, Congo - kab_092012_10m | ecosystem: Environmental > Aquatic > Freshwater > Lake | place: Democratic Republic of the Congo... | reverse complement strand
GTAGCGGTTGCCCCACTAGCAAGAGCTTGATGGAAAAACTTGATTGCAGTCTCAAATATTAATTTGTTTTAAGTTATCTCACAATCTGAGCGTCGAATGTAAACCTCTACGATAAACTTGGTTTTAAACATCCCGTGCCTAAATAGGTACATATATTGATTGGAGCAATAGCAATATGTCGCATGCAGTCAAAATTTATGACACCTGTATCGGCTGCACACAATGCGTGCGTGCCTGTCCTTGTGATGTTTTGGAAATGGTTCCTTGGGATGGATGTAAAGCGGCTCAAATCGCTTCTTCTCCCCGTACCGAGGACTGTATTGGTTGCAAGCGTTGCGAAACAGCTTGCCCCACTGACTTCCTAAGCGTCCGTGTCTATCTTGGTGCTGAAACCAGCCGCAGCATGGGTCTTACCTACTAATTTTATAGTTTTTATAATTATTTATTTAGTTAGATAAGATTCTTGTTTATTTTTCGTTAAGTGCAATTATTCTTTATCATGCATTTCGATTTAGGCGTACCAATTGGTGCGCCTAAATTGTTTTTAAAAACCAAAAGGCACGCTATGCGTGCCTTTTGGTTTAATAGAGACGGTGCTATGCGCCGTCTCTATATGAATATTTCTATGCTTGATATTTTCGATCGCCTACCAGATGGCTTGCTAGAGCTTGAATCTACGCAGCTTTGGCAATTACTTGATCGCCCCACATTGATCCACCTAGAAGGCGATCGCCAACCTGCATTATTTGTTTCGATTTTGTTACATGGCAATGAAACAACCAGTTGGTTGGCGATGCGCGAGTTACTTCGCAAATATCAACACAAAAAGCTACCGCGATCGCTTTCATTATTTATTGGCAATATCGAAGGTGCGAGATATCGCCAAAGGCATTTAACCAACCAGCCTGATTACAATCGCATTTGGCAAATCGAGGATGTATCAGAGCCATTACCAGAGCAAATCATGGCGCAAAAAGTAATTGCCGAAATGCGATCGCGTGGAGTATTCGCCAGCATCGATATCCACAATAATACGGGCAAAAACCCTCACTATGGCTGCATTACCCACTTAGATAAGCATTCTCGACATTTAGCGCGGCTATTCGATAAAACGGTGGTGTATTACACCAGCCCCAAGACGGTGCAATCCTATGCCTTTGGTAAATTTTGCCCTGCGATCGTTATAGAATGCGGACAGCCTGACATCCCCGCTGGCACGGCTCATGCAATGGAATATGTAGAAACTTGTCTGCATCTCGATAGTTTTGATAATTTGTCTGATTCGGCAATCACTGATATTGATTTGTTTCATACAGTGGCGATCGTCAAAGTCCCAGAAGAAATTAATTTCAGCTTTACGGGCGAGCCTGATGATGACATTACTTTCCCTAGTGGTATGGATTGCTTAAATTTTTGTGAATTGCCAATTAGGACAAGCTTTGGCAAAGCAAAAACGGAGAAAGCCTATTTGTCTGTTGTGAGTGAAGAGGGTGAAGAAAAAGGCGATCGCTATTTCCAAATTGAAAATGGCGAAATTCTTTTAAAAGCATCTGTAATGCCGTCAATGCTCAGCCTTAATACCGACATTGTGCGTCAAGATTGTCTTTGCTACCTTATGGAACGTTTCCCAACCCCAACATAAAAAATGGTGCAAAGCAGCATTTTTTATGCTTTGTAGCTAAGGACAAGATTTTTGGTGGTGCGAAGCAGCACCACCAAAAAAAACCTAGCGTCCAAATGGAAACTTAAATGGCAAAGGCTTAACTAATGCTAACTCGGCAACCATTTGCTCATGCAAGTGACCATTAGTAGCAAGCAACCTTCCAGACTTGGGAATATGCTCACTGCCATCGTAAGCAGTGACCACGCCACCCGCCTCACGCACAATCACTACACCCGCAGCCAAGTCCCACAGCGATAAACCTCGCTCCCAATATCCATCTAGACGACCACATGCTACATAGGCTAAGTCCATTGCCGCCGAGCCGCCCCGCCTCACGCCTTGGGTGATATGCGTGAAATGGCAGAACTCCGCATAGTTATTATCTTCAACAAGAGTGCGATCATAAGCAAAGCCAGTGACGAGTAAACTCCGACTAAGTTCTGTAGTCCTAGAAACATGAATTGGTAAACGATTACGAGTTGCACCTAAGCCTGTGGCTGCTCGAAATATTTCATCACGAAAAGGATCGTAAATTGCACCTACAGAAGGAATTCCATCTATTAATAAAGCGATCGACACCGATGAAAATGGATATTGATGAGCATAATTAGTTGTGCCATCCAAAGGATCGATCGCCCATAAATATCGACTTTCGGTATTTCCCAATACACCCGATTCTTCTGCCAAAATTCCATGATCAGGAAAATGTCTTTGCAAAATAGAGAGAACCATTGCTTCCGATTGTTTATCGGCGATCGTTACCAAATCTCCTGGGCGTTTTTCTTCGATTTCTTTAAGATTTCCCCAATAGGAGTTTAGAACTGCACCTCCCGCACAGGCGGCTTCAGTAGCAATATCGAGGAATGTATGTAGTTGCTCTTTACTAACAGAAGCCAGTGAATTTGTCATGATCTTAAAAAATGTGTTGTTTGCGTAATTTCAGATAAAGATTAGACTTGCAATTGCGTACATTCTTGTCGCCAATCCAAAAAATTAGCGAATAATACACAACTATCTACAGCGCTTTGCACTCAATCCCGAGCAAGAAATTTGTGGGAAATAATGCTTTGCAACTCTTTCCAAGAAATTCTTGGTTTGTTTGATCGGTAATTGCTGTAATTTCACCAGATCGGTAGTGTCTATATGGGGACGATCGCTGCGAAAATATCTAAGCATTTCTTGTGTGAAGATTTTTGTCGCAATTCTTCATCTTTTGTTACTTTTTTATCAAATCACAAATTTAGCCTCTTACTTACTCGCATATTTTTCATATATCTCTCAAGTAACACTCCATGAAGCCGTCTTGGAAAATATCCCTGCTCCCAGTTCTAATCACCAGTGCGATCGCTAGTTTATTTCCCTCAGCCATACTCGCAACTACTTCAGCCCCATCTCCTCCCATTGATCAACCCAATGCGAAAGAAGCCGAAGAGCTTTGTGGTAAACCAACCCTTGACGATCTTGCAGAGCATAAAGTCAAGCAAGGTGAAACCCTTGAGTCGATCGCTAAGCAATACGAACTTAAGACTGCAACCTTGATGGGGCTGAACCCAGAAGTCCGTAACGGTGAAGTCAAGGTTGGTCAAACTCTATCAATTCCGCCCCTAGACGGCTTGACCTATCGCTTCCAAAACGACGAGAACTACACCACCGTTGCCAAAAAATTTAAGATTCGGGCTGATGTCCTTTTCGAGCGTAATGGCTGTCAACGCAAGCCCAAAGTCGTATTTGTCCCTGGAGCAATCTGGAAGCCCGATCCTGTTCCTTTCAATCCTGCGATCGATTCTAGAGGCTCAGACAATCCTACGGTCATTATGCAAACAGGTGGCTATCCGCTACCCTACGCTGTGCCAGTCACCTCTAACTATGGCTGGCGCATTAATCCTGTGACAGGTATTTGGTCTTTTCATAGTGGCATTGACCTCGGCGCACCTTTTGGCACTCCCGTACTCGCCGCCAAATCAGGTCGGGTCGAATACGCAGGATGGGGCGGTGGCTATGGCAACCTTGTCGAACTCGATCATGGCCCCACAGGTACAAGGTATGCCCACTTAGAAGCCATCTATGTTTATCAAGGTCAAAGTGTTGCTCAAGGTCAACAAATTGGCATTGTCGGTTCAACAGGACGTTCAACGGGGCCCCATTTGCACTTTGAGATCATGGTTTCATCGGGCGATGGTTGGGTCGCTCTTGACCCAGCCCCGTACCTCAATCGTATTGCTTCTGCTGTGGCTAGTCTATTGGCGCTTTAGGCAAATCCCACAAGAGAGGGGGGGATGCGCCAAGCGCATCCCCCCCTCTCTTGATTGTAACAATGTGCAACTAAAAACGCGCAAAATGGTAAAAATCGCACAGCGATTTTTACCATTTTGCGCCATTTGTATAATGAGAATTGCTAATTTTCAAACTTAGATACATAACTATGACCTTTTCTCCAAGCACCATTGCCTTACTTGTCTATGGAGTTATCGCGATTGTTGGTGGCATCATCGGTTTTGCCAAAAGTAAAAGCAAAGCATCGATCATTTCAGGCAGCATTAGCGGAGTCGGGTTACTTATCGCAGGAACTGCTGCCGCGCAAAACCAAGAGTGGGGAAAAATTGCTGGCATGGTCATCACAGTTTTGTTAGTGATCGTCTTCATCGTGCGGCTCATCAAAACCAAAAAATTTATGCCCGCAGGCTTAATGATCCTTGGAGGTATCACAACCCTTGGAGCAGCAATACTTTCAGCCTAGTTGATCTCAATTTTTACCTCTAGTGCTAACATATGAAATGTTAAGAAGTGTGATGAAGAAAAGCTTGTGGACAACGCAATGCTTCAAAATGTTTTGGTAATCATTGCTTTGACAAAGAAACCCTCCATGTCAGATAAACCCCAACCTTATTGTGATTGTCCCTAGGACATCGCCAAAGCAAAGGAATTTCTGCATGGTACGGCATCACATCAATCGTTTTTATTCACATTTTTGATTGGAGAAAAAATTAAATGAGCGTAGTCACGAAGTCCATCGTGAATGCAGATGCTGAAGCACGTTACCTCAGCCCTGGTGAACTAGATCGCATTAAGGGCTTTGTAAGCTCTGGCGAGCGCCGTCTTCGCATTGCCCAAACCTTGACCGAATCCCGCGAGCGCATCGTTAAGCAAGCTGGCGATCAACTTTTTCAAAAGCGTCCTGATGTTGTTTCTCCTGGTGGAAATGCATACGGTGAACAAATGACCGCAACTTGCCTACGTGACCTCGACTACTACCTCCGCCTAGTAACCTACGGAGTTGTATCTGGTGATGTCACCCCTATCGAAGAAATCGGTCTAGTTGGCGTTAAGGAAATGTACAACTCTTTAGGCACTCCTATTCCTGGTGTTGTCGAAGGTGTACGTGGTCTTAAGAATGCAGCCGCTTCCTTGTTGTCTGGTGAAGATGCAGCCGAAGCTGGTTACTACTTTGACTACGTCATCGGTGCAATGCAGTAAGGCGATTTCCGAACTTTCTAAGACTGTTATCGGATTGTTCTCAAATCGATTGTATTTAAAAACAGAATTTAAGCTATTCAGAATTCTGAATCCGTAATTCAAAAAACTAATTGCAAACCTAAAAGATATACAAAAATGCAAGACGCAATTACTTCCGTCATCAATTCTTCTGACGTTCAAGGCAAGTACCTTGATGCCGCTTCCCTAGAAAAGCTAAAGGGCTACTTTGCAACTGGCGAACTTCGTGTTCGTGCTTCTGCGGCGATCGCAGCTAACTCAGCAACCATCGTTAAAGAAGCTGTTGCTAAGTCCTTGTTGTACTCAGATGTCACCCGTCCCGGCGGCAACATGTACACCACCCGTCGTTACGCTGCATGTATCCGCGACCTCGACTACTACCTCCGCTACGCAACCTATGCAATGCTGGCTGGCGATGCTTCAATCCTTGATGAGCGCGTACTCAATGGCTTGAAAGAAACCTACAGCTCTCTTGGAGTACCTGTAGTTTCCACAATTCAAGCAATCCAAGCAATCAAAGAAGTTGCAGCTAGCATCGTTGGTTCTGACGCTGGTAAGGAATTGGGTGTATACCTCGATTACATCAGCTCTGGCTTGAGCTAATTACCGATATAGCGTTGGTTGCTATCTATTTATTAATTCAATTTCTAAATTAATTAATATTTACTAAGGCGGCGGAGGTAGGTTAGCTTGAGCTTCCTATCTCGCCGCCAACGCTTATATCAGTCTAGAAATATTTCTTTGAAATTAACTTCTAATTAATCTTTAAATAACTGGCTCTGAAGGAGATCGCCGCTATGCGGACTTTTAAAATCACTGCTTGTGTACCTAGTCAAACTCGCATTCGTACACAACGAGAGTTGCAAAATACCTATTTCACGAAATTAGTGTCCTATGACAACTGGTTCGCTGAACAGCAACGCATTATGAAAATGGGTGGCAAGATTGTAAAAGTTGAACTAGCTACAGGCAAGCAAGGCACAAATACTGGCTTACTTTAGTTTTTTTCTTATCCCCAAACAAAAAGGCTCGCTAAGCGAGCCTTTTTGTTTGGGGATTTATTTATGGCTATAGCTATAGCAATGAAAGCAAAAGAAGAATCGCCTAGCGCTTCTTCTTTTTTTCGTCATTTGCGTCATATAACCCAAGAAGTGAGTAGCGGCGCTTCGTGCCGTCACTCACTTCTTGGGTTATGTTTTTTGTGATAGCTACATCATAAGGAATACCTTTATAACTTTTTGCCTAAAATATTTCTTTGGATATATCCAAAGAAAATGTTTATACTGATACAGTTTTTTCAATAACTTTAAAGTATTGTTACGTTATGTTGACACAGTGACAAATATCTAGTGTTAAGCAACTTCAATGCCTTGGTTATTGTCATAGTTTAGTGTCATTGGTTGATTCATAAAAGAGGTACTTATGAGTGACTTACCTATCGAGAAGCAGTTTACCCACATGATGTTTTGCCAGCAGATCCAAAACATTGATCTAGATGCAGCTAAGCAGCTTCTTACCGAGTTGCACATGCTCTATCTTGGTCAGCAAGCTGTTATGGTGAAAATTGCTAAGCAAGAGTTTTTAGGGGGAATGTAATCTGAAAACCCATAAATAATAAAAAGCAGCGCATTGCGCTGCTTTTTATTATTTATGGGTCTAAAATCGTTTTTATCGATGAGAGTAAGTTAGGAAGTATTTGATTTGGTTTGTACTTTTCTAATTGGGTTTGATTACGGATACCACTTAAAATGCCAATTACAGGAACACCATAGGTTTGGGCTGCAATAATATCTGCTTCAGTGTCCCCAATCATCCATTGTTGCTGCACTTCTGGCAGATTTGCTTGAGCCATTTTCATTAATTTAGGCTTGTCTTGAATGTCAACAGTCTTTATGTAGTCATCATCAAGGCAAAAAATGCGATCGCTGGCAAAAAATCGCCTTAAATTGTATCTATCCAATACAGGTTCTAACTCACGACGACGGCGCATGGTCATGACAGCAAGATCGACTCCTGACTGTTGGGCTTTTTCTAATGCGGGTATGGCACTTGTGATGAGCTGATCATGCTCAAAATATGGATCTGTATGCACCGTAGCTCGACGTAGGTGAGCAAAGGCTATGGATTTGTTCTCATCTGCAAAGCCTGAGAGTTTAGCAATTTCTTGCTCAGGGACTTGCGATCGCTTTAATTCCCAGAACTCACTCTTGGATAAGGTTGTGACTATCTGATCTGGTTTCCGAATCTTATCTAGACAATACAAATAAACTTGGTAATAGCGCTCTGATACATCCATGATTGGACCATCAAAATCTGTAAATATGCGTTTTTTCATAGTTTTGAGAATAACTTAAAAGCCAATAATTCATACTGCACTTCGTGCAGTATGAATTATTGGCTTTTAAGAGTTAACAGCTAAATTGGGTTCAGAAAACCAAACCCCGTAGTGGTTCAAAATTTTTTTGATTAAAACTTGCAATTGCTCAGGAATAGATTGGGGGTATGTAAGCCACAATCCTCCAATCTGACTACCTAAGTAACTAAATTCAGTATTTTCTTGCCAAAATAATTCAGCACTGATATTGTCGTCAATTTGTTCAAGATGAGAGGCTAACTCTCGATACATAGCTAAGGCAATATCAGGACTATAAACAATCCTGTAGCGATTAAGCTCTAAGTTATCACTAGGCACTTTCTAATTCCTGTTCTAAATCTTTTGCCTCTAAAACATTACCGACCACATTAGTCCCGATAATGCAGCAATTAACTTCATCAATGCATACCTTTCCCCATTGCAAAGCCCATCGTACTAAGGAAACTCGATTGTCAGTTTTAGTTTTAGTGAGAATATTGCTGATGTGATTATCGACAGTACGTTTGCTTATTGCTAGCTTGGCTGCGATATCTTGGTTGGTTAAGCCTGCAGCTACTAATTCAATCACTTGCAATTCTCTTTCAGATAGAGCAATTGATGAGTTTGTAATTACAGTTTGATTTGATTCGGCGGTATTGGTCATAGTAACGAAGATGATTTGCGCCAATATTTCAGAACTATACTTATTCTGGCGGTTAATTAATGAGTATAATTTCTTATTTGAGAATGTGTCAATTAATTAAGTTTTTCCAAAGATTGTCTAAGCTATGCTGGTGAACTAAGGTAAAAGCTCGTTTAAGTGGATATTTTATATTTAATTCAATAAAGATTCTATCCATTTGGGGGGATGTGGGATAGGGCTGCCAAGGCGATCAAGTACAATCCAAGCCACTAAATGAACTAGTAATTGATAGGCAAAGTTACTGAAGATAATGGCGGCGATCGCAAAGGTTTGGATGGCGGCAAAGTCTGGTTGTTCTAATGACCCAAAAAGTTGAAGTAACCAATTAAGTAGTCCTGTAACCTGCACAATTGAATAATTCCAAACATTTTCACCTAATAAAATTGATAAAAAAGCAAATTGAAAAGCCGTACCAATTGAGCCAATCATCGTCGCCACACTGAGTGAACCCGACCAAGGAAAATCCCGTTTCCACAAATAGCCCAATGTGACTCCGACTAAACCATGGGGAACAATATACTGAATGCTGCGGGTTGGACCCATCAGAATTGCTAAAAGTAGTGCTGTTACTACCATCGCCATCCATGCAGCCCGACTATTCCAGCGTAAATAGGCTAAAGCTGTTGGTAGAGGAAATAGCATTCGCAGCAATGGCCCCAAAGGAAAGTAAAAGTTAATTAAAAACAACATGGCGGTAGTACTTGCTAGGAATGCAGTTTCTACCATTTCGCGAGGATCGGTATGGGGCTGTTTGGTCATAAATTTTCGGTCGGAATTTCTTTGGGAGTAGTATCAGGTAACCGCCGACGCAATCCGTATAGCCACACTAAACCCCAAATACCTGCGGCGATCGCGGCAAGACTAATCATCTGGGCAGTGCGAAGTCCACCCACCATTAAACTATCGATGCGTAACCCCTCAATCCAAAATCGACCGAGACTATAGGCGATCGCATAGATCATCGCGATCGTGCCAGTCCTGAGCTTGGGAAATCGCAAAAAAGTAAAAATTAAAATGGCAAACACACCAAGATTCCAGAGGGACTCATATAGAAACGTGGGATGAAAATATGCCTCATTTATCAATTCAGGGGGGCGGCGGTTCAGCGGAATCAATAGTTTCCAAGGTAAATCTGTAGGACTACCAAAAGCTTCGGAATTAAAAAAGTTGCCCCAACGCCCGATCGCCTGTCCCAAAATTACCGCAGGCATGATGATATCAGCCATCATCCATGTGGAAATTTTTTGACGTTTACAAAATATAGTTGCAGCGATCGCCCCACCGATAATCGCCCCATGAATCGCGATCCCACCTTCCCAGATCGCAAAGACTTTGTACCATTCCTGATTCTGAAAGCGAGGCCATTCAAACAGGACATAGTAAAAACGGGCACAAGGAATTGCCCCAACTACGAGCCAAATCGCCAAATCGCCCACTAGCTCTGGATCAACATTACGTTTTTTGGCAAGAGTTTGTGCCAAAATCGTCCCCAAAATAATCGCCGAGGCGATCAACAGTCCATACCAACGGATCGAGAGTGGGCCAATCTCAAAGGCGATCGGCCCTGGAGATGTAAATTCAAAAGCAAGAGGCAACAGATTAAACACTTTTTCCTTTTTCCTTTTTACTTGTAACGTATTCCTGCTTGCTTAAGACGATTCAGTGCTTCGCCCAAGCGATCGCAGTCAGCGATCAAACTGATTCTGACATAGCCTTCTCCGCCTTGTCCAAAGGCACTACCAGGAGTAAATACTACGCCTGTGCTCTCCAATACTTTCAGAGCAAAGTCAGCGGAGGTCATGCCCACGGGCACAGGAATCCACAGATACATAGTTGCAAAGGTTTTGGGAATATTCCAACCTAGTTCGCCTAACCCAGAGATCAAAAAATCACGTCGCTCTTTGTAGCGATCGCAGACTTCTTCGAGATATTTGTCTGGTAGTTGCAGCGCAGTCTCGGCAGCCACTTGAATCGCCGAGAAGATGCCGTAATCAAGGTTAGTTTTGAGGGTGCGTAAACCTTGGATTACATGACGATTGCCGACTACAAAGCCCACACGCCATCCTGCCATATTATAGGTTTTGGAAAGAGTATGAAATTCGACACCGACATCTTTGCCGCCTTCGATTTCGAGCAAACTGGTGGGAGTATAGCCATCAAAGGCAAGCTCGGCATAACAGAGATCATGTACTAATAAAATCTCGTATTTCTTAGCAAAGGCAACGACTTCCTCAAAAAACTCACGGGGAGCGATCGCTCCTGTGGGATTGGCAGGGTAATTGAAATACATCACCTTGGCACGTTTTGCCACATCTTCAGGAATCGCATCTAAATCAATGAGCCAGTCCTTTTCTGGACTAAGGATCATTTCATAGATTTCGCCACCTGCTAGCAAGGGACCCCGAAAATGAGCAGGGTAGGCAGGACTCGGCACAAGCACAAGATCACCTTGATCGATATAGGCGATCGCTAAATGTCCTAAACCTTCTTTAGAGCCAATTAAGGGTAATGCTTCACCTTCAGAGTCAAGCTGGACATTGTAACGGCGCTTATACCAATCCGTAATTGCACGACGAAAACTGGCTGTGCCTTCAAAGGGAGGGTAGCCATGATTTTTGGAATTTTTCAAGGCAGCGATCGCTGCTTCGACTACTGGTTCGGGGGTAGGCCCATCAGGATTGCCCATGCCCAGATCAATCAAATCGAGACCTTGCTCTTTCGCTCGTAACTTCAACTCATCTAGACGTGCAAAAACATATGGGGGGAGTTTTCCTAGTCGTTGAGCAGGTTTGAGCCAAGTCTTCATTTGTGTTGTGAGAGCTTATAAGGTGAATTTATGGAGTCGTTATAGCGTAGCTATAACGACTCAAATGATGTTGTTATAGAAATTTGATCTTAATAGAAATTGTCTCGCGATCGCACTTGTCATTGAGAAAGTAATACCAATTCACAAGAGGATTTACCCAAGAAAATAGTGGCGGTGCGAAGCACCGCCACTATTTTCTTGGGGCTTGTTTTTGTCCTAACACAACATCAGTTCGACGAAAGCGAAAAATGGTAAGAATCGCTAAGCGATTCTTACCATTTTTCGCCATTTGCGGCTTGCGAAGCAAGCTGCAAATGGCGATATCGAACTCACGTTGTGTTAGCTCAACAATAGCTATAAATCAATGAATACCATTGATTTGATGACAATTTATAAATGATTGCCAGTCCTAATCTCAGAAAACAAGCACAGGTATAACTTTGAACTTATTTGAACGATTTGGTTATTTATTAACTTTTATATCGAAAGTCTTAACACAAGTTTACAATTTCTGCTTACAATTAGATCAACAAGTAAGTATTTATCCTCATCATGTCTGTTGCAGAATTTCCTTGGCTTACCACAATTCTTTTGTTACCCCTTGTAGCAGCTTTCGCAATTCCTTTTATTCCTGACAAATACGGTAATGTCAAGAATGTGCGATCGTATTCGATGGCAGTAGGTTTTATTGAATTGTCGTTGATGATCTATGCATTTTGGAGTCAATACAATTTGCATGAAGCATCATTTCAAATGGCAGAAACATACGCTTGGATTCCTCAGCTTGGCTTGAACTGGTCATTAGCTGTTGATGGATTATCAATGCCGCTTATTTTATTGACGGGCTTGATTACCACCTTAGCAATTTTCGCTAGTTGGAATGTGAAGCAAAAGTCACGCCTCTTTTATTTCTTGATGCTTTGCTTGTATAGCGCTCAGATTGGCGTATTTGCTGCTCAAGATTTATTACTATTCTTTTTTATGTGGGAATTAGAACTGATTCCCGTCTATCTGTTGATTTCGATTTGGGGTGGACCAAAGCGGCTCTATGCAGCAACCAAGTTTATTCTCTACACAGCATTAGGTTCGATTTTTATTCTTGTCGCTGGGTTAGCGATGGCATTTTACGGGGATACCACTACCTTTAATATGGCGGAACTGGGAATGAAAAATTACCCGATCGCCTTTGAGCTACTTGCCTATGCAGGTTTCTTAATTGCCTTTGGTGTGAAATTACCGATTTTCCCATTACATACATGGTTGCCAGATGCTCACGGGGAAGCCTCTGCACCAGTATCGATGGTCTTAGCTGGGGTTTTGTTGAAAATGGGGGGATATGCTTTAATCCGTTTCAATATTGAAATGTTACCCAATGCCCATGTTTACTTCGCTCCTTTGTTAGCAGTTCTCGGTGTAGTCGGCATTGTTTATGGAGCAATGGCAGCTTTCGCGCAACAAAATCTCAAACGTCGCCTAGCTTATTCTTCGATTTCACACATGGGCTTTATTTTGGTGGGATTAGCTTCATTCAATGATTTGGGGGTAAGTGGGGCGGTTTTACAAATGCTATCCCACGGTTTGATTGCCGCAGCTCTCTTCTTTTTGGCTGGGGTTACCTACGATCGCACCCATACTTTAATGATGGATGAGATGGGCGGTATCGCTAAAATCATGCCCAAAGCTTTCGCTTTGATGACCGCTTCGGCTATGGCTTCTCTGGCTCTGCCTGGAATGAGTGGATTTGTAAGCGAGTTGAAGATTTTCCTTGGCATTACTACCAGTGATGTCTATGCCGCTAACTTCAAGGTTGTGATGATTGGTTTAGCTGCTGTTGGTGTAATTATCACGCCAATTTATCTACTCTCAACTTTGCGCCAAGTTTTCTACGGTCAGCCTAATCCTGCCTTGCACTTTGAT
>Ga0172373_10008581_pt1 | contig 12936 bp, 10 predicted proteins | sample Lak10m_2_FD_114546 | JGI IMG/M metagenome (GOLD analysis project Ga0172373, IMG submission 114546) | Freshwater microbial communities from Kabuno Bay, South-Kivu, Congo - kab_092012_10m | ecosystem: Environmental > Aquatic > Freshwater > Lake | place: Democratic Republic of the Congo... | reverse complement strand
TCCTGTACCGCAGAGTTCGGAACTGGTGAGGTATTCCGAAGTGCCTATATATTTGTCCCTAACGTAGCCTTGCGGCTGATTCGGGTAAGCATTGGGCTGTTAAAAGCCCCACCTTTAGGTGCGGGGTTGCTTACACGCGCTCGCTCCCGTTTGGGCTACCAACCAGCGCGATCTTCAGCGCGGGGCAGCGGACGAGTCAGAAGGGGTTCGCCAGCAGCGAACCACAAAACGCCATTCTACCACGTCCGTTTCTGAATTCGAGACTGCTCCTACAAGCCGTAGGGCAAACGCACCGCTACGCTTCCCGGTTCAGCCGAACTTAAACCAGCCTCAGTTCAACCCGCTGGAATCCAATCAGGCGGCTATACTAGGGAAGCGTCGGTGCGCCCTGCGCAGCGCTTTCCGGCGGTGGCTGCCTTGTGTTTAGCGCCGATTCTGCACCCTAAATGGGGACTAGAAATGAACTTGATTTTGCACTTTGCGCGTGCTATAGTGCCGACAAACGGGTGAAAAAAACCCGTCTCAACAACGCACAGTGCTTCTGAACAGCACTCATCAGGAGCGGTGGAGGGAAACGGCCCGTCGAAACCGCGACAACCCCCAAAGCGTTGGGAAGGTGTCAATTCCGTCAGAGGTCAAACTCTGGAAGATGAGCGTCAAACGTTGGTTATACGCGCCTCTTCTATTCCAGAGAGGCGCTTTTTGTTCGTTAGAGGATTGCAATGGTAGCCCAACAGGAGCATACATCAGTGGGCAACACGACTTTCATGACTTCACCCCGTTACTTCTTCACTTCGGAATCCGTATCCGAAGGCCACCCCGACAAAATGTGCGATCAAATTTCGGATGCGGTGCTGGATGCCATCCTCGCCAAAGACCCGAATGCCCGCGTAGCCTGCGAGTGTTCCACCACCACCGGCCTTGTGCTGGTGATGGGTGAAATCACCACCAGCACCTATGTAGACATCGAAAAGTTGGTGCGCGAAACGGTTCGCAAAATTGGCTACACTCGCGGCAAGTTCGGCTTCGATGCCGACACCTGCGGCGTGATCGTCTCCATCAAGGAACAGTCCGGCGACATTGCGATGGGCGTGGACAAAGCTCTGGAAGCCAAAGAAGGCAAGATGAGCGAGGCCGAGATCGAGGCCACCGGCGCGGGCGATCAAGGTATGATGATCGGTTTCGCCTGCGATGAAACGCCCGAACTCATGCCGCTGACCATTTCGCTGTCGCACAAGCTCGCCCGCCGTCTAGCCGAAGTCCGCAAAAGCGGCGAACTGCCGTGGCTGCGACCGGATGCCAAGAGTCAGGTCACGGTGGAATACGCCTTCGGCAAACCCAAGCGTATTGATACCCTCGTCATCTCCACCCAGCACGCGCCGGAAATCGGTCAGGACGAAATCCGCGCTGCCGTGATCGAACACGTCATCAATGTGGTCATCCCGCACGAACTGGTGGATGCCAACACCCGCATCTTCGTCAACCCCACCGGGCGCTTCGTCACTGGCGGCCCGCTGGGCGACTCCGGCCTGACCGGACGCAAGATTATCGTGGATACCTATGGCGGCGTGGCGCGTCATGGCGGCGGCGCGTTCTCCGGCAAAGACCCGACGAAGGTAGACCGCAGCGCCGCGTACATGGCACGCTATATCTCCAAGAACATCGTGGCGGCTGGCATTGCCACCCGCTTTGAACTTCAGGTGTCGTATGCCATCGGCGTCGCACAGCCCACCTCGCTGGCTGTCGAAACCTTCGGCACTGGCGCGATCCCAGACGAACAGATTGATGCGCTCATCCGCAAGCATTTCGACATGCGTCCGGCGGCCATCATCCGTGATCTTGACCTGCGCCGTCCGATCTATCAGCAGGTGGCCGCTTACGGTCACTTTGGGCGCGACGACATCAGCGTGCCGTGGGAACAGACCGACAAGGCTGAACTACTGCGGCGCGACGCTGGCCTGTAATCGCTGTTCCGCGACGACTATTCCAACCTCACAATCCCCCGTCTCAACCGGGGGATTGTCGTTCCGGTAGATAATCGTTGGAAATCCATTTGCTCCACGCCGAAGCACTGGTGTATAGTCTGAATAACGCAAGTAATGAATTCATCTCCCCCCGTTGCGATTCGTTTCATCACGCTCTATTGAACGGCTGAACGGGTTAGCGGTGAGGTTCATCACTGACGCTGAATAGCACTGTAACGCGGAACCCATCAAGATTGTGGAGGGGGATGGCAGCATGAGAAGGTTTGGAACAATTCTGTGGCGTTTTATGGTGATCTTTTCGTTCGCCGTAAACGTAATCTTGGTCATCACCCTCGTCGTCGTCCTGCTGATGATTTTCGACATCAAGCGCAATATCGCCCAACCGCTGATTGAAGGGTTGCACAGCAGTTTCGCCGGGCTGAACGACTCGACGATTGACTGGACAATTCCGGTGCGTACGAGCATCCCGCTGGATACCAGCATCCCCCTCAACACCAGCATCCCGCTGAACACCGATACCATCGTCACCCTGACTGATGATGTGGCGCTCACGGTCTCTGCCAACATCACGCTCCCTGGCGTGGGCAACCTGAATAACGCGGTGGTGGCGCTGTCGCTACCTAAAGGACTGGAACTGCCCGTCCACCTCGATCTGAGCGTGCCGGTCAATCTGGATGTGCCGGTTGATCTGGACGTGCCGGTATCGCTGGATGTCCGCGCCGTCATCCCCCTCAGCCAGACGCAGCTTCACGACCCGGTTGAAAACCTGCAACTGTTGTTTGAACCGATTGTGCGGCTGTTGGGCAATCTGCCGGACAACTTTGGCGAAGTGGGCGCGTTTGCCGGACAAATCCTCAGCGGCAACCCGCCCGATCTGCTGGCGGAAACTCCCTACAGCCTGAAGCCCTGGCCGGGCTATTCAATCACCGCCGGCTTGAACTACACAATGGCGAACGAAACCATCCCGCCGCAGAACATCCCGTTGCTCACAGGCATCATCCCGATGGGTGGCATTCCGGCGCTGGATCAGGCACTACGCGGCAATCTATACCCCGGCAGCGATCCGTTGCAAGTCAACGCGCAAGCCGCAACCAACCTGCAAACGCAGGGGATTCCGCCGCAATATTATGACGGTTCGTATGCCGACACCGTGACCAGCCCGCGCCAACTGGCAGAAGGCGGTGCGCTGCCTGCCCCACCGGAACCGGTGCCAACCGTACCGCCCACCCCTGCCCCCGGCGCAGACATGGGCATCATTTCTACGCCCGTCCCCGGCGGGTAAGCAAGCACTTCACCCCCTTCTGCATGAGAAGGGGGTTTTTGTAGGCCGCCCACGTCCTCGCGGCGACCAAAATCCTTTATAATGGGGACTGCTATTGGACTGAAGAAGTTAAGGCTAAATTCGCCATGTCCAAACCTGACTCCCGTCCGCCCATCTGTGACTACGAAGGCTCGAACTACCGCACCGAGTTCTGGGAAGGCAAAGGCCGCGACTACGAAGACCGCGTGGAACGCATCGCGCTGCGTCGCCTGCTGCCCCCGCGTGGCCGCCGCCTGCTGGAACTGGGCGCGGGTTTCGGGCGCTTGAGCGAGGAATATCACGGTTACGATCAGGTCATTCTGCTGGACTATTCGCTCTCGCAAATGCGCTACGCACAGGAACATCTGGGCGCGACCGGGCGCTACACCTTCGTCGCCGCCGACGCCTACCACCTGCCCTTCCGCCCCGGTTCGTTCGACGCGGTTGCCATCATCCGCGTGATTCATCACATGTCAGATGTTCCTACGGTTCTGAATCAGGTGCGTCAGGTCATGGTCAACGGCGGCACGCTGCTGCTGGAATACGCCAACAAGCGCCACCTCAAATCCATGCTGCGCTACGCACGCGGACAGCAAACATGGAATCCGTATGATCTCAAGCCTGTAGAATTTGTGGAGTTGAATTTTGATTTCCACCCGGACTACATGGCGCAGCAGTTAAAAACGGCGGGATTCCTGCTCAAGCGCAGTATGCCCGTGTCGTTCTTCCGCATTCCGCTGCTCAAAGAGCGCGTGCCCACCGGCCTACTCGCCAGCGCCGACGGGCTGCTGCAACTGACGGGGCTGCACTATACGCCCAGTGTCTTTACCCGCAGTCTCGCGGTCGGTGAAACCACCAACAACCTGTACAACCGTTCCCTGTTCGTCTGCCCGAACGACGGGGGTGAACTGGCGCAGGATGGCGACGTGCTAATCTGCCAGAGCTGCGCCCACCGCTGGGCGATCCGTGACGGCATCTACGATTTCAAAGCGCCGCTGGACGAATAACCCGCCGCTACCCCACAAAAAACACCCCTTATCACAGGGGTGTTTTCGTTTCGTTCAACGATGGAACGGGGTGCGAGCGTTAGCCGCGTCCGGTGTACGAGCCGTCGCGGGTATCCACCACGATCATATCGCCAATCTTCACGAACAGCGGCACCGCCACCGTGAAGCCCGTTTCGACGGTGCATTTCTTCATCACCTTACCGGTGGTGTCGCCCGCCACAGCCACATCCGCATCAGTCACTTTATAGGTGACAGTGGTCGGCAGCTTGTAGTCAATCGCAATACCTCCATGGATGCGCAATTCAATCTGAATGCCTTCCTTCAGGTACTTGGCCTCGTCGCCGAACAGGTCGGCAGCGGCTTCGTGCTGTTCGTAGCTCTGGGGATTCATGAAGTGCAGCATCACGCCATCGCTGTACAGATAATCCACCATTTCCGCTTCGACATAGATATTGTCCAAACGTTCTTCCACACCAAAAATGCGGTTCACCGTCCGGCCAGTCTTGATATCCATCAGCGTGGTTTCCATAGAAGCCTTGCCACGCCCCGGCTTGTTATACGCCGTTTTCATGACCTTGAACAAGGAATTATCCAATTTCAAGGTCACGCCAGTTGTCAAATCACCTGCTTCAATCATCGCACCAATCCTCAGCACTCTGTATTTTCAAACTCTGGATAAGTTCAGTGTATCAAAGATTCTGGACAGGTTGAATACCCGACTATAGGCCGTCCCGTCGCCACACTTCTACCGAGGGGTCTCCGACCCGTACCACATGCCGGAACGCGCCCCAATCTACCCACGATGCGCCATGCGTTTGCCACCGTTCGGCAATCTCCGCGCTGCATTCGGCGATCAGTCCATCGGCTTCGTGGCAGGCGCGGGCAAAACGCGGCGACAGGTGCGCCCGCCAGCGTAACCACCGGTCGCGGGGGGCATTCAGCATACTGCCGCCCACCCCCGCGCCGGGGACATTCAGCGAATAATGCAGGGTGCGCTCGATCACGGTGCGCACGCCAGCGCGGTCAAACACCGGAAGCACCTGTCGGTACAGGCGCGTATCCGCCGCCCACCACGCCCGCGCTTGAAATCCCTGTTCGCGCAACACGCGGTCAATTTGTAGATCGTCCTCCAGCGTGGTCTGGTTCGCATGAGTGCGTACCAGATCGCACTGGACACAGGGCATGAGCGCCATCTTGCCCCAGAATCCCTGAACCTGATCGCGCCATATCCGCCAGCGCAGCAGCGAATCGCGTTCAAAAGCCGCGTTCAACACATCTACCACATCGCGGGGAATGCCCGCGCCGTCCATCAAACCATGCGGTTGTGGCGCATACGGGCTGACCGCCGCCGCCATGCTGCCCCGCGCATGACGCAGCGCGAAACGCATCAGCACTTCCAGCAGGCCGCGCCCCCACACCGCATCATGAGCAGGCATCGCCAGCCAACCCGCACCCAATGCCGCCCCCACCGCCAACGCGAAATCAATCCGCGCCCAGCGGTCAGTTGTGGCTAAACGCACCCATGTACTCGCATCCGACCAGCAAAAACGATGCGGCGTATCACCTGCATCTCCTGACCAGCGCACCGGATTCACAAGGGCGGCGGCCTGCCGGAGATGGGGAAACGCCCGCATCAGGGGGAGCAGGCTGTCCAGCGTGGCGGGGCTGTCGGCCATCCACAATACGCCGTCCTCGGCGCTCAAGGCGCTCAACCGGGAGTGCAGCGCCCCGTCAAAAACCGCCCGCGTGGGGCCATGCACCGGACGGGGACGATACATAAATTCGGCATCCACCACGCGGCAGCCCCACAGATGCGCGGCTGCTTCCGCCGCGCTTGCCGCCCTGTGCATCGGTTAGCCCTTCTGCAACCGTTGAATCGCGCCCTGCCCGATGATCTCCAGCGCCGTATCACCCGAAGGCGGTTGCATCAGGCCAGCGCGGGTATCGCGGAAAAACCGTTCCAGCGGCAAATCGCGGGTCAGGCTGGCTCCCCCTGCAATTTGCAGCGCCTTATCCGTCACCTGATTCGCAGTTTCGGTCACAAGATGCTTGGCAGCGGCGATACGCGGGAACAATCCCCGGCTGCGTTCATCGCCCGTCCATTCCGCCGCCACCTCGAACAACAGCGCCCGCGCCGCTTGCAACATTAGATCAATCTCGCCAATCTGCCGCTGAATTTTGGGCAGCGTCGCAATCGGCTTGCCCAACGCCGTCGGCACACGTTCCAGCGCATAGCGAATGACCGCCGTTCGCGCCGCCAGCGCCGACCCCAGATACACCGCCGCCATAATCATCGGGAACCAAGCGTTCGGCGTATTCTGGTCGCGTTTGCCCTGTTCGAGCAGATGGTCAGCAGGCACGCGCACATCCTTAAAAAACACATCATGGCTGTCGGTGGCGCGTAGACTGAGCGAATCGCTCCACGTTTCTTCCCACGAGATGCCCGCCGCGTCACCCGGAATCAGCACCGCGCCCGATTCTTCGCCCACGCTCAAGCGCACCACCATCTGCGTCAGGTGTCGCCCGCCCGTCGTCCATGTTTTATGACCATTGACCACCCACGCATCGCCATCACGAGCTGCGGTGGTGGCGAAAAACGCCCCGCGTGACGGACTGCCCAACGCCGGTTCGCTGGCAAGGGTATTGAACAACCCGCCGGCCACCGCGTCACGGCACATACGCTCAAAGATCGGTTCAGGCCAGGGGCGGTTCTCGCTCACGTTCCCGAACAGATGCAGGTGCATCCCCGCCACCATCGCAGTCGAGGCGCTACCTTGCGCCAATTCAAGCTGTGCCGCCACGCAGTCTTTCAACGGCAAGCCCATCCCGCCGTACTCACGCGGAACGCTCAGCTTCAAATAACCCGCCTCGCGCAACGCCTGTACATCCTCAGCCGGCAGTTTCGCCTGCTGATCGGCTGAATCGGCGCGGGTAGCCACGTCAGCAGCCACCCGTACCGCCATCTCCAGCGGCGTCTCCGCCGCAGGAACGGTCATGCGCGCAAATCCTTCATAATCTTCCCGTCCTTAATCACCAGTATGATATTGTCCGGGTTCTCTAGGGAGCGAATGTCGGTCAGCGGGTTGGTGCGCGTCACGATCAAATCCGCCAGCTTACCGGCCTCCAGCGTCCCGATCCGATCCTGCCAACCGAGGCATTCGGCGGCGGTGCGCGTGGTGGCGACAATCGCCTGCATGGGTGACATGCCAATATCCACCATCAGCCCCAGTTCGCGCAGGTTCGTGCCGTGCGGCATCACGCCGGCATCCGTCCCCATCGAAATGCGGACGCCCGCTTTGTGCGCCATCGCAATGCTCTCGCGGTGCTGCTCGATGACTTCCCGCGACTTCCGCATACCATATTCGGGCATCGCGCCCGTCTTTTCGCCAATTTCCAGCACCGCCACCGGAGCCAGCAGAGTCGGCACCAGAAACGTGCCGCGCTGCAACATCATGTCAATCACTTCATCGTCAAGGAAAATCCCATGCTCAATCGAATGCACACCCGCCCGCACCGCGCTCTTGATGCCTTCCAAGCCCTGCGCGTGCGACATCACCTTCACGCCGCGCCGGTAGCCCGCTTCGCGCACGATCACATCCAGCTCTTCCGGCGAAAACTGCGTAAATTCAGGATGATCGGTCGGGCTGAGAACGCCACCCGTCGAGCAAATCTTAATCACGTCCGCACCCGCCCGCAGCACCTCGCGCACCTTTTTCCGCACCGCGTCTACGCCATCGCAAATCCCATCCGGGAAACCGGGGTACGCCGGGAACAAATCAAAGCTGACGCCCGACGGCATGTAGCCATCGGTATGACCACCGGTGATCCCCAGTACGGCGATGCTGATCTGCATACGCGGCCCCGGCACCAAGCCCTGTTCCACCGCCTGCTTCACGCCTAAATCCGCACCGCCCGCATCGCGCACAGTCGTAATGCCTGCCTCAATCGTCTTGCGCAGGTAGCCCACCGCTTTGAAAAAATTGAGCGAGAACGGCGTCTGCATCATCTCGCGAACATCCGCATATTCCATCATCATGTGGACATGCGTATCAATCAGGCCGGGCAGGATATACCCGCCTTTCGCATCCACGTCTAGCAGATTTGAACGCGGCACCATGAGCGAGCTAAACGCCCCGACGCCGTGAATACGGTTATCGTCCATCAATACAGCCGCGTTCGGCACCGGATTTGCGCCCGTGCCGTCAATCAACGTTCCATTTCGTACCAGTGTATAAGCCGCCATAGCCGTTCGTGCTTCCTTTGCTAAAAGCGAAAATCAAGTTTTAACGATGATCTGGATTTTGTTGGGGCCGTGTACGCCCAGAATCAGAATGTTCTCAATATCACCCGTCCGGCTAGGGCCGGAGATAAAACAGATATTGCCGCTGTCGCTCATCAAATCCAGCCCGTTAGCACGTCGTTCGCCCACCCACGCCTCCAGATTGGGCAACAGTTGGTCGAGCTTAATCACCGCGATATGCACCGGCGCTAGCACGGTGGGGATGCGCCCCTTGCCGGGAGCCGTACTTACCACCAACGTCCCGGTGGCGGCCAGCGCCGCGTCCGCGCCCGTCAGCCCCACCTGCACCCCGCGAATGGCTTCAATGGTTTCGGCACGCAATTCATCGTAAAGATCGGGATGAATGGCGGTGATACCAGCTTCCTTCAAAGCCGTCTTTAAGCCCCGCACCGGAATGTGCTTGAAATCCCACGCCAGAACTTGATCGGCGCTGTGGCTTTGCAGCAGTTCCAGCACCTTTTCAGTAGCGCCTTTATCGCCCTTCACCACAAACACATTCCCCTTCAGCGCCGTGACAATCTCGCTGAATCGTTCCAGCAACGCCTCTGGAGAAGCGCCAGTCAGATCAGCCAGCGGGCGGTAGGGTTGGGGGCGCGGCGGCGCATCCGGGAAAGGCCGACGGGCGGCACGAAGTTTATTCAGGATTTGTTCGCGGGAAGCCGTCATAGCGGTTTAACCTCGGTCTATTCAGCAGGGTACTGTAGATTGTGCCATAGTGCCGCCGCTTCTCACAACCGCTTGGTTTGCGCCACCGCAAACCGTGATTCAGTGTATCATCAGAAATGTGCATTGAAGTATTCTAACCTTACTCATCATTACGGAGGCGGGGATGGCATCACCATTGAAGGGCGAGGTCGTGTCACAGGGTTCGCGTGTCCGTTCGGGGCCGGGAACCAATTTCAGCATCATCACCACGCTCACACAAGGCGCGGTTGTAGACGTTCTAGAAACGCAAAAAGATTGGGTCAAAATCCGTTACCAAACAGTTGAAGGCTTTATATCCGCGCAGTTGATCGAAGTAAAACCGCTGCGCCCGCTGAACGGGTATCTCATCCAGCAGCCCGATCTGCTCGAAGTACAACTGGCCGCCGACAGGATCATCCCCACCAACGGCTTGACCTCCAAAGCCGAAATCGCGGTGGCGACCACATGGAACAGCTACGGCGGCTTGATGCAGGCGCTTTCCGAACTGCTCACGGTGCCGGTCAGCGGGTTGGTGGCGGTGCTGGTCGCGGAAAGCAGCGGACGCACCTTTGGCCCGGACGGGCGCATGATTATCCGCTTTGAGAATCATCTATTCTGGCGCTTCTGGGGCGAGAAAAACGCCGATGTCTATAACCGCCATTTCGCTTTCGACACCAGTTCATCCAAGAACAACTGGAAAGGGCATCAGTGGCGTGCCAACGATTCCGCTGCATGGGAAGCCTTTCATGGGACACAGGCCAAAGAATGGGACGTTCTGACCTTTGCCCGCACGCTGGATGACACCGCCGCGCTCTCCAGCATCAGCATGGGCGCACCGCAAACGATGGGCTTTAACTTCCGCCGCCTCGGTTACGAAAGCGTCCAGCACATGTTCGACGCTTTCGCCCGCAGCGCCCACGCACAAATTCTGGCGCTGTTCGACTTTGTGAAAGGACCCTCGCCCACTTCGACAGCCATTCAAGCCCTGCAAAACCGCGATTATCTCGCCTTTGCCGGGTTCTACAACGGGCCAGCCAACGCTGCGACCTATGAGGAAATCATTCGCGTCCGCGCCGCAATGTACGATCGGCTGATACAGACCGCTGTCGCCGCGCCGCCGCAGCAAACCGACCAGCGCGGCCCCGTCGCCGCACCTGTCGCGCCCACACCCGCCGCACCTGTCGCGCCCACACCCGCCGCACCCATCGCCGCGCCGCCTGCGCCTGTTGCCGCACCGCCTGCGCCTGTCGCCGCACCGCCTGCGCCTGTCGCGCCCACACCCGCCGCCCCGACCGCAGTCACACCTGCGCCGCAGCCCGTCGTGGTCGTACAGCCGCCGCCTGCGCCGCCCTCCAACGAAGACCATGTGCTGATCGCCACTACCGAAGGCTTGAACGTGCGCCGTGAGCCGGTGGCTGACCCTTCCAATGTGATCGAACGCCTGCGGAAAAATGAGCCAGTCACGCCGCTCGAACCTTACGAAATCGTACTCGACAAAATAGCCAAAGGGGAAGCCGGCAAACAGTTCATCCAGATTCGCACGGATGAAGGCCGGATCGGGTTCGCGGCGGCATGGCTGCTCACCCCCGCCGATGTACTCACCAAAGCGGCGATTGACACCTACATTGACTCCATCCCTGACCAGTATCCAATTCCAGCCACCTACGATGCGTTCTGGACGATGCAGGATACGCTGGGGCTGCCCGACCCGTTCAATGTGCTGCCCGCGCAGATTCGCACCCGTCATCTGCTGGTGAATATGCAGGTGAACGGTTTCGGCCCGAACAGCTTTGCCGCCCGCAACTGGCGCAACTGGTACAGCCGCATCGGAGGAATGCACAACGGCAGCGATCTCATCGTCGAAACCGGCACGCCGCTGCTGGCGGTAGCCGATGGCATTATCACGACCAAATGGCCGTTCATGGGCAACCGCAACGAAAAGACCGTCACCCTCTGGCCGTTCCTGCCAGAACGCTTCCGCGACTCCAAAGGGCGGCGGATGATGAGCAATATCCTCGTGGCCTACGGGCACATGAGCAATAACACCGCCCGCAAAGAGTTGGATGTCGTCAAAGCCGGGGACATCATCGGCATCAGCGGCACGCCCGCCGGCAGCACCACCAACGACCACCTGCATCTCGAAGTGCATTTCCTCAGCGGCAACATCGGCTACCTGAACCTGCGCGGCCTGCCGCCCCGCAAGCTACTCAGCCAATTCAAGCGCGACCAACCCTTCAGCAATCAGGTTCCCTGGAACACGCTCCTGTTTTACTCCAAGCGGCTGATCCGCTACCAGCAGCATCAGGGTAAAACCATCGGCTACAACGGCAGACCGAACTATCCCACCAGCCAGATGTTGAAAGACTTGGGAGCCAGCCACCTCGACCCGCTGGACGAGTTCTCGCTGGCGTTCTTCGAGTATGGCATTCCGGTCGTCTGGGAAAAGCACGGCACCGAGAAGTGGTCAAAAGGCGCTGTCCCGATGGATGCCCTGATAAGCCGTTTGAGTACCTTCCAGCCTTACCAGCCTTACGAAGCCGCATTTTTGCCCTGAACAGGTGACGGGGGTGTGTGCTAACATGCCCCCGTCGTTTTCTGTCACGGACGAAGAAAGTCAACCGCTGCCATGCCCTGCCATATTCGCATCCTCACCCCTTCCGGCCTAGAAACCGTCGCCTATACAGCCGCCTCGCTGTCGGACGCGCAGCAATACGAGCCGCAGGACGGCGTGTATACCATCACCAACACCTACCAGCGCACCCGCGTGCTGCGCCTCGATGCGCATCTTGACCGGCTGGAAGACTCCGCAGCGCGTGAACATATTCCACTCGCCCTTCAGCGAACGGCGCTGCGGCAGGCGCTCCGGCAAATGATCGAAGACTCGCCGTTCGGGGATGTGCGTTTTCGCATCACTGTCCCGCGCAGCACGCCCGACCGCATCATCCTGTCCATCGAACCCTTCCAACCACCCGCCGAAACCACCTATACGCAGGGGGTACGCTGTGTCACGCTGCCTCACGCGGCACGCCACAACCCCGCCGCGAAAACGACCGGTTGGCAGATCGAACGCGACCAGATCAAACTGCCGCCGGGAATCTATACCGGACTGCTGCTAGGCAGCGATAGCACCATTCTGGAAGGCGTGAGCAGCAACTTCTACGCCATCACGGACGGGGAACTGCGTACCGCAGGCGGGGGTGTCCTGCCGGGAATCGCGCAACAAATCGTGTTCGCGGTTGCGCCAGCCATTCTCCCGCTGCGTCGTGAAGCCATCCGCACAACGGATTTACCACGCACAGCCGAGTGCTTTATCACAAGCAGCAGCCGGGGAATCATGCCCGTCGTCGAAATTGACGGTCAGCCCATCGGCGGCGGCACACCCGGCGCACTCACGCAACGGCTACGCGCTGCCTATGCCGCGTGGGTCAGCGATCATCTCGAAGAACTCTAAATCAGGAGGCCGCCATGTCCGACGATCAACAGATGCTCAACGAGATTGTTGCCGACCTCATGAAGCTAATCGAAAAATGGGAACAGGCGGCGGAAAATGCCGACCGCGCCGCTGCCCTCGCCTATCGGCGTGCTGCCGCCGATCTACGCACCTACATGACGGGCGACTTGCCCACCGATGCATCCAACGAAACCGCCTTTCAGGTGGTG
>Ga0172373_10008578_pt1 | contig 12942 bp, 11 predicted proteins | sample Lak10m_2_FD_114546 | JGI IMG/M metagenome (GOLD analysis project Ga0172373, IMG submission 114546) | Freshwater microbial communities from Kabuno Bay, South-Kivu, Congo - kab_092012_10m | ecosystem: Environmental > Aquatic > Freshwater > Lake | place: Democratic Republic of the Congo... | reverse complement strand
TTTCTTCGTTTTGAAGTTGATTAATAATATGAAGCAATTTTTTAGATGTCATAAATCATTTAGAAAATCTTGAACGTTTTTAACATAAGTTAAAGATAAATCAAATGACTGTTTAATTTGAGACTTGTTTTTTTCAGGCACAAAACATCCTTTAAATCCCATTTTTTTAAATTCTTGCAATCTCTTTTCAATTTGGGTAACAGCCCTTATTTCACCTGTTAATCCAATTTCACCTATAGCCCCTATTTTTTCAGGAAGTATTTTATCTTGATAAGAAGAAATGATACCCAGAGCAATAGATAGGTCCAATGCTGTTTCTTGAACATTAAGGCCCCCCACAATATTTAAAAAAATATCTTTGTTATTAAGAGGCAAATTTAATTTTTTTTCTAAAACAGCAATTAATAAATGAGCACGATTAGGATTGATGCCCACAAAATTTCTTTTCCCATTTCCATAAGCAGTAGACACGACCAATGCCTGAACTTCTACCAATAAGGCCTTGCTACCTTCGCAAACAGCCGAAACACAAGAGCCTGGATTAAATAAGGTGGTGTCATCTAAAAAAATCATAGAAGGATTTTGAACCCCCATTAATCCCTTTTCTGTCATTTCAAAAATTCCCATTTCAAAGCTACTTCCATATCTATTTTTATAACATCTTAATAAACGATACTGCTGTGTTCTTTCACCTTCGATATATAAAATAACGTCTACAAGGTGCTCTAACACTTTTGGGCCAGCCAACTGTCCTTCTTTGGTGATATGCCCAATAATAATGCCTATGGCATGATTTTTTTTAACCCATTGGTTTAATTCTTGTGCGCAATACCTTACTTGAACCATAGAGCCATCACTAGCAGAAATCTCTGGATGAAACACCATTTGTATGGAATCAAGAATCACAATATCAGGTTTTTGATGATGTAACTCCTTCAAAATAATTGCCATATTAGACTCTGTAAGCACCCATAGGGTTGGGCTATTCTGACCTAATCTTTTTGAGCGCAAATGTAATTGATACTGAGTTTCTTCAGCTGAAACATAAAGTACCTTTAAGCCTTGAGAAGACAATTGTTGTGCAATTTGAAGAGAAAATGTAGATTTCCCAATTCCAGGCTCTCCCCCAAATAATGTCAAAGACCCCCTTGCGAAACCTTTGCCTAGAACCTCATCTAAGTTAGATATTTTACAAGGGATATAATGCGTTTCGTCTACATAAACATCTTCCAATCGCATGGCATGGTGAAGCGCTTCAAAATCTACCTCTGTAGAGGTAACCAGGCTATTCCATTCATTGCACTCGGAACATCTACCTTGCCATCTTGGGAACTTTGCCCCGCAATTCAAACATTCAAATTCAATTTTATGGGTATTTTTTTTACCTTTTTGAATCGCTGTACTCACGTACTAAGAGGAGGTTAAAACGTTTAACTCTTGAATTTCTTTTAGGGATGTTTTTTTTACTTTTTTCTTAACTTCAAAAGTAAGTTTTGTTTCGGCTAAAAGAACATGTACATCAATATCTGACTTCATGTTGTTTTCTAATAGGTAATCTGCAAGGGGATCTTCAAGATGTTCTTGAATAGCCCTTCGAAGGGGCCTTGCCCCCATTTTTTGATCAAATCCTTTTTCCACAAGAAAGCTTTTAACATCTTCATCCCAAGAAAGATGTATTCCCTTTACTGTTAATCGATCCATCACTTGTTTTAGTAAGATGGATAAAATTTCTTTTGTATTGTCTTTTGTGAGTGTTTTAAAAATGACAATGTCATCTATACGGTTTAAAAACTCTGGTCTAAATTCTCTTTTAAGTTCTTCATCTAATTTTCTTTTAATGGCATCGTATTTATTGCCAGCTTCTTTTGAAGCTTCTACAAATCCAAAACTGGTTTCTTGCTGAATATATTTACTGCCCACATTTGAGGTCATGATAATTAAGGCATTTTTAAAACTAACATGACGCCCTGTAGAATCTGTTAATCGACCATCTTCTAAAATTTGTAATAAAATATTAATGACATCTGAAGAAGCTTTTTCAAGCTCATCAAATAAAACAACGGAATAAGGTTTTCTACGAATAGGCTCTGTTAATTGCCCCCCTTCATTATACCCAACGTACCCTGGGGGAGAACCGATCAGTCTAGAAACCGTATGCTTTTCCATAAATTCAGACATGTCAATTCTAATCATGGAATCTTTACTTCCAAATAAGAATTCTGCCAATGTTTTGGCCAACTCTGTTTTTCCTACACCTGTCGGTCCTAAAAACAAAAAAGATCCAGAAGGTCTTCTAGGATCTTTTAGTCCAATTTTTGATCTTTTAACAGCCCTTACCAAGGCTTTCACAGCTTCATCCTGCCCTACAACATGTTTCTTAATCTCTTCTTCCATCTTTAGAAGTCTTTGCATTTCTTCTTTATTCAATTTTGTAACCGGAATGCCTGTCCAAGCGGAGACAACTTCGGCAATAACATGAGAAGAAACTGTCTTATTTAAAATATCAGTATCAATTTTCGGAAAATTTTTAATTTTTTCTCTAAGTTCTTTTTCTTTTTCTTTAATGCTTTTTAAAGCAGATAAATCCTCTTTTTTGGACACTTCTTTTTTTTCTTCTAATAAAAGAGAAAGTTCTTTATAAGAATTTTTAGAATCTTCAGAAAGCCTAGATTCTGCCAACATGACTTTCGAAGCGGCTTCATCAATGACATCTACTGCTTTATCTGGCAATCTTCTATCGTTAATATATCGATTTGACAATTCCACCGCTTCTTTTAAAGCAGCATCTGTAATTTTTACACCATGAAATTCCTCATACCTAGAACGAATTCCCTTAAGAATTAATAAGGTATCTTCGGGAGAAGGCTCCTCAACTAAAACAGATTGAAATCGACGTTCTAAAGCACCATCACCTTCAATATGTTTTCTATATTCCTCTAAAGTTGTAGCCCCAATACATTGAAGCTCTCCTCTCGCAAGAGCCGGTTTAAATAAATTTGCAGCATCCAAACTGCCTTCTGACCCCCCCGTGCCAATAATGGTATGCAACTCATCGATGAACAAAATAATATTGCCGGACTTTCGGGCTTCTTCCATTACTTTTTTTACCCTATCTTCAAACTCACCCCGATATTTTGTGCCCGCCACCAACAAACCTAAATCCAAGGTAACAACTCTTTTATGACATAATTTTTCTGGAACATTTTCTTTATGAATTCGTTGCGCCAACCCCTCAACAATGGCTGTCTTTCCAACGCCTGGATCACCTGTTAGCACAGGATTGTTTTTTGTTCTTCTACATAAAATCTGAATAATTCTTTCAATTTCTTTTTCTCTGCCTACAACAGGATCCAATTTATTGTCTTTGGCCAGGAACGTTAAATCCCTTCCGTAAAGATCCAATGTTGGAGTGGGAATATCTGAATATGTTTTGGTTTGGGAATTTACCTTATTGCCTAGTTGATTAAACAAGGCCTCTTTAAAATTGTTAACTGTAATACCCAGTTCAGATAAAACCCTGGCAGCAATATTACTGGGGTCCCTGAACACAGAAAGAAACAAATGTTCAACATTGACATAATTGTGACCTAGTTTTCTTGCTTCATCCCATGCATGGGTTAAAACTTGTTTTGCTTGCTGTGTAAAAGGGATATTGCCATACTCTGAAGAAATACCACCATACTCTAAATGATCCTCTATGGCAGACTTCACTTGCTCAATAGAAAATCCCAATTCTTTCAAGGCTTTTATGACAATGTTATCGCCTTCTCCAATAACGCCTAAAAGAATATGCTCTGTTCCAACATAACTGTGATGGAATCTTTTTGCTTCTTCTTGAGCCAACATAATGGCTTGAATGGCTTTTTCTGTGAATCTAGAAAACATGAAACCGATGATAATCTAAACATATTTGTTTCACAAGCATTAAAAATGCCAGTGGCTATTCTTTTTTTAATCCAGATTTAAGAATTTAAAAAGAGTCATAAAAATGAATTGAAAAACATTTTTTTCGATACCTAAAAAATGAAAAAAATAACCAAAAACAATAAGCGGCACTAGGACATTAAAATTTTTACTAATCTGAATTTAAAAACAATTTAAAAAAAGGTATTCTTTTTTTATAAAAGAAGTCAAAAATCTTATTTAAATGATGGACCCCAAAAGACACTGTTTTGTCCAAAAATAAACCCTTTCAGAAAACCAAAACTAAATTAAATTGAAAAAATAAAAAATAACCGATAAGATAACTTGCCTATTTTGCATAAAAGGAGTAGAAAATTTTATGAGTAGAAAATGTCCCATAACAAAAAAAAAAGCACAAAATGGCCACAAAGTAAGTCACTCTAACATTAAAACCAATCATAAAAGAGAAGTAAATTTACAAAAAAAACGTTTTTTTGATCCAGAATCTGGAAAATGGATATGTTTAAAATTATCTGCAAAAGCCATCAAAACCCTGACATTAAAAGGTGTGGCTGCAACTTTAAAAAAAGCAAAAGTATCTATTTAATTTAAAGGAGTTTTTATGGCAAAAAAGGGTCATCGTCAAAATATTATATTGGTTAATGATGAAACAGGTCATAGTTATCACACAACAAAAAATAAAAATAATACAGCAGAAAAAATCTCTATAAAAAAATATGATCCTGTTTTAAGAAAGCATGTTGTATACAAAGAGAAAAAATAATATAGAAACCTGAGAAATCAGGTTTTTTTTTGCTTTAAAAATAACTTAACATTGAAGCCTCCTTTGTACTCAAAAAAAAGATTCATGGTGAAAAATTTAAAGAGAGACTTAAGGAAAAGATTTATAAATCACTTTTCTCGCACCTTGTGAAACAAAATGAATATTTCCTGTAGAAGAAGGGTTTTCTTGATATTCCCTAACTAAAGAAACTGAACTTTCTACTTCAAAAAAATAAGGTTCATTAGTCAATACAATAAAAGAAAAAAATGCATCCTTAGCTTTGAAATAAGATTGATAAGGTTTTAAAGACATTCGATAAGGGACATTAATACTGATCATATGTTCTATAGTATCAAGCCCTTCACAGGCTGCTAAATTAGCTGAATCCCCCCCAAATAAAGTCATATATATAACATCCTTGTAAAGACCCGGAGGCACATATTGACCCAAAGGAACATGCAAATAAACTGTCGTATTTAATTGATGATCTAAAGGGGATAACGAAAAATACAATACATCCTGTGGATATCGAATATTAAAATAAGGTTGCATAACATATTGCAAAGAAGAATTTGAATAAAAATTATAACGCAGCCTATTTTTCTGAAAAACAGCATATCGATAATCAGAGGATTGTCTTGAAGAAGAATGATTATATTCTATCTTATGGTTATCGTATCCAGCACTTAATTTTTGATCAAAATTTACTTTCCCCCCTTCAGAAATAACCAAAAAAACTGAGGTAGGCTCTTGTATTTTATAAAACAAAGTTATATGGATAGGAATAGCCTTTTCGTCAGAAAAATCTGGCTGATATGCATTATCATTCTGAAGAAAAGTTGTGGTATCTGAATTAAGATGAAATAAAGAGACATTGGATTCTATATGAGAAAGAAAAAAAAATTTTATAATTAAAAAAAAGAGAATGTTTTTAATCATAAACAATTTCACCAAGATCATACATAGAATCCTCTAGATCAGGCACAACCATATAAAGATCATCTCGATTTTTAGAAAGCAATTGATATCTACCAGGATTTAAAAAAATCTGAAAATAACCTTCATTGTCTGTTAAAATAGATTGCTTGACTATGCCTCCTCCACTAACTGGAATAACCTCTACCATAACATTAGATAAGGGCACACCGATATTATTAATCAATCTTCCTTGTAAAAACAAAGAAGCACCGTCACCAACCATCACACTTGCACCAGCAAAATGAGGCAAATAATAGCGATATTTTCGCTTATAAAGATTAAAATTCTTAAGATCTGATTGAAGATCTGTAATCCTTAAGTCGCCTCTATAAAAAGAAGAAACAGGAATGACACAATTTCCAAAATCATCAATAGAATGAATCACATTTAAAAAAATTGAAGAATTTTTAGAAATTGGAGCAGGATGAGCAAGAATAAAACTTCCATTAATAGGCTTAGAAATAGCAAAATTTCCCCCCGCATAAGCAATTGCTGTGCTCAAATTAAAATTTGAATAACTACTAAAAACCCACCCCTTATCAGGCACATAAAGTTGATTTTGTAGATATACAAAGTTTAAAAAACCTCTTTGGTTTTCATAATTTAAAAATGTTGATTCTATAGACCCTTCCCGAATATTAGAAAACATTGTTTTTGTAGAAAAAACGATATCTTTCTTTTTATAAGAAGAAGAGGCGTAATAATTATTTTGTGTAGGAATCTGCAATGGAAGCTTGTAACCTGTGTCAAATTTAATATTTTCATCGATGAGTCCAGAATAGCCTGATGTGGCATAAGTTTGAAGTCGATCACTTTCAACCCCAAAATTAAAAACATGGGTATTGGCAATATCAAAAATAAATGTAATTCCAGAAAAAAGAGAAAAAACAGAATCTTGAAACTGGGTATTAAGAAAAAAGCTAATCTTTGATCCTTTGGAATTGTTAGCATAAGAAAGATTTGCTTTCACAATAGAAGAAGTATAGGGCTTAAAACTAGAAGTTAAATTAAAATTCAATACATCATACATATTTTTAACATACCAAGTTGCCAAACTAAGATCTACTTTTAAAAATTGATTTTCATTCGATAAGGAAAAACGAGATTGAACCCCATTATATGTTGAAAATTTAAAAGACGAAGAATAATTCAAAGATAAATTGTCATAAGGAAGAACATACAAGTCTGTAATTCCAAATCCTTTTGTACGATATGCAAGAGAAAGTGATTGGCTATCTAAAAAACTTTCTGGAGAAATTGGAAATTGATACTGAGATTCTAAAGCAATACCCAAATCACCAGATTGAGACCAAGTTTGGTTTAATCCAAACTTAGAATTACCTTTTGATTGATATAAAAGAAAATCCATCCCTAATAATTCTCTAGATAAACTCATTTGACCATAATAGTTTGAATCCCAATCAGAATTAATAGATTTTGAATAGAACCCCAAAAATTTTGTCTTTGAATAATCAAAAGAATCATCTTTTGAATTAACAGGAACACCAAGCGTATAAGAAAAATCTGTTATTTGTTGAGAAATCCTATCTGGTTTCTTATAAATGGTTTGCATAATTTGATAATTATCAGAAGGATTTTCTTTTGAAGAAATGTTAAATTTAATAAAATTTTTTCCGTATATTAAAGGAAATGATTTAAAATTATACCTTCCTTGACTTAATAAGAAAGAGTTAATTTTAGATTGATTAACATAAATATCAACATAACTCAGTTTATCCAAACTTAAAAAATAAGTATGTGTTGAATCCATAGGCGGGATAAAGGGTTTAAAAAAAAATCGACTGTATTGAATACCCCAAAGATTACCTAAATCTTGATAACCATATAAATCTGAAAAAACTTGTCCTGTTAAAAATCGGGTCTGTTGTTCCGGAAAATCTTTAATAAAAACAACTCCATCTAAAGATACTCTTTCTTTATCAAATTCATTAAACTTACCTTTTGTTTGAATAACAAGTCCGTCCAGCCAAGAATTAGATTGCCAAAACAAAAATGGTTTTTTAAACAAATACCCCCCCTCATGAATATAAGATTGATTGAGTCCGAAGTTGATATACCCGCTATAATCAGAGGGAGAAATATCAGGAGGAACCACTTTTTCAATTTTGGTAGTCGACAAATGAATATCCAATATTTTTTTCTGACCTAATTTTGTATTTAAAATTATTTTTTTTCTCTGTATTTCAACAAAAAAATCAAGTTGTTTCAAAGAGTTCGTATCAATATACTCATTATCCTGAACCAATAATCCTAAAGATTTACTTAAAACTTCTTCTAATGAAGGCGAAATAATATCAAAAAGCTCTTTAGATTTAATCAAAACTTTTCCAGTAACTAAAGAGCGTTTTACAGCAATATATCCTTTAGGGCTATAGTCAAAAATCAGAAAAAAAGAAGATTCAACTAATTCGTCTTTAAATTCTGAGCCAAAAAGATCTTTATAAAGTTCTTCATAACTTTTTTGATTAGCACATTGAATATCTGAAAATAAAAAAAATGTTAACAAAATAAAAAAAAATGTTTTCATTTTTAATTTTTATTCATATAAGTTTGAAACCATAAAAAAGAAATTTACCTTTTGAAGAGAAATAGGTTCAACATATCTATATCCTTAAAAAAAAGACATTATATAAAATACTATTTCCCTATTTGGAACAAAAATAAACCTTCAGGTACAATACACTTCATATGAAGTTTAAAAGACAACATTTAATAATCTATAGCATCATTTATACATTTATTATCTGCATCGCCATCATGGCATTGGTTTTAAATATTAAAACTGTTTCTTTAAATCAAAAAAATCAATTTTTAAGAAAAAAAATTATCCAATTAGAAGATGAAAACAGAGGTCTGCAACTAGAGGTAGAAGAAAATTTAGCGTTAAATCACATTGAAACCATTGCAAAAACACAATTGGGCATGTCCTCGCCCATAACCATTAATTATATTCACCCATGAAAGGTTATCCTTTAAGAGAAGCTTACCTAAAATTAGGGATTATATGCTTTATGATCACATTAATTCTACGGATTGCTTATCTTCAAATTATTGAACATGAATTTTTTAAAACAAAATCAACCATTCAATTAAAGAGATTAATTAAATTATATCCTCATCGAGGGTATATTTTTGATAGAAATATGGTACCTTTGGCATTAACAGAAAGTACGTATGCCTCTTTTTTAATTTCAGAAAAATTAGAGCCTCCTGAAGAAATCATAAAAACTGTATCAAATATTTTAAAATTGGATAGTCAGGATATTTTGCAAAAACTACAAGTTACAAAAGGATCCTTTTTATGGTTAAAACGTCAATTATCAAAAACAGAATACAAACAATTAAAAGAAAACAATCTTAAACATATTGGTTTTATTAAAACAGAAAAAAGAGTATACCCTAAAGGGATTTTTGCATCCCATGTCTTGGGATTTGTAGGAATTGACAATCAAGGTTTGGGAGGACTTGAACATAAATTTGATTTTTTTTTAAGAGGAACACCAGGAAAGGTAATCTTAGAAAAAGACCCCAATGGTTATCCTTTATTGTCAGGTGAAAAAATAGCTTTTCCTCCTTATGATGGAAATCATTTAGTTACAACTTTAGATGAATTTATTCAATATATTTCTCAAAAATATCTAGAAGAAGCTATTTTAGAAAATAATGCAGAAAAAGGACAAATTATTGTTATGAATCCTCAAAATGGAGATATCTTAGCAATGGCAGCTTATCCTAATTTTGACCCTAATAATGAAGAAAATATGATTAAAAAAAATCCTTGTATTTCTGATGTATATGAACCAGGATCTGTGTTCAAACTTATCACATTTGCTATTGCATTAGACAATGAAATCATTACTCCTAAAACCATTTTGCAAGTTCCGGAAGAGCTTAAATTAAAAAATGTCACAATTTCGGAAGCTCATAAGCGAACAAAAGGAGAAAGCGACATGAAGACAAGTTCTGAAATTTTAGAGCAATCTTTAAACGTGGGGACATCCTTAATTTCAATAAAATTGGGAGAGGAAAAATTATATGAAGGAATTAAATCTTTTAAAATTGGAGAACTTACAGGAATAGAGCTTCCGGCAGAATCAAAAGGATTGGTAAGACCTTTAAAAAACTGGTCTGGAGTAGATATTGCCATGATCTCCTTCGGGCAAGGCATTGCCGTCACACCTATACAAATGATTTCAGCTGTTGCAGCAATTGCAAACAATGGTATTTATGTAAAACCAAGAATTCTTCAATATATGACCAATGCAAACTTTGAAACATTAAAAGCCATACCCATCTCTAAAATACGTTTAAAGTTTAAAGAAAAAACAATGCATGAATTAAAAGAAATGATGAAAAATGTTGTAGAAAAAGGAACTGGAATACCAGCAAAAGTAGAAGGCTATTCCATAGCAGGAAAAACAGGCACTTCTCAAAAACCGAAAACAAATGGGTTAGGCTATGAATCTGGTAAATATGTCGCATCATTTATTGGTTTTTTTCCTGTAGAAAAACCAAGTTATATTATTCTCGTTATTATTGACTCGCCTAAAAAATCGATTTATGGATCTATGGTAGCAGCACCTGTATTTAAAAAAATCACAAAAGACATTGTACAACATTTTCATATCCCCCCAGAAAATTTACAAAAAAATTCCAAAATAAAATAAACCCTACTTAATCATTTAAAATAAAATCCAACCATTCATCCGATTCTGTAATATGCAAACTTTTTAAAAGTTCTGTATCCAAATAAACTGAAGAAAATTGACATTGTTCCATAAGAAATACCCCTTTATTAAGATTGAGATATCCTTATATTTCCCTAAAAAAGGTTAATTTAAACAAAAGTAGAATCATTACAAGAAAACTCATTTATAACCATTGAAGTTAAAATAATGAAAAAATCTAAAACGATGAAATGTTATTTAAAAATTAAATTTTTTCTACCAAAGCTGTTATTTTTTGATCTAAATGAGATTGAATGTAAGGCTGTTGATTGAGTATCTCAGATTGTTTTGCAAAATCATAAAAATAAGGAATTGAATAAGACACCAAAGTAGATTTTTTTAATAAATTAAACCTAAAAACACTAATGCTCATTAAAAAGGGAATAAGCAAAAAAAAGCCTTTCACAACACCTAATCCACCTCCCAAAAGGCGATTAAAGAGGCCCAATCCCGTCATGGTAACAATTTGGTCTAATAAACGACCCAAAATAATTGAAATAGAAATCATAGCCATCAAAATAAACACAACACTTATACCAATAGCCACATGTTGCGAAAGAGAAAATGTTTTTTGAAAATACGTAACAAAGTAAGGATAGTATCGAATACTTAGCAAAACACCCCCAATTAACCCCACCAAATCAAAAACAATGCGAACGATGCCACGCTGCATACCCCTTACAGCAAAGTATCCCAAAAATAAAATAATAAGATAATCCAAGCCATTCATTTAAATCCCTCCCCTAGAACATTTTGCCCTAAAATTTAAAAAACGAAACATATCTCTGGTATCCTTTTTGAAATTAATGTTATTGGTCAAATAAGAAAAACCAATATCCTTCCCACATCCATAGTTTGAAAAAATGAAGATATTAAGCCAAATTAAGCCTTGCGATGGCGCTTAACAAACCTTGACATACGCTTTAATGCTTCTGAAAGCAATGCTCTATCTGTTGCATAACAACATCTCACAAATCCTTCTCCACTTTCACCAAAAGCTGTACCAGGAACAACCGCAACCTTTTCTTCTTCCAATAATTTAAGTGCAAATTCAAGGGAATTCAGATGGGTACTTCGAATAGAAGGAAAACAATACATGGCCCCATCTGGTTTGACAATATCCAATCCCATTTCCAAGAACCTCTTTAGACATAAATTTCGCCTAGATTTGTAAGATTTTTTCATGAAATCAACGTCAGGAAGGGCTTTTTTAAGGGCTGTAATGGCAGAATATTGTGATAAGGTAGGTGCACAAAGTTGTGCATATTGCAGAATTTTGACAGCACGATCAATAAGAGGTTTTGGCGCACAAATATATCCCAACCTCCATCCTGTCATGGCAAAAGATTTTGAAAAGCCATTTAATAAAATGGTCTTAGGCTTTGCTTTAGGGAGAGAAGAAAAAGAAATATAATCTTGATCAAATGTAATTTCAGCATAAATCTCATCAGAGATGACCCAAAAATCATGAAAATTTGCCATCTTTAAAATCGCTTGGAGTTGTTTTTTAGGAATCACCACCCCTGTTGGATTATTGGGAGAACACAAAATAATAGCCTTTGTTTTAGGGGTAATCTTTTCTGCTAAAAGTTGGGGATCTGGTATAAAATTTGTCTTAGAGGTGTCCAAAGTAACCACTTTAGCACCACATAAAGAAATAAGAGGGGCGTAACACACATAATTAGGTTCAGGCAAAATCACCTCATCACCCGGATTTAAAATACTCCGCAAAGACAAGTCAATACCTTCTGATGCCCCTGCTGTAATTAAAATTTCAGTATGAGGATCATAAAAACATTTAAACTTATTCTGTTGATAAGCAGAAATTTCTTGCCTTAAAGAAAAAAGACCATAATTGGAGGTGTATGAATTTTTACCTTTTTCTAAAATTTTAATGGCTTGTTTGACAATAACATTTGGGGTTTTAAAATCTGGTTCCCCCACACCCAAGGAAATGATATCTTTAGCATCAATCACCAGATCAAAAAACGCCCTAATTCCTGAAGGAGGAATTTGATCAACTAACGCTGAATAAGGCTCCTTCATGGACTAACAATCAACCGACTTTCTTTTTCTAAATCTCCAATAACAGCACCCATTTCTTTGTATTTTTTTAACATAAAATGCGTGGCCGTCTTGGTAATATGAGCAATGGAAGCCAGTTCTGTCACAATATTGGCAATATCATGTAATGTGTCACCTTCAACAATAAGGACAAAATCATAGCGGCCAGAAATTAAGTAATGGTCAATAACAAAGGGATATTCACTTATTTTTTTTGCAATACGATCAAATCCAGATTTTTTTTCTGGTCTGACCGTTAGTTCTATTAACGCCCTTACTTTGGCTTTACCTAATTTTTCATCATTGGTAATGGTAGTGTAGCGAACAATGGTCCCATTTTTTTGAAGTTTGGCTATGGTTTTTTTAACAAGAGACTCTTCAATATCCAAAGAATCTGAAATTTCTTTTGAAGAAATTCGGGCATTAGATTTAAGCAACTCTAAAATATCAACTTCAATCATCTTA
>Ga0172373_10008576_pt1 | contig 12943 bp, 15 predicted proteins | sample Lak10m_2_FD_114546 | JGI IMG/M metagenome (GOLD analysis project Ga0172373, IMG submission 114546) | Freshwater microbial communities from Kabuno Bay, South-Kivu, Congo - kab_092012_10m | ecosystem: Environmental > Aquatic > Freshwater > Lake | place: Democratic Republic of the Congo... | reverse complement strand
AGCGTGAGATTTGCCAGCGACAGCATCGACGTGGGCGTCTGGCGAAACGTCGGAACTCGAGACGGCGGCGAAACGCTGGGCGAGTGGTAAGTGTCGCAGAACGCGTGCCTGAAATCGCCATTTCTCCAGCCGGATCCGGACCATGAATTACTGCCTGAAATACGTCACTTCGCTGCTGCTCGCCATTGTCCTGCTGCCCCTTTTGGGCTGCGGCGCAGGAGCAGCATCGGCATCCAGCGTGGCGGAAACAGAAGGCAGCTACGAAGCCGGACTGCAGGCCTTCCAGACGGGCGACTTCGCGGCCGCTGAAACTCAGCTGACTGCCGCGGTCTCCTCAGGATCACTGCAGCCGGATCTGGCTGAGGCCGCACTGCGGCTGCGAGCTCGCACTCGCACCGCACTGGGCAAAACAGCCGAAGCCGAAGCTGACCTCGCCGAACTCAAATCGGGAGCAGCCGAAATGGATCAGTACTGGCTGGCCTGCGCCGAACTGGAACTAAAGAAAGGCAACACGGCCGCCGCCAAAGACGCCGTCAAACAGGCACGCAGCGTCAATCCAAAAGTGGCACTGCCGAAAGAGCTTGAACAACTGCGATAACAGATCCGCTTCAGTACCCGGCACGAGCAACCGGGGACAGAATCCAGATCTCGTCGTAATCCACCGGCTGCTCCGCCCGATATCCCTCGTGCCGCACCAGCTCCAGAATTGCCAGAAAAATCCCGACGATTCGCGACTGATTCTTTTCCCCAGTAAAGAACGAACTGAAAGCCGCCCGGCCCTCCTTCAAAATCCGCTCCCGAATCTGCTCCTGAAACACCGACATCGGGGTCTCATCCATCCGCACGGCAATCGTTTTCTGCAGATCCGGAATCTGCACGATTCGCGCCAATGCACTTACCAGGTCCCAGATTTCAACCTCCCGAATCCGATCCTCGGATGCATCCCGAGCCACCGCGGGACGGTGCCGACTCAAACGCGGATACCGTTCCATCCACTCCGCCGCATGATCTTCAAGCTGCTTCGATGCTTCCTTGTAACGACGGTATTGCATCAGCCGGCGTACGAGATCGTTGTCAGAGTCCTCCGGCACCTCGTCCGTTGCTTCAGCCTCAGCCTCCGCCGGCAACACCTCTCGGCTCTTGATCTCCAGCAGGGCACTGCCCACCACCGCAAAGTCGCCCAGGACCTCGAAATCCGGCACACTGGCCTGATCAAACCACGTCGCAAATTCATTCGCAATCCGCGACATCGAAATGTCACAAATGTCGATCTCCTGCCGCTTTACGAGGTACAGCAGCAGTTCCACCGGGCCGGCAAACAGGCCCGTATCCACTCGATATTCAGCCAGCATCATGGGAACACTGCCGCGGTTTTTTGAATCAGAAACAACCAAACTTCAGAAAAAGAGACCACCCGCTCGAAAATATTGGGAAGAATCGACCAGCAAACCGTTCTAACTGGACTCAATCCGCCGTTTCGCTGGAAAATTCGGGGATCCAGGCAAAGTTTGCAGAGAACTTCGGCAGGTTGCGATCCCGGCAGACAAATGGCCTTCCCCACCACCCAACCCCGTCAACCAACACACCGCAGGACATCCGCTGAAATGGCGATCGAGTTTGAATGCCCGAGCTGCAACGCTGTCATGCGAGTTCCCGATGCCTATGCCGGGAAACAGGGACGCTGCCCCCAGTGCGAAACCCGACTGCTGGTCCCCGTGGTCGCCCGACCAGATCTCAACACCACTCCTACAGCAAATGACCAGCCCGCTGGGCAGCCCGTCGCCACGCCAATCACACCAAACGCCGCACCGACCACTCCGGCACACACCCCCGGCACACGCATCACAACCAGAAAACGGTCCCGCCGACGGCCGTCGCGAGCACTCGTGATCGGGATCCCCGTCATCGGCTTCCTGCTGCTGCTGGGAATCATCGCCTGGAGCCTGACAGACAAGCTGCCCACTCTTTCCGGCAACCTCGCCGCTCGCATGCTGACCGAAAAAACTCTGCCCCGAATCATCATCCCATGGTCCGATACCGGCCTGTCCCCGGACGATCGCCAGACACTCCAGACCCTGCTGGCAGAAAAGGCCGAAACACTGTCCAGCGAACTGGTCACCTGCAGACTCATCGGCACCGATGATGGCATCGCCGTGCAATGGACCGCCGCAGCGGCTGCCGCCTGGGTCGTCGTCGATGCCGTTTCCGAATCCGAAAAATCGCTGTCCCTGTGGCTGAAAAAGGAACGCCCCCGCCTGAATGCACTTCGCCGCACCGAACTGCTGGACGCCCTCAGTGATTACTGCCGCGACAAACTGCAGCAGGCCACCGGAGACCAAATCACCATCGATGCCGCAGTTGTGCGCGACTCCGTGGCCCTCAATGCCGCCGTCGATGCGCTGGGATATGCCGTCGCAGCCAAAGCCGGCCGGCGCGTCATCCGGGCAACGGCAGAAAATGAACAGGGACGGCTTTACTTTTGCGTCCCCGGCGAAACTCAGACCATCACCCTCGCCGGACGCAACAGCAGCAACGGCTTGATGTTTCCCGGCACATACGAAGTTCTGATTGCCCCCGCACCAAAAACCGCAGCAGATCCCGCAGAAAACGAAAAGGAATCCGAAACCCAGACTGAATCAGAAATGAAAAACCCGGAAGACACCCAGCCAGCTCCGGAAGACAAATTCGGAGAAATGCTGAAAATGCAGCCCATGCAGCAATGATCCGGCGCCGACTCCAGCAGCCGGCCCCACCCCTTATCCTGTCGCTCGGGCTTTCCAGCACCAGCCCTGTCCCTCAGCACCCCGAAATCGTAGCTCGGGCTTTCCAGCCCGAGCACTGCCCTCTGCATACCCCGCACTCAACCTGCCACCGCCAGACTCAAAAATCGCCCACAACCTGACCGTCGCTCCGAGCACCCAGACGCTGCCAGGTGCCAAGGTCTAAATTGCTGGTGATCGAACGCACCGAACCGTCCATCAGCAGAACATTCACCATCCCCGTATGAAAGCTGCGCGAAGTGATCGCACCATACGTTGGCAATGTGGCACTGTTCCCCTCGCGACTGCTGCCAAAGTCCACGTCCAGCACCTGACCGCTGACACTGAACGGAACCACGGTATTGGGACCAAACAAGGTCGTGAAACCAGCATGCAAGGCCCGCCCGCAAACCCACTCGGTATGCCCCATGGCGGCAAATGCTCCACCACTGACCGAAGCCGCAAAAGACTGCGGACTGGTCGGCGGAGCAACCGCCAGAACCGCATCCTGCACACGCGGCTGAAACGCCTTCACCTCAGAAAACGCCAGCGTATTACTTAAACCGTCCGTAAAGTCACGCTCTCGGATCCGACCGTTGGGCGCAAATGCACCTCCGCCATCCTGACCTCCCACCGGATTGAAAATCAGGTACTGCCCCATGTTCATGGCATAGTTCAAAGGGTAATGCTCAGGCTGCCCCGCAGAATTCAGACGCACCTTGTCATTGATCTCACTGGGACACAACAGGACGGGAATCCGCTGAGTCGCAATGCCGTTGGGAGGAAAATTCGAACGATTGCCGGCGTTGTGATAACCCAGACTAAAGTCAATCTTCGAATACTCATTGCCACCCTCCAAAAAAGGCAACAGCATCGCCTGAGCACTCCAGGGCTGGCGAATCCGGTCACGATCCACAATTGTCGACGGCGGAAACTGCATATGAGTACTGGCGTAATTGTGCAGCGCCAAACCCAGCTGCTTCAGATTGTTGCGACACTGCGTTCGCCGCGCTGCCTCACGAGCCTGCTGCACCGCCGGCAACAGCAATGACACCAAAATGGCAATGATGGCAATCACCACCAGCAGCTCAATCAGTGTGAATCCACGACGAACACTACCCCTGGGAATAAGTACAGATGACATCTGACAGTGGCCCTTCTTTCGCACAGAGACGTTCGGAACACCAAATCACCGTGATTTGCAGTTCCCGTGGCTGAGCGTGGCTGGCTACCGAACTTTCGTGGCTGGCTGCAGCAACAGCACTGAGTTTCGAGACAACCGGTTTTTTTGACGAACCCAAGTTGAAACTGAGACTCATTCTCAACAATATTAACACCAGATCGGGCCGGTTCAATCTCCAGTTACAGAAATTCTTAGCCAAAATCCACCAAACTCGAGACACCCGCACATGCCAAAGGAACACCCGCAAATACCCGGCAACGAAAGTCAGCCACCCGAAAAAAAACTCAACCAAAACACCAATGACTGTTCGGAAGTTCAGTTCCTGAGCCTCTCAAATGGACACTCCGAGCTGATCATCGAACACTGCGGACAGAAATACCGCCTCATCGCCACCCGACACGGAAAACTGGTCCTGAACAAGTGATACATCCCACGCCACTGCGGTTAACTGCCACGACAGGCGATTGTCGACAGGCCAGGTTTCCGCCTGATCTGGAATCCCCGCGTCCTCAGTGCTAAACTGAACAGGCAAACGAACCGACGCTCGCCGCTGAGGGATTTCCGGAACGATTTCCCGGCGACGTCTGAAAACATGGAGGTTGTGCTGTGCGTGAAAAGTTTCTGTCCTTCTCACTGCCGCTGGTCGGTGCCGAAGAAATCGATGAAGTTGTGGCTGCACTCAAATCCGGCTGGCTGACCGCCGGACCGCGAACACGACAGTTCGAACAGGAATTTCGAACCGCATTCAACTGCCCCGCGGCCCTCGCACTCAACTCCTGCACCGCCGGCCTGCACGTAGCACTTAAAGTGCTGAACATCGGCCCCGGTGACGAAGTCATTACCACTCCCATGACCTTCGCCGCCTCCGTCAACGTGATCGAACACGTGGGCGCCAAACCAGTCCTCGTTGATGTGGAACCCGATACGCTCAACCTGCAGCCCGATGCAGTCGCCGCGGCTGTAACTCCCGCCACCAAAGCCGTCATCGCCGTCCACTACGCCGGTCACCCGGTCGAACTCAATTCACTCCGCTCCATCGCCGAAGAATACCGGCTCGAACTGATCGAAGATGCGGCTCATGCTGTGGGAGCCCGCTTCGAAGGCACGCCGATCGGAGCCGGTACGAACTTCACCGCGTTCAGCTTCTACGCCACCAAAAACCTGACAACCGGCGAAGGCGGCATGCTCACGGGCAGCCCGGAACTGCTCGACCGCGCCCGCATCGTCAGCCTGCACGGCATGAACAGGGAAGCGTGGAGCCGTTATGCGGCGGGCGGCAAATGGGCCTACGACATCGTCGAACCCGGATTCAAATACAATATGACCGACCTGCAGGCTGCGCTCGGACTGCAGCAGCTGCACCGCTTCGAACGCATGCAGGCTCGCCGTCGCGAAATCGTCAGTCAGTACAACGCTGCCTTCTCCCGGCACGCCGCCTTCCTCACACCATCCACACGCAGCCATGTCGAAAATGCATGGCACCTGTATGTGCTGCGTCTGCGAGCCGGAGAACTGACTATCGACCGCAACCAGTTCATTGACGAAATGACGGCCCGCAACATCGGCACATCAGTCCACTTCATCCCCATCCATATGCATTCGTACTACCGAGATCGCTACGGGTACCACCCGGATGACTTCCCCGTAGCCCACGCAGCCTTCCGCTCAATGCTCAGCCTGCCTCTGTCTCCCTCCATGTCAGATCAGGATGTCGCCGACGTAATCGAAGCTGTTCTCGATATCCGCGAAAAATACGGTCGCAGACGAATGGCTGCCTGATGAAACCACGGTTCCTGATCCTGCTGCTGATGCTCACCGCCGTCGCTGCGGCAACGGCCTGGAGACTTGTGGATCCGCCCACAGGCGAGAATGCTGATAGTGCCCGAGTCCTCAGCGGACCAGCACCCGACTTCCAGCTGCTCGATCAAAACAACCGTCCAGTCAGACTGCAGGGCTACCTCAGCCGATTTCGTGTCCTGCTGGTGTTCTTCGACGGCCAGACCGGCCCCGTCGCCGATCCAGTCATGCAGTCGCTAAAACAGTTCAGCACCGCCTTGCGGAAGGAAAACATCCGCATCCTCGCTGTCTCCACACCTCTGAGTCCCCAGCTGAAACCGCAGACACTCTCCTACCCCTTCCCTGTACTCCGCGATACCATCGCAGGTACTCCGGAATCCTGCAGCTTTCGCTGGGGAGTCTGTCGCCAGCCACCCGCACCAGGCTCTGCTGCTGTCATTACCCCGGCAATGTTTCTGATCAGCCAGGACGGACTGGTGGAACTGGACGGCAAACTGCCCCGACCGCTGACAGAGCCGCTGCGCACGATCACAAAACTGGTTCAGGGTAACTGAGGCGGGACCGTCAGAGCCCCCGCAATCAATCGCACATCGTCCAGGTTTCCGCCGGAAATCAACACCACCACGCGCCGCCCCGCAAACATCGCCGCATGCTGCTGCAACACCGCCAGCGGCACTGCCCCTGAAGGCTCGGCTATCAGCCGACAGTACGCCGCCAGATGCCCGGTGGCAGCCATAATCTGAGCCTCGCCGGCACACAGAATGTCCGTCACCAGCCGCCTGATGATCGGAAATGTCAAGGTTCCCAGCGGCGTCCTCAGGCCGTCCGCTATGGAATCCGTCCGCAGCGCCGGCTCTATGCGGCCGCTCTGCAGGCTGCGGCGAGCATCATCAGCCCACTCCGGCTCAGCACCAAATACCCGCACTTCCGGACGCAATGCCCGAACCGCCAGCAGCGTGCCGGACAGCAAACCGCCACCACCCACAGGCACAATCAAATCCTGCAGATCCGGATACTGCTCCAGAATCTCCAGCGCCGCTGTTCCCTGCCCCGCAATCACTCGCGAATCATTAAACGGATGAATCAGCACCGCTCCCGTACGCTGCTGCACCTCGGCGGACGCGGCTTCGCGAGCCGCAGCGGTGGACTCACACAGAATTGGCTCGATCCCCAGCTGACGAACAGCCTGCAGCTTCACAGCCGCCGAATTTCGCGGCATCACAATATGAGCCGAAATGCCACGCTGACAGGCTGCTCGAGCCAAAGCGGCCGCATGATTGCCGGAAGAATGAGTCACCACGCCACAGGACGCCTCAGCAGCACTCAGACTCAGCACCGCATTCAATGCTCCTCGAGCCTTAAACGCGGCACCCCACTGCAGGTTCTCACACTTCAGGCTGACCACCATCCCGTCACAGCCGGGCAGCAGCGATGTGGGTAACAGCGGAGTCCTGCGGATCAAACTGCCAATTCGCTCAGATGCCGCACACACGTCCGCAAACGTGACCGCCAGATCTTCAGGACTGCTCATGCTGAAGCTGCTCCCCCACCGCTGACTTAAATCGCACCGCACGACGCTCTGCCAGCTCACGCTGCAGCAGCTCCTGACGCAGCCTGACGACCTCTAAGGTCCGCAGCGACACCTCTCTTCGCTCGTTCAGCCACGTCCCCAAAATCACCCCCGGCAGCACGCTGGCTGTCAGAATCAGAAACATTCGATTCGGCTGGAGGACCGCCTGGCAGCCTGACACAGCATCCGGCGAATTCAAAAATGCAATCGAAAACGCCAGCAGCAGCAGCGACATCCAGACAACACCCACTGCGCTAAACAGCACCAGCCACGAAAACAGCCAGCTGCCGCGAAACTGCACCGACACAGGCTGCTGAACTGCTGACAGATCCCCGGTCTGCCAGGGATTCACGCTGCCAGGATCAGCCGCCATCCAGGGCTACTCCAGATCAAACTTTGGAGCCGCAAAGTCGTCGGCTGCAGGAGCAGGCGCCGGGGCTGGGGCAGACGGACGAGCTGCCGCACGATTGCGATCCGCCGACGACGAATCATGCGAATCCATGGATACAGCCCGCTCGGCTTCACGAGTCACCGCGCGGAACTCTTCCTGAAATCCAGACAGACCCTTCTTCAGCTCCGCCATGCTTTTGCCCATGTTACGAGCAACACTGGGGAGATTCTTGCCGAACAACAGCAACGCGATGATGCCCACAATCAGCATCTCAGCCGTGCCAACGCCAGGTAACCCAAGCATACAAATGGTCCCCGCAGGGCAGTTACCAATCCGCAACCTAAACACCAGCACAGCAGACACACGACCGCTGGCTGAACTTCCGCTGCCGAAGATTACTGCAGACGATCCGCAGTACCCTCGCCGTCACCCTCGCTCTCACGCATCCCCTTCTTGAACTCCTTCAGACTGGTACCCAGCGATCGCATCGTTGAAGGCAGCCGACTGCCAAACAAAACCAGAGAAATCACCAGAATAATCGCCAGTTCACCCATGCCCGGCGTCCACGCCAGCACAGACGCTGAAACCAGATGCAAAATATTCGCAGCCATGTCAGTCACCCAATCGGTCAATGTGCGTAAAACCGTCCGACAGTATTCTACCTGCCATCCACTCGGATGTCACAGACAGTCGAGCAAAATCGTGCCGGAGACGACGGATTCTGTCGAAAAGTCCGAAAATTCACGTTTCAGCGAGGCGTTTTTTTGAAGAAACTCGCCCGCAACACACCACTTCCCCGCCCCCGCCACACCAAATCCACCTATTTCTCCTCCAAAATCCGCGGTACCAGGAAGTACTGTCCATCTGTTCTGCAGGCGTTCGCCAGAGCCTCCTCGCGACTCAAACTGACACCCGATACGTCCTCCCGAAACACGTTCTGCAGCGGCAACGGATGGTACAAAGGCTCCACACCCCGCAAATCTTCCGCCTCGTCCAGCAGCCGCACGTATTCCAGCACCGCTCCCAAACGCTGCTGATAACCACTCAACTCAACCTCAGCGACCGCCAGCCGCGCCAGCCGCGCCACCTTCTGCACCTCAGCCTGATCCATCAGAAAACTCCGTTGTTCCTCGCCCACTCTTCAATTTTGTACCGACGGTTCCGACAGCCGAACCCGCCACACTGCCTGCCACCGCCCCTCACTGCCCACCAGCACCGATTTCCCGTCACCCTCAAAACACACCGATTCACCCTGCTTCCGCAACGGCAACGCCAAAATCCGCGGCTCTCGGCGGATCGCCTCACCCCAGCCCTCACCTGCCTGCCGCCGATACAACACCCCACTCACCGGATTGACCAGCACCAGCTGCAGACCATCCGCCGAAATGTCCATCCCGGTCACATACGGCACCGCCAGTGGCCCCGCCTCACGCAGTCGGACTCGCTGCTGCGACTGCTGCACGTTCAGATCCAGCGAATATAAAGCAGCCTTCCCCGCCGCCCGCTTGGTCACCAAAAAGATCTGCCGACTGGAAACGTCCACCGCCACACTCTCACAGTCCCGCGGACCTCCCGGATACTCAATTTCAATCTCTGCACGCACTGCACCACGCCAGTCCGACACCTGACCTGACGCCCCCCCCTGAGCCTCCGGCTCCGCCAGCAGCAACAGCCGGCAGCCACGCCGCTCCCGCCCCCGGTCCCCCGCATTATCACCCACGTCCGCCACCAGCAGCCACCGCTCACCGTCCAGCTCAAACGAACACACATCCTCCCAGTCCACCGGATCCGCCGTCGAAACCGTCAGAATGCCGCGAGTCGCCCCGGTGGAGTCCACCAGAAACAGACGCGGGCCGTCGCCCGAATCATTGTGAGTCCAAAAGCAGCCGCTGTGCCGATGACTGATCGCCAGACCACTCGATTCCGCAATTCCCCAGTCCTTCACCAGACACAATCGCTCGCCCGGCTGAAGCTCCACCGAAGCCGGCTCGTCCACCAGCCCGTACAGCGCAGCTGCCGACAGACCGCCCAGACCGGTACTGACCAGCAGATACCAACCGGTAACCCACAGCAGACTGCACATCACAACCGCTCCCGCTGCACGACTTCGCACCTGTCCCCCGCTTTGATCACCCGCGCCGCTCAAGCCACAGGCCCCAGCAACCGCACCGCATGACCCAAAATCTCCGCCGCCACATCCTCGATCGAACGCAGCCGACCAGCCGGATCCAAACCATGCACCGTGCACCAGTCCGGACGGTCACTACTCAAAGCCAGATAGCACCGCCGCACCCGCTCCAGATACGGCAAATCAGACTCCTGCAGATCAGCCTCCCGCTCTGTGTACTCTCGCTGCCCCTTGCGCGACACCAGTTCACGGCTCATCTGACTGGACATGTCAATCAGCACCGTCAAATCAGGCCGCGGCAACTGAAACACTCCAAATTCAATCCGCTCAATCCACTCAATCAAGGCCAGCCGCGCAGCACCCGTCAGCCGCGATGCCTGATGAGCCAGATTCGAACCGACAAATCGGTCCAGCACCACCACATCATGCTGCTCCATCAGCTCCAGCAGCAAACCACGCGACTCAAACCGATCGCCCGCATACAGCACGGCCGCCAGCTGCGGATGCACTTCCGCAAGAGTCCCAAAACGCCCGTTCAGAAAATCGCCGATCGCTGCCCCAAAACTGGTCGCTGAATACCGCGGAAACTGCAGCACCGCAGCACGCAGCCCACGAGCCGCCAGCGACTCCTTCAGACGACTGGCCTGAGTCCCCTTGCCGGCCCCGTCTATCCCCTCAATCGCTATCAGCCGCGCCATTCCTGCGCTCCTGTCAAACCCGTCATCCCCAGAGAAACCAGCGGCAATTCAGATGCACCGCACTCGTCTCCGCCTGACCAGTCCGCAGCTGCGTCCCCCTCATCATGCACACCGCTGTGCACACCGCTCACCGCCGCCTGAACCAGCTCCGGCCGCAACGGATCCAGACGCTCAGCCACCACGCCATTGCGATCCGCCGCCGTCGCCCGACAGCGGACAAAATTCCCCAGATCCGCCACCGTCCCGCGAAATTCCACCGGCATGTACCAGCGATCCGTGCCCCGCAGCCAGCCCGCTCCACGCTCCGAGACCCGCTCGGCCAGCACCTGCAGATCTCCCGCATGCTCCGCCAGCCCCAACGAAACCGCCCGCGCTGAATCCGCTGCCCGCTCAAGGTAATACCGCTCAGCCAGCTCACGCTCCAAATCACTCAACACCTGCACCCGACGACGAATCTCCTGAGCAGAAACCTGGTCGGGCATGGTGGCCGCCGGAGTCCCGTCGCGACGACTGAAAGGAAACACATGCACCTTCATAAACCGCGCCGCACGACAGGTCTCCAGAGTCTCCTCGAACTCGCGCTCCGTCTCACCCGGAAATCCCACAATCACGTCTGTGCTGAATGCCGTCTGCGGACCCAGCAGTTCCCGAATCTGCTGCAAACGTTCCAGAAATCGCTGCACTCGATACCGCCGACGCATTCGCATCAGCACCGCGTCACTGCCGCTCTGCAGCGCCGGATGAAACTGCGCACACAAATGCCGACAGTCACCACAGGCCCGGATAAAATCGTCGTTCACCTCCACTGCCTCAATACTGCTAAGACGCATCCGCCAGTCACCCGGAATACTGTCCAGACGACGCAGCAGATCCCACAGTCGCTCAGGACGACGACCAGCCGCCAAATTGTTCGTATCCACCCCGAAATGCCCCATGTGGATACCGCTCAGCACAATTTCTCGGTAACCATGGTCAATCAGAGCTCGAACCTCGTCCTCAATCACCTGCGGGTCACGACTGCGCAGCCCTGGCCGAACCGTCGGAATAATGCAGTACGAACACTTCAATATGCAGCCATCCTGAATCTTCACAAACGCCCGCTGACGACCCTCGAAATCCGTGATCCCCGCCGGCAGCTCTGCTACACCAAAACGCGATAACACGTCCGGCAGCTCTCGCTTGTCCTGAACCACCTCAATCACGTTCGGCAGCGCTGCCACAGCACCAGCATCCCGCGTTGCATAACATCCCATCACAATCGTCTTCGTACCCGGGTTCTGCCGAGCCAGCTGACGGATCACCTGACGTGACTTCGAATCGCCTGTGTTGGTCACCGTGCACGTGTTCACCACACACACGTCCGCCGATTCACCCTCAGCTGCCTCACGATAGCCACTCTGCAGCAAAGCCTCACGCACAAGCTGAGTCTCGTACTGGTTGACTTTGCAGCCCAGCGTCACAAGGCGACAGGTTCGGTCGGTATTCATGGACAAAGAAGTCTGTGCAGGCCGAAACGGACACGGAAACAGGTACGCGCAAGCGGTGATTCTAGACTGGGGCGGCTGCCGAGTCGAATGAAACCGGGGGAATTCAGGCCAGTCTCGATTCTTCGCTCGTGGTGCACATCAAGCCGGCCCCCACCCCCGGGCCGCAAGGAACCGACCGACTGCTGTGGTGTTTCCGTCTCTCTTCAGCGCACTGCTGCCGACGTCGTCACAGCGGCCACTTGACATTGAACAGGACAAGCTTTCCAGAGACGACAAAACGGCGTGCCACTCCGCAAGGCAAACGCCGTTCTTCCGCAGATACTCCGCTGGCCGATTTGGCCGCGAACTCTGCCGGACAGTACTTTTGCCGGGGATAGCGTGCGACGAAAGTGGTTTTCACAATCTTTCAGCAGGCAAATTCGCCTGCCGCCGCGGTTCCAAACTTGCAGCTGCCCGCCAGAATCGTCATTCTGTGACGAGCCCGAGGGCGTTTTCTGGCCGAAGGTCGAACCTTAGGGCAGACCGTCAACTTTGCACTAAGCAAATTTCAAAACCGTCATCTGTCCCACACTACCCAAACAGCAGCAGCACCGGAATCTCCAATTTCCAAAACCGTAACACTGCAGCTGGAAAAGTGTGCTCGGCTCCGACTGGAACTGACAGTCAGAACTGAGCACAACCCAACCCCATCATGAGCAAGATGACTTCCAGCAACGATCAGCACTTCCCGCGAGGCGCAGAGTGGGTCCGTGCAGACTTCCACCTGCACACCATCAAGGACCCCGGAGCATCCCGGAAGTCGTTTCGGGACGAGTATCGCAGCGCAGACGAGAATGGCCACGAAAAGGCCAACAGCTTTCCCAAAGACTGGATCGGTCGGCTGAAACAGGAACAGATTCGCGTCGCAGTGATCACAAATCATAATCACTT
>Ga0172373_10008573_pt1 | contig 12948 bp, 4 predicted proteins | sample Lak10m_2_FD_114546 | JGI IMG/M metagenome (GOLD analysis project Ga0172373, IMG submission 114546) | Freshwater microbial communities from Kabuno Bay, South-Kivu, Congo - kab_092012_10m | ecosystem: Environmental > Aquatic > Freshwater > Lake | place: Democratic Republic of the Congo: South-Kivu... | reverse complement strand
GACGGAGGCCTACCTACGTCATCCCTGCCGGCTTCCGGGGACGGGTCCCCTCCTGGCGCCCCTCTGCCGGCTTCCGGGGACGGCGGCGATCCTGGCGCCTCCCTGCCTGGCTCTGGTGGTGGAGGTTCGTAAACCTCCCCTCCAGTGTCCCTCACTGAACAAGGCGCCGCAAGGCGCCTAAACCTGTGTGTGTGTGTGTGTGTTTGGAACCATTTGGTATTACGGTTACTTAGTTAAAAAAAATAAAGAAACAAGAAATATTTGTCTTGGTCGCTCGCAAACTATATTTTAGCTCGATCTTTCAGTCTGCAGCGCGCGCTAATACATGGAACCAGATAGATTGTGGGTTGTTTTCTTCTGCCCGCAGCGGACGCGCTTCTACGAGGACCCTCTGCTGACGCTTGGGAGGGAGGTGGTGACGTGCGGGCTGCTGTTCCACCGCAAGCCGACGCCTGAAGGCAAGTTAAATGCAGAGTTGTTCCTGTCGGAGACGAACGCGAACAGTTTTGTCAGGCACGACAATTTTGCAGTGAGGGAAGACAGGCCGCTCACGCTGGACAGTTACAAGATAGACACGTCTGCCGTGTACTCGGTCATGGTGACTGACGCGCGGGATGAGGTTGACATGATCTACAAGCTTTGCGCGGGTTGCTGCGAGGTGAAGAAGCCTTTCAACATCAGCGACAGGTTCAGCACGTTCGCCATGCCGTTTTACCAGCCTCGCGACGACAAGGATTTGTACAGTGTAAAGGAAATGCACTCTGCACAGGCGGTCGTGCTGATACTGAGGGCGGGCCTGTCAGGCTCTAGCTCGCCTGTGAGGGAGAGGGTGTCCGGGCTGAATAGTAGGGTCATGACGCCCCAGAGCCTGCGCGACGTCCTCGTTGGAATGCCTGGGAGTTACCAAATGGAGAAGGCTGTGGTTAAAGTGGAAAAGGCTGCGGTGACATCTTCAAACGTCAGCAAGAAGAAGCAAGCAAGTTGTCCAGTAGATGCGCCAAGTGCGCAGGGGAGCAAGCGTGGCTGCTGACGCTGTACAGGTGGGCGCGCAGAGCGTCGGGCGGGAGCGGGATTATCCCCTCGCTGGCGCAGTGGCGCAGGAAGAGCAGGGCGAACTGGGAGCAGTAGAGGTGGGACCAAGTGAAAGGCCGCGAGTGGTCCAGGTCCGGGTCTGTGTAGCGGAGGACGAAGCTCGGGAGCACGAAGTCAGCGTAAGGGATGCTGTAGGTGGCGGGGGTGAACGTGGTTTTCACGAGAAATCGCCTGGCAGCCTCTGGGTCCGTGATGGGGACGTCCACTGTTTCTATGAACGGCAGGCTGGAGAGGGTGTCCAAGTGGGCAGGGTAGGAGAGGACGCACGGCCCCGGCGGCTGGCCGACGGCGGAGTAGGCAGTGTCGTCCAGGATGACCTCGGCGTGGACCTGGGGGTAGCGGTAGTCCGCCGGGCTGGCTATGTGCTCCATGATCTCCAGCAGCTTCTGGGCCATGGCGACTGACCTGTCGGCCTCGTAGAGCCCCCTCGTGGTCATGAAGAGGATTTTCAGGCGGGATTGTTTTTTTGGGTGTAATTCCCTGAGGGCCTGCTGCTGGGCCTGCTGGGCATCCGCGACTCTGACCCTTGACTTTTCTGTGGATATGACGAGGCTCATGTTGGGAACCGCTCTGCTGCTCTGCCTGGCTTGCGCCGCTGTTGGCTTCGAGTGCGTAAATAAGCCTGTGCTCGGGAGGGAACCCTTCGCCCTGGACTGCAGCGCTAGGGCGCCTGTCTGCAAGGTGTGGTCGAGGATACACGCGAAGAGGCGCGAGCAGGCCGTGGTGAAGAGGCAGATCTGCCGCGTCATCAAGCGCCAGAAGCAAATCATTTCAAACGGAACCCTTTACACCGAGCTCGAGGATAAATTCCTGGAGTTGATCGGGAAGGAGGACAAAATCGTGGCAGACATCTCTCGCCTGGTGAGAGAGGCCGTGAGCCTGAAACGAGGAGCGAGTATTTTGCAGGAGCGAGCGCGCAAGCTGAGGGACAGAGGCGACCTGGAAGAGGAATGATAGGCTGGGACTGCGACGATTTCGTGAGGTACATTCTGCGGTGGCTCGGGTTGGGATGCAGGAGGTGCGTGGCGGTGATCGAGGTGGACAAGGACGAGGACGCGGAGAAGCTTGATCATCAGATTATCGAGCTGGAGCTGGACGCTCATGCTTGGGAGCAGCAGTACGCGGACGCTTTGAGAATGCAAGAGGGCAAGTCGAGGCGAGTCTGCAGATGCGGGGGGTGCATGCACGCTGCGAGGCACGGGCTGCCTTTTCCTGCATCGTGCGAGGAGCGCCAGCATGCCGCTAGGCGAAGGCATGCTTTTTCTGGTGATATATAAAGATTCTGCTCGGCTGCTCGCGTGTGTGTGGTCGACCTCCGCGCGTTGCCATGTCTTACGCTGCGACGCTCGCCGCGTCTTTTGGTGTCTCGTTATTTTTTTTTGCTGTGACCGAGCGGGTGCTGCACGCCGTGCTGCTGCTGTTCATGGGCAAGGGGGGCGCGGAGAGCTTGCGCGCGCAGTTTCTAGTCGGGAGTTTGATCAACCTGTCGGCCAGCGCGGGGAGCGGGGTGCTGGCGGTGGCGCTTAGGTGCGCGTACGCCGTGAGCTGGCTGGTGGTTTGGTATCTGCTGTTTTACAGCGTGAGCATGATTTGGCTGGTCGTGTATGAAGATTATCCTGATGTGGTGCTGTATTTTTTCAAGTTTTACAGCAAGAGGATAGGCCCGTTCTTTCACGGGTACCTGTTCTTGCCCCTCGAATTTTTAGACTTGCTGCTTAAAGGAGTGCTGCCTGTCTACAACGGATTCGCGTGGATCCTCAAGACTCTGGTTTCTAAGGGTTTCCTGCCGATTTTGTGGGATCACATCGCGTACTGCGTCGACTTCGCGGTCTACGTCTTCGCCTTCTGCAAAGACTCCTGCCTTTCTGTCGTCGGCTACCTGTCGGACCTGGACTGCTCCGACCTGTCTTGCCTGGAGAGGCCCCCCGCGCTGGACCTGGTGACCCCCATGTCGTCCGTGCGGGGCGCCGCGCTGGTGGCGGGAAAGTTCCTGGGGACAGTGTGCGTCCCCCTGTCGTACCCTGTGGAGCTGCTGCTCTACCCTCTGACAGACGAGAGGATGGCCAAGGGCGTGCACGGGCTGGTCAACGCCGTGCTGCAGGCGGTGGTGCACGTTCCGCACGCGACTACGAGGAGGTGCAAGGCGCACGGGAGCACCTCGAGCGCGCACGGAGTTCTGATGTGCACCCCCGACCTCCAGCCGGCCTTCGACCACGCGGTGAGCGGGCTGCGCGAGGTCGGCGGGATGGTGGACAACTGGCTCGGGGTGGGCGCTGCGATGGCGAGGCGGAGCCAGACGGGGAAGCCCGAGGTTTGCGCCGGGAAGGCGCTGTCTCCCGATAGGTTCAGGTCGGGCCTGCTGGCCGGGGCGCAGACGGCGGTGGGCCTGACGGACTGGCTGATGGCTTCCGCGAACGGGACGCTGGTTTACTTCTTCGGCCAGGTCACGTCGGACGTGCTCCCTCGCGAGTGGCCCGAGCCCATCGACGTGAGGTTCGGCGTGGCGGCAGTGAGCTTCGACGAGGCAGGGGAAGTGGAGGTGAGCGGGATCACGCAAGGCCAGCGCCCCCGGACGCGCCAGACCACCTCTGTGATGGGCTGCCGGTGCTTGGACACTGACAAAGGGGTGGTGGTGAGGTGCTCCGTGGTGCCTATGTCCGGGCTCTACTCTGCCTCGACGCACTCGTTCGACGTGCAGTTTCAGGACGCGACGTGGAGCGCCGAGATGGAGTGCAGCGCCGTGGAGGTGAGCGTGCGGAGCGTGAGGTGGCCCGTGAGGCGGTACGAGGGCAAGACTGTGGCGTTCGGGGGCGGGTACGCCAGCCTGCCCGAGCTGGACTGCATGAGCAAAGGGAGCTGCGAGTCCTTGGACGCCACTGTCTGGCTGCTCCCCAGGTGCGACGCGCTGAGGCCCGAGCAGTGCTCGGATCTGGCGGTGGGGACCTCGTGCTACCCCTTCTGCATGGCGGCGCGGATTTCTGGCAGCCGCAACGCCAACCCTGTGTTTGTGAACGCCGAGACGTGGCGCGGGGGCAAGCAGCTGCTGATGCGGGACTGCGCCCTGAGGCAGGCCTCTGCCTTCTCGAGCCCCGTGCTTGGGGCGGGCAAGAATTCCATGTCGACGGCGGTGTACGGGCAGGGCACGCTGTCAGGCGCAGCGCAAGGTGCCGCGCTGTACGTTTCCGGGTCCGGCGACGGGTCGACTTGCTCCACGGGGTCGAACATGGTGAGCTGGGTCCCTGCGAACGCGACGAAGGCGGACCCGAGGTCGGTTCCTGCCTACCTCAGGCGCAAAGGCCAGCCGTTTGCGATCGCCGGGGATACGATACTCATGGAGTTCGGCACCCCCGACGGCTCCTCGACGGTGGAGGTGGACAGGCTGGGGGGGGATCAGCGGGACGTCTACAGCCTGGTCCCCGGCTGGGCTGGGCTGCCAGCTGCGCCCAAGAGGATCGTGCCCGTGCAGGAACTGACGCAGGAGGAGCGGGGCAGGGTGGTGGTGCCTCTGGATTTTGTGGCGACGCGGGTCCCCTCGACGAGCAGCAGGAATTTCGTGTTCTACGCTGTCAGCCCCGACCTGCGGATCTTTCAGGCGTACCTTGATTACTGCAGGAACAAGAACTTACTGCCGCAGGTGCAGATCATGATGCTGTCGAGCTACTCCGCGCTGCGGGTGTACCGGGTTAGGGCCTACTGCCAGGAGCAGTGCGAGGTCGGCGGGCTGGCGGCGCAGTTCACGTTTGACGGGTTCTCTGACGGAAAGTTCACTGCGCAGAATTTCCCGCAGGACTGCAGCAAGGTATACAACGCCTCGATCGACGGGCTGGAGTACGTCAACGAGCAGAACGTGGCTGTCACCGTGCAAGTCGCGGACAGGACCTACGATCCGCTGGCGAGGGCCGGGTCCAACTCGAGCTACGTGACCTACTGGCTGAATCCCCAGACGATGGGGGTGAGGCGAGATTCGATGTGGCCTGCCGGCGCGCCCTCGACGCTGACCGCCGAGCTGTGCCTGCCTGGCGACAGCGTGCCGCACGTGGGGACGCTTGGGGCGGAGCTGGGAGTGGCCGGGCTTCACCTCGCGCACAGGGTGGTCGGGTTTTTCTTGCACGCTCCCGGCCTCCTCGCGCTGTGGAGGGGTGGCGGCGCGTGCCCCCTGGACAGCAAGGGCCACAGCGTGCTGGCGTCGTGCGGCCAGAGTGTGTTTAGTTTGGACGACTTTTTTGACAGCCTGGATGCGTCTACTGCGATCTTCTGGGGCATACCTGTCTGGTCCGCGGAGCAGATGGAGCAAGGGAAGCAGGTCGAGTACTCTCCTGTGTCGGATCTGCTGAGGGGCCTCGGGGCGTACGGGCGCGGCACGGTGGGGATCACGGAGGTGCGCGGGGGCGTGATGGCTCTGCTCAACACCCCGCTGCCCGAGCAGCTGGCCGGGGCGTACGCGCTGGTGAGGCAGCCCGGGGCGATGGCAGGGGCGGCCAAGGTGGCCGGAGCCGCGAGCTCGTGGGCGAGGTTCTCTGCTAGGTTTTTCGCTGTGGTTGGCGTCGGGGTGGCGAGGAAGTTGCTCGTGGACGGGTCTCTGGACATGGGCGACGTGTGGCGGACCACTGTCGGGACGCTCTATGACGAGCGCCCCTTCTTCAAGTCTACTGTCACTGACAGGGCGCTGTCGGCGTGCCTCGGCCTGCAGACCATGGTGAGCGGCGCGAATCCGTTGGGGAGGCTGCTTCACCAGTCGTGTCTGAGCTCCGCCCTGCTGCTGGACGGCGGCATGGACGTCTTCCTGCATCTTTTCGTGGACGCTCCGACTGTGAAGTGCGTGTGCAAAGACTCCGAGGGGAAGGTGGTGGCCAAGTACGCGCGAGACCACTGCCTGTGGAAGGCCCCGCAGACCATGCAGCCCATCCTGCTGGGCATGATATCAGCCGCGAGCTCCGGGGCGCCCGACGCGGACGCGCTGCTGTGCCCTGCCGTGGTCGCTTACACGAGGAAGGCCATGGAGGGGACCATGAAGCCCTACTTTCAGAGCGTGTACGGCTCGATGGACGCGCTTGGCGACCTGGTGGACTACACCATGTCCGGGTTCGACACGGACTCCGGCCGCTGCAGCGACTTCTGGCAGAATCCCCAGGTTGTGGTGATCATGCCCGAGCCCGTGGACTACTTTCAAGGATGCGGCGCGACGTCTTCCTGCCGGACCAAGTGCGCCGGGACGTGGGACGCGTTCAGCGAGGCGGTGGCGAGGTACGACGAGAATTCGCTGAGCAGCTACAAGGTTGTGAGCCAGAAGGTGGACAGCATGTTCTTTCCCAGCGTGGTAGCGGACATGATAGCGCCGGGGAAGATCATGGCGATGACGAGCCCCCTGGTGTGCGGCGCGTGGGTGTGCAGGTCTGACTCCGACGACTGCCTGGCTGTGGCCGCGGCAGTGGGCCAGGCGCTGGAGGTGACGTACTTCTGCGTGCCCGCGAGCCCCGCCGCGACGGTGTACAAGTCGGCGGTGCAGGACGTGAACTGGGCGACGCTGGACATCGAGGGAAATCCCAAGCAGGTGGCGTTTTTTGCCGAGGACGGCAGTTCGATCGTGGCTCTGGTAGACAAGCAGATACTCTTGATGCCCAAAGGCGGCCAAGCAAGGGTCGTGGTGGACGTGGAAAACATCATGAGCCTGCCTCTGGCGGCGATGTATCCCATGCAGCTGATAGACTTCCTGGCAGTGAGGGACAGGCTGCTGGTGAACGTGGCTGTGAGGACGGTCAAGAGCGACGGATTCGAGAGGGAGACTGCCACGGTGCTGGTGAGGCCGCTGCAGGTGGTCGACGCGACGGCCAGGGTCGAGGACAAGTTCCCCGTGATCGTCACGCCGAGCCTGAGGAGCCTGTGGAAAGGCTACGCGGTGTCGGAGTACCCTCCCGGGGCGGACGCGGCCGTCGCGAGGCTGCTCCTGTGGCCGCTGACGAGCTCCGGGTCCGTGCGCGCGGCGACCCTGCAGTGGGTCGGCGAGAGCGTGAGGGTGGTCTCGGTGGACGCGTTCGAGCTGAGCCAGAGCCTGGTGGCGCGGGCGACGCTGATGCCGCGCCAGCTGATCCTGAGCAAGATCCTGGCGGAAGAGGCGGACGTGGGCCAGCTGGTGGTGTACGCGACTTCCGGGGCGGTGTACGACTGGCTGAGGCAGCTGAGGCTGACCGGGTCGGGCCTGGCGCTGTCGTCCGCGTCCCTGTCGAACGCGCAGCCAGTCGGGGCGACCGTGACTGTGAGGACGGCGTGCGACGGACTGGACTGCAGGGGCTGCCCCACGCTGGGCCTGAGGTCCCTGTGCTCTGCGTACCAGAGCTGCGCGGTATTCCGGTGCATCGGGACGCCAGTTAACTTGAAGCGGCCGCTGTGCGGGGTCGGTGGCACGCTCAAGTCGCTGGGCCTGGTGGGCGTGGAGAGCGTGCAGGGGGCCTGGGTGATGTTTGTTGACATCTACATGATACTGCTTCAGCTCAAGCTGGTGTCGAACCTGCCTGGCGTGGACGTGAGCTTTCCTGATGATGCTTTCATGGGAAATCTGTGCGCCGCGAAGGACGTGAGCGCCGAGCTGATATCCATTTTGACAGCCACGGTGAACAGCGCGTCACAGAAGGCCAACGGAGTGATGGGGCTGTTCAGCCACGCGGGCGCGGTGGACAGCTCGGTGAACACTCTGATGAGCGTGTCGACTGCTGCCATTACCGGCTTCCTCAATCAGATCGCGCTGGCGCCTGTGTATACCCTGGCGGTGGGCCACAAGATCATGATGTGCCAGGTGAGCGGGACGCTGGCCAAGATAGGCGCGACTGGATTCGAGGTCACAATCCAGTCTGCAAGGTTCTCCTCGACGGACGCCATCAGCGGCCAGTGCCTGACCAAGGGAGCGGAGGTGAGCGCGCAGCAGACAGGAGACCCCCAGAGCCTCAAGCAGACTTCCTCGCACGCGGCCGAGGTGCTGACCCAGGTGGGCTCTGGCACTGTGATGAAGGCACTGGAGCCTTTCATGCACATGTTCGACGGACTCATGACCTACCTGATAGGGATAGTGGCCAAGATGGGCGAGGTGCTGCAGGCGATGGACACGCAGCACTGCATGCTTCCAGACGTCACCCTGAAGAGCGCGGTGCGGTGCGCTTGCGGGGACAGCCCCCTGTCGATCAGGACCGAGAGGCGGCGGGAGGGCCTGCGCGACTTCGCCTACTGGTGCACCGGGACGCTGTCCATGCCCGACGCCGAGAACCGCATGCAGGTGGTATGGAATCCGTTCTCGTATGGGGAGCTGCAGGACATCGTAGGGGACAAACTGGACGCGTACCTCATGGCCGCGAGCGCGAGCGTGTCCGCGCCTGCCCCCAACCACCCGACCTTCGCGCAGCAGGGTGTGTCGATGTTTGCGGTGCTGACGAGGTGCAGGCAGAACTACGTGAACAATCAGTGGGACTCCGGGGCTTTCGTGCGGTATGACGCCGGCTTGATGGAGCGCGAGGTGAGGGGCGGGTTGAGCTACGAGCTGGGCCAGGCGTCCGACGGCGTGGGCCAGTGCCTGCTGGACAGCGTGGCCAAGGGCGCTGGCAACGGGGCGTGCATGGACTCTTACCTGAAGCGGCTCGGGGCGAGCGAGGACTACTGGGCGTATTCCATGGCGGACAAGGGAGTGCCTAGCCAGCAGCTGGACGCGTGCCTGGTTTTTTCGGGCCCTGCCTCGAACGTTGGAGTCATGCCGGACAAGCGCAAGGTGTTCCAAGACTGCCTCGGGGGCTACACGGACCAGGCAGCGTGCGACCTGAGCGGCTTCGTGTGGTCTCCTGCCTCCTCCAACGTGGTGCCCGTCGCCTCGAAGCACGTGGTCTACTCCGGGAACAATTCGCATTTGGAGGACGCTTACAGGCAGCGAATGCAGCGAGCGAGCGACATGGTGATGCAAAAGCTTACGGAACTGGAAGGATACACCAACACAGAGCTGGAAGCGGCAGTGTTCTCCGCGGAAGGGGACGTGATCCACCAGCTGCTGGACTGCGTCTACCTGGGCCCCTACGCGAGGATGGACTACTGGCCGGTCCCAAGGTGCGACGAGGACGCCCAGGCAGACTGCCTGGTGGGCCCGTACTGGTCAAGGGATGCCGGGAAGGGCAAGAGCAGGAGCCTGGACATAGACACGTGCGAGGTGACCCAGGAGCTGCCTTTCACGTGCGGGAGCAAGACCAGGCAGGCCATGGTGCGAGATTTCGTGAAGAGGTACATGGAGACCGGGGCAGGGGGCGCAGAGCTGGTGGAGAGGATCATCAAAGACTGGCTCGAGGCGCAGAGGGGCGCTTGGTGGAACCCTGCCAAGTTCGGGTGCGACTGCGAGGGATGCTGCGACGCTGGGAGCTACCTACCGAAGAACCTGTCGGAGATATCCCTGCAGATCACGACGAAAGAGCTGGTCAACGCGCTGCAGGGCAGGGTGAGGAGCTTTTACAGGAGCTCCATGATCAGCTCCGAGTCGTGGATCAGCGAGCTGGCGCAGACGGAGGCGGCCAAGTACAACTGGACGACTTCCGAGGGCTCCCACCTTGTGGGGTCGCACGGGCTCTATCACCCTGCCACTCCTACCATGACGTACGGCAAAGAGGAGGCGATGAGTCCACCCACTTCTTTCTCGAGCCCGAGCCTGTGGCACACCTGCCACTCCGCGCTGCGCCAGCTGATGTTTACCCTGCCCGTCAGCGCCAACGGGTCGCTGGTCGGGGCGGAGGAGCTGCCGGACTTTTCCGGAGGCGGCGTGGAGAAGATCACGGAGCACGTCAAAAAACTCGTGTCCAAGGCGGAGCAGAGCAGCCCCCTGTTTCGGCACTACCAGGCCAGGCACCACCCCTCCCGCTCCAGGATGTGCAACGGTTCAGCGACCAAAGACGCCAGGCTCTTCCGGGGCTCTGTCACGTTCGGCGACTACAGCGCCGGCGGGAACAAGGTGTTCGACGGGTCTGCCGTGCCGCCCATCCCCTCCCTGTCTTTCGACGCCGGGGTGCTGGGCGGGCAGTGGCAGGGCTCGTATGTGGGCCTGACGGATCACCTGGGTTTCATGGACAGGGCCGCGACGGAGTCGTGGCTGGCCGGGGGAGTGAATCTGGTGACTTCTGCGGACTTCTTGCTGAGGCACGGGGCTGGCGGGCTGAAGGCGGGAAATCTTCCCGGCGTCAATCAGTTGGGCCTGGGGCTGCCCGCAGGATTCACAGGGGACCTGGACGCCGTGCTGCGCGAGGGCGTGTCGGAGGCAGACAGGCTGCACCCCCTGTCGGGCGCTCCGCTGCACGGCTGCGACGATCACAGGCAGAGCACTGAATCGCTGCTGGCAGACTTCGTGGACGGTCTCTTCCCCATGGCGCAGGGCGTGAGGGAGTCCGGGGTGGGCTCCTACTGCCTCCGCTTCGCCGTGGAGCTGGCCATGCTCTACGCGATGGAGGCGATAGAGTCGACTCCGCTGGAGCACGTCGTGGCTCAGAAGGACAGGGTGGTCTCCTGGCGCAAGAAGTGCGGCGCCCAGGTGCAGCTGGTGGGCATGTGCAACGCCCTGGACCTCTACCACGACGGCGGGTTCACCCAGTACAGCTGCCTGTATTCCTGGCAGTACTCGAAGCTGGCGGGCGTGGAGAACTACGTGACTCCGGACTGTCTCGTGAAGATTGGAGACTACTTCTATGATCCCTGCCAGTGCAAGCCCGAGTGGTGCGAGCCCCGGAGCTCTCCCCTGTCGCTGAGCTGGGCGGACATCCAGGGGTCGGACTGCAAGCTCAAGTTCGACCCTCGCGCCGTGGTGCGGGCCGTCGAGCTCGGATGGTGGGCCCAGGACGACTCGGACCCTCGGGCTGCCGCGTGGAACGCCTGGCTCGAGGACCCGCTGAACTTTCTTGACTTTGCTGCCATGAGTGAGTCGTTGCTGGCGGACGGGCAGGCTGTGGGCAACGCCCCCGTCGGCCAGCACTGGGCCACCGCCGAGGGGTTCATGAACGAGACCGGGGCGTTCTGCGACGCCGTGGCTGACTACTGGCCCGACGACGCGAGGTTCCCTGTCGGATATCATGTGACTCTCCCCTGCAACGCGACGGAGGTCGGCTACAGGACGTTCGACAACGTGTTTGTCCTCGGCGAAGACGGGGCCGGAAATCCCCTGCTGTACTACGCCGAGGACCAGAGCCGCGAGGCCGACCTCGTCGACTCCCACTTCGGCGCGGGGGGCCTGTGCAGGGGCACGAACTTCGGGTTCGACATGTACGAGACCAACACGATGCGGGTCTGCACCCGGGTGACGGACGGGGAGGACGTGGACGTCCACGTGCCTGCTGGCAAAAACGCGAGGGAGGGCGTGGGCCTGCCGAGGTGCAGCGAGTCGAGCCGGGACCTCCCCTGGGGCGACTCTTCCTTCTACGGCTACCACGACGCAGCGTTCTACTCTGTCGGAACGGTGCCAAACTTGCCGGCAGCCGGGGCGTCGGTGTATCCCGAGGACAGCTCGCGGCTGCTGGTGGTGGGCCCGCAGGCGGACATGAGCCTGAGAGGGTGGGGCGACGGCTGCCAGGACCTCGTGCTGCCCAACTGCAGCCAGCCCGGCTGGAGCTGCCCTGCCGGCTTTCGGTGCGCCGGCCTCGGGGTGTGCCTGCACCCGAGCGTGGAGTGCACGCGCCACTCCGAGTGCCCCGGGGAGATGATGTGCAGCGGGCTCGGGACGTGTGAGACCCCCAAGGTGAGCGTGGACAACCAGCTGGGCGAGAACGTGAGCTTCCGGGCGCACACTTCTGACTGCGCCGGTGAGGCGTTCAGCATGAGGGGGGCTTCTTACTGGGGGTACGTACCCGACCTACTGGAGGCGCACGGGATGTGCTCATACAGGCACTGGCAGGAGTATCTATACACGCTGGGCCAGTGCTTTTGCAGCGCAGTGGATGAGAATACGTGCACGCTGGACGCCAAGGCCTGCCCCTACTACGTCTTCTCCAAGAGTGAGCTTAACAACAGGTGGTGGAACGGGACGGACGAGGCCCCCGCTCGCCTGAAGATGATCCCCACGACCTGCGACAGGGACTACGAGCGCTTCTCGATTGGGAGCAGGGAGCTCCTGTCGTGCGTGCCTGTCAACTCGCAGGTGACGATGCTCAAGCGGGACGGGACGTACGAGCAGGTCGCGTCGCGGGACAAGCTCTGGCGGCTCTACGACAACGCGCAGAAAACCGTGAGGCTGAGAAGGATGCCGTATCTTGCGAGCAAGGGCACTGGCTTCCTGAGCGACATGACCGTGGGGAACATCAAGAGCTGCATGTCCGTCCAGCAGTGCTACGTGGACACCTTTACCAAGAACGGGGCTCCGCGCATGATCCCCGGAGGCGTCACGCGGGCTGACAGGAGGCTGATGAGCGGGGCGCTGTACGATCCCAACGACCAGTTCCGCTGCGGGGTGATAGGATACTACGACGCGTCGATCCAGAAGTGCGTGGTGGACGAGCGGGTGTTCCCGCTGTACCACGTGCTGTGCAATCCTGTGCAGGCCGCGGTGCTGGGCAAGTGCCTGTCGTCTCTCAAGCCCGGGACGATCCCCGCCAAGTGCGACAGCGTGCAGAGGGTTTACAGTCCCCAGTACAGCGTGATTAACGACGTGAATGTCCCCGCCCTCAATGCGTTTTTCAACGTCTTCAAGCAGCCTTCCACGCTGGACGAGCACCTGTCCATGGTGGAGTGCGCCACGGCGATCTACTCTGTGATTTCAGCTAGTCCCTTCGACTCGAAAGGGCTGTACTATCCTTTTGCGTTCACTCTGTACGAGGTTCCGTTTTCTTGGTTCTATCAGTGCAACGTAGGGAGCTCCAT
>Ga0172373_10008572_pt1 | contig 12948 bp, 6 predicted proteins | sample Lak10m_2_FD_114546 | JGI IMG/M metagenome (GOLD analysis project Ga0172373, IMG submission 114546) | Freshwater microbial communities from Kabuno Bay, South-Kivu, Congo - kab_092012_10m | ecosystem: Environmental > Aquatic > Freshwater > Lake | place: Democratic Republic of the Congo: South-Kivu... | reverse complement strand
CCCCCCCCATGAACACACTCATGAAAACCCGCCGATCAAACTGCACTCAGCCCCGCACCAACCTGGCACAATCCGCTAAATACATGCTTCTCACACTCACACTCCTGCTCGCAGCATCAGGAAATTTGCCGGCAGGCCACAAAACTGCCCTCCCGGCCGCAGATGCCTCCGCTCCCGGACTGCGCATGCCGGTTGACCTGGCCACCCACGCCAGCGCTGTTTTTACTGCCAACTCCCGCAGCGGCTCAGTAACCGCCGTAGATCAGACCCGACAGCATGTCATCGGTGAATGGAAAGTGGCGGACTCTCTCAGTGCTGTCGAATCCACCGGCAGGTTTCTTGCCGCTCTCGATGATGCTGCAGCAAAACTGCTCATCCTCTCTCCCGATCTGACGGCCCCGGCCCTCCACCTTACCAGCCAGCACAAACTAGCCGCATCACCCGTGGACCTCGCTGCCAGCAGTGATGGCGGACTTCTCGCCGTATCCTCTCTCTGGCCCCGAACAGTTACACTCTTTGCACTCGATGCCGCCGGACAGCCCCACTTGCAGGCCGAGGTACAACTGCCCTTTTGTCCGCGCCGCATTCTGTTCATCGACTGTTGCACACTCATTGTGGCCGACAGCTTCGGTGGCAATCTGGCCGCTATTGATGCCACCAGCGGTCGACTGCTTAAGCAATTCTCGGTTCACGGCCACAACATTCGCGGCCTCGCTGTGAATCCACGCACAAACACACTTTTGGTGTCCTGCCAGACACTCGACTCCAGCACCTTTACCACCTACGAACGAGTGTTCTGGGGCGTCCTGATGCAGAACGGATTGCACTCCCTGCCATTGCAGGATTTGTTCTCAGCTTCACCACAGGCGTCATTCATCAAGGGTGTCGAAGAACGCAGCGAATTTCAGCAGGGAGGTGCATATTCGGTAAAATCCGACACAGACACAGCAACACCAGCCTATGCACAAACCACCGGCACCGGACCGTCCAGGTATCCCCTCGGAACACCGTCAATCGGGTCCGGTGACCCCGGCGCAATCGTGGTGACCCAGCAGGACATCACCATGCTTGTGCTCTCCGGAACCAGTCAGATTGCCTTTCGCACGGCCAGTCATCTGCCATTCGAACGCAGCCACGCCGGTAAACGACCGGAATCACTCTGCCTGTCCTCAGACCAGAAACTTGCTTTCATCGCAAACCGATTTGATGACACACTCACCGTTGTTTCACTCGAAAAAGATTCCGTAGCCATTCAAGCCACGGTGTCACTGGCTCCCGTCCGAGCACTTACGCCCGCAGAAATCGGCGAGCAGACGTTCTTTGATGCCCGCGTATCACTCGACGGCTGGTACAGCTGCCACTCCTGCCACACCGATGGCCACACCAACGGTATGCTCGCTGACACATTCGGAGACGAGGACCGCGGTGCCCCCAAAAAAGTCATCTCACTCCTTGGATCCGCCAACGCCGGACCATGGGCATGGAACGGCAGCAAAAAACACCTCGAAGATCAGTTGCACACCTCCCTCGTTATCTCCATGCAGTCACAGATCACCACAGATCAGCTTCCCATTCAGCCCCTCGCAGCTTACCTTCGCACGCTCCAGCCGCCACCGGGAATTACCGCCGCCCGCGGCATGCTGCCCGCCCCCAAAACACTGCTGCAGGCCAGACAAATCTTTGAAAACTCATGCAGTCACTGCCATGCCGGTGACTCACTAACCAGTGCCGATGTCTTCGACGTCGGCATTCATGACGAACAGGGCGAAGCCCTCTTTAACCCCCCCAGCCTCGCCGGCGTCAGTCAGCGAGCTCCCTGGTTTCATGATGGTCGAGCTGCCACACTGGAAGATGTACTCCGGTCCGGACATCACGATCAGTCTGCCCCCCCGCTTACAGACTCCCAGATCCAACTGCTGCTGAAACTTCTGGAAACCCTGTAGGAATTGTCCATGATCCGCAAGCTCTGGAGTGACCTCTGGCAAGTGTTGGCCTTCACCGGGCTGCTCTGGGTGGCATGGATGGTCGGAAAAGTGATCGACTTCACTCCCCTGACGCTCCAGCCACGAACCGCCGTCGGTCTTGTCGGTGTGGCCACCATGCCACTGCTGCATCAGGATCTCAATCACATCCTTGGAAATACGATTCCCCTCACCGCACTCCTCCTGATGCTCCAGACCACTCAAAAATACTGGCCACGCATCCTCGCCGGTCTTTGGCTCATCAGCGGATCCCTTGTCTGGTTACTCGGTCGCAACGGCCAGCACATGGGTGCAAGTACGCTCATTTACGCCCTCGCCGCATGGCTCATCACCGCCGCTTTTCATGAACGCCGACCGCTGGCAATCGCCGCTGCTGTACTGGTACCTGTACTGTTTGGCCCGCTGTTCTGGGGATTGTTCCCCACTGCCGGATCACACGTGTCATGGGATGGACACGCTCTGGGTGCCACTGCCGGTGCCGGCCTCGCATGGATCGCACTTCACCGAAAAACTGCTGCCCCAAATACCAGAACAAATAGCCCGGAAGGCCCTGATTCCTGAACTCTGATGCCACCACTTTGACCTTGACCTCGAACGCCAAAACAGCATAGAAAACCAGCTTGCGCCGGACTACTTCGACCACGGACGGATCGATGCAGAATTTTCTCCGAATCTCTATGTATGTGCTCAGATACCGAAAGCTTGTCGTGCTTTCCGTCATCTGCGCCCTGATTGTTTCCGCCTTCTGGGCACTAAATCTCTCGATCGCTTTCCCCGTCGTCAAAGTGCTGTTTGAAAACGACAGCCTGCATGAATTTGTCGACTCAGAAATCGCAACTCGCCAGACTGCAATCTCGGAACTCTCAGCCTCACTCCAGCAGGTACCTCAAAACGAAGTTAAAAGACGTGCTCGGCTGCAGTATCTGATGGGCGAAGAATCTCGACATGTCTTGCTGCTGACCCGAATCCGCAACACCATCCTTCCCTGGGTTCCTCAAGATCGATTTGACACGATGGCACTCATCCTTGGAGTGCTGCTGGTCGCCACAATAATCAAAGGCGTTTTCATCTACTTTCAGGAATTGCTCGTTGGCAGTATCGTTCAACTGACCGTCAATGCCATTCGGCAAGACTGCTTCCGTTCAGCCCTGAAACTTGATGTGCAGTCACTGGGACGCATCGGAACCTCATCCCTGATGTCCCGCATGACCAACGACATTGAACAAATGACTCAGGCAATCCGTGTCTTCGGAGTGACTCTGGTCCGCGAACCCCTGAAAGCCGGCGCCTGCACAATCCTCGCATTTTTTGTTAACTGGAGACTGGCACTCCTGTCCGTAACCATGGTCCCCCTGCTCGGACTGGTCTTCAATTTCTTCGGCAAACGCCTTCGCCGCGCTTCCCATCGTACCATGGAAAGCATGGCCAAAATCTACGAATGCATCGCCGAAACCTTCGGCTCTGCCAGAATCGTCATCGCCTTTTCCGGATTCCGCAAGCACCGCAGACAGTTCCTCAAAGCGAACCGCGAATACTACGCCGGCTCCATGAAAATCGTCATGCTGGGCGCGCTGTCCCGACCGATCTCAGAAACCATGGGAGTCCTCGGAGTCTTTGCCGCACTCGCTCCCGGAGCCTATCTCGTCCTCCGACAGACTGACACAATCCTCGGCATCCAGCTTGCGGCTGAACCGATGAGCATCGCTGAACTGGCAACACTCTACGCACTGCTCGCCGGCACCCTCGACCCCGTCAGAAAATTGTCCAGTGTCTTCGAACAGATCAAGCGCGGCATGGCCGGTTGCGAACGCGTCTTCGGACTCATCGACCAGCGCAGCGCTGTACCAGAACCCGCAGCACCGCGAATGCTCATCCCACACAACTCACTCATCTCCTTCCGTAATGTCAACTTCCGCTACAACACCCAGGACTCCGAGGGCACCGCTCGACCACTCGCACTCAAAAACATCAGCCTCGATATTCGATTCGGTGAGGTAATCGCTGTCGTCGGAGGAAATGGATCCGGGAAGTCCACTCTGCTCAGCCTGCTGCCCCGCTTTATGGATCCGGACGAAGGTCAGATTCTGATCGATGGTGTCGATATCCGCGAATTCCGCACCGCTGACCTCAGAAGTCAAATCGGCCTCGTAACACAAGAAACATTCCTGTTCAACGACACCATCTACGAAAACATTCGCTATGGAAATCCCGCTGCCACCTCCGAGATGATCCATCAGGCAGCCGAAAAGGCTCAGGCTGACGGATTCATCCAGCTACTGCCCGACGGTTATCAGACAGTCGTAGGCGAAAAAGGCGGAAAACTCTCCGGTGGCCAAAGACAACGTATCGCCCTCGCTCGGGCCATCGTCAGAAATCCCAGTATTCTGATTCTCGACGAAGCCACCTCTGCCGTTGACTCCCAAAGTGAAGATATCATCCACACTGTTCTCAAAGATTTCGCCGTAGGACGCACCGTCTTCATCATTACCCATTCTCTCAGCAGTGCGTTTCTGGACCTCGTAAACCGAATCGTCGTACTGGAACACGGGCAGATCAGAGCCGCAGGTACCCTCAGCGAACTGCAGCGAAATGCACCTGCCACGCTGCACATGCTGCAACCTGAGCTGCCCCAGTCCCGCGCAGCCTGACCCTGCACACCAATCCCCAACAACCTGCCAACTGCGGAACCGCCCCATGCTGGCCTCCGATGCTGCTGTCGTCTGGCGGTTTCTGGATGGACGTACCGGTCACGAAAACCAGGTACTCGCTCTCTCTGAATCGCTCCAACATCGAAGAAACTACCGTTTCTTCGATGTCCCGATCACATTTGCCGCCAGCATGCCATGGCAAATCATTTCCAGACTTCTCAAACACTGTCGCTCACTGCCGACACCACATCTCTGCATCGGAGCCGGGCATCGCACACACCTCCCCATGCTGATAGCCCGCCACCAGTTCGGCGGGAAAATTGTCGTCCTGATGAAACCTTCACTGCCCTGCCACCTCTTCGATGCTTGCCTGATTCCTCGCCACGATCAGATCTGGTTACCCCATGCAGGTGTGCTGCAAACAACCGGAGTTCTGAATCGCGTTCGACCGGCAAACAAACTCTGCCCAAAGACAGGACTGATACTGATCGGAGGCCACTCCAGACATTTCCTCTGGAACAGCCGGACAGTTGCAGATCATGTCCATCGATTGCTTGATGTACCCGGGATCTCCTGGACAATCGCCGCATCCCGCAGAACTCCCGACGACTTCCTTCTGCAAATGCAAAAGCACACGCTCGCTGAAAGTATCTCACCCAAAGTCCTGCCAGCCGCAGACTTGCTGGCACTCATGAACTCTGCAGGGCACATCGCAGTGACTTGTGACAGCATGTCCATGATCAGCGAATCACTCAGCTCCGGCGCCGCTGTAACACTTATCAGACTGCCACTCAGAAAGAGCGGACGTCTCTCTCAGGAATTGTGTCGACTTGTTCGTGGCGGGCACTTCACCGACGACTTCAATGCTCTGCAAATGCCCACTGAGCAACAAAAGCCTTTCATTATGGAAAGCGATCGCTGTGCCGCATTCGTGGAACAGCACCTCCTGCCGCAACCATTTCCCGAAATCACGCCGTACCCAGAACAGGCCCAGGTACTGTCAGGAGCACCGGCGTGAATCACTCTGTGCCACCCGCTCCGACAACATGCCCCCGACCAGACTTCCCACCCGAAACAATGGCTCGGAGAAAACCTACCTTCCAGTTCCCCAAAACACTTCTGCAGCCCGCGCGCCGATGGATTGCAAAGAGCACCGATCAAGGCTGGCTACCAGGCACTCCTCTTGAACGACAAATCGTCATCTGCGGCTTCCCCAGAAGCGGCACTACACTCCTCCAGCTACTGCTCGAATCCTGCACAAGGAACCTCGGCTGCTTCGGCAAAGAACGACGAGCACTTGAAATTGCCTCGGCCGGACGTCGCTCACACGCCATCGTGCTCACCAAACGCCCCAAAGACATCTTTCTGATTCCCGAAATAGCCAACTGGCACCGCAAAAATGGATCTCAGGCTCTCTTCATTCTCATGCACCGCGATCCTCGGGCTGTACTTACCTCCAAACACTTCTCCTCACCCCGGCAATACTACCTCAGTTGTTCCGATTGGCGATTCTTTCACCAGCACTGGGAATGGTCCGGATACCGAAGTGATGTTCTGTCAATCAGCTATGAAATGCTTACCTCCAGTCCCGCGACCGTCCAAAATCAAATCAATCACTTCGCCGGGCTCGAAGCTGACTGCAGCTTCCTCGATTTCAAGGCACGAGTGCCCCGAAACTTCGATCTCCGAGCACTCAATGGACTGCGACAAACTGAAACCAGCCGCATCAGCTCATGGAATGCCCCCGAACACGCTCAGCGAATCACGCAAATCTACCATGAACTGCCAGATCTGCCCGACATCCTTACAAATATGGGATACCAGCAACCCTCAGCAATGAGATCAGCTGGCTGACGCCCACTGAGACACCAACCGTGATCGTTTCACACCGATACCAATTCATTTTCCTGAAAACTGCGAAAACAGCAGGCACCAGCATCGAACTGGCGCTCTCAAAATTCCTCGGCCCCGACGATATCGTCACACCTGTTTCTCCCGAAGATGAGTCGCTCCGTAAAGAACTCGGTGGAGTCGGCCCGCAAAATTACCGCCTGCCACCACAAACAAAATACCGCTGGCTCGCCAAACTTCGCAGACCATTCACCAAACCAGCGTTCTACAACCATATGCCCGCCACCGAAGTCCGCGCACTGGTCGGAGAAAACATATGGCAGACCTACTTCCGGTTTTGCGTGGAACGCAATCCCTTCGATCGGGCTGTCTCACTCTACTACTGGTGCTGCCGCAAAGGACCACGACCACCCATCAGTCAGTTCCTGCAGTCACCACAGATCCAGTTGCTCACCAGCCGCGGTATTCAACTCTACCTCTCAGACTCAGGAGAATTGCTGGTGGATCGTGTCCTGAGATATGAAAATATCAACGCTGAACTGGAATCCGTCCGATCGCTGCTCCGACTCCCGGAACCAATCATCCTGCCACACGCCAAAGGAGGTCTCCGCCCAACCAAACAACACTATTCCGAACTGCTGAATCCCAATGACAGACTGACAATTGAGCACATGTTTCGCAGAGAACTAAAGCTGTTCAACTACCACTGGCAGTCCACTACGGACTACCACCACCCACCGCATACAATGCACGATTTGATCGCAGAATCAGCCGATTCCCATGCACGGCCGGCGTCGCGTTGAAATCAGTATCGTCACCCGCAATACGATTCATCGCCAGCACCGAAAAACTGTCCTCAGCAGGAATTACCAGAGTCCCGTCACGTCGCGTCGGAATATAAATTCTTCCGCCCGCCACAATCGGCGATGCGTAAATCGGACGACCACCAGTTCGAAGACGCGGTATCCGCTCTCGGTATACGGTTTCACCTGTGTCAGCATTCAGACACCAGGCTATTCCCTGGTCGTCCGCCCAGTACAACCTGCCCCGAAAATGCACCGGTGTTGCCACATACGAACTTGATCGAGTCTGCCACTTCACACACGACTGCGAAACGTCACCCTTACCTCCTGATCGCAGGCAATAACTGCCCGAAGACCGAAACCCGCCAAATACAAAAATCTCTGAACCCACAATCAGCGGACTGGGACACACATTGCCTGTCAGTTGAGTTTCAGCAAACCACGCAAGTTTACCCGTGCGGGCATTCAAACCCCAAACCTCTCCAGGAACTGCCAAAATCAGCTCCGTTCGACCATCGTCATACTTCAGTTGACCGAGAGTTCCATAGGCAAGCTCCAGGGCTGCAGCCTCAGCCTTCCAAATCACTCGACCGTCGTCACGATGCACGTTCACCTGCCACAGCACTCGCCCGTCGAAGCCACAGGCCACAACTCCCGACTTGCCGAAGAATGCATACACCGCTCGCCCATCTGTTGCCACCGAATTGCTGGCATAGCCATGCTCCGTCAAATATCCCTGCGGAGGATCCTCACGAACTGGCTCAGGGGCCTCAACAGACCACTGCAGACTGCCACTGACTGCGTCCACGCATAACAAACTGCGCTGCGGAACTGCGCCCCGATCAGCAGGCATCCTGCTGCATGTCAGGAAAATGCGGTCCTCCCAAAGCACCGGACTCGACGACCCCTCACCCGCCAAATCCAGCTTCCATGCCAGATTCTCTGACTCACTCCAGCGAATCGGCAAACTTGCAGCCGTACTCAGCCCACTTCCATTTACACCCCGAAATCGAGCCCACTCCTGAGCTTCAAGAATTGGTCGCCCAACACCCACCCCCCCAGGAAACAGCAACAACACAATTAGCCTCAGCCAACAGCAACCCGGTACTCTCATCGCTTTCCACTCGTAAATGAACCCAGAATCAGCGACTTTCCAACCTTTGCCATTGTACAAATGCTGCCTTAAGTCCCGATGAAGAACCACTACCAGCGGTAAATCTGCCCACATGACCAGCCTCCGCTCCTGCGCAGTTGAAACTCCGACACTTTTAAGAGAAAACGACCGTCTCCACAGCCTCGACAACCAGTCCGCACATCGCCGGAGCAACTCATGAATACACTCTGCCCCGCCCTGACTCTGCTGGCAATACTGCTGCCATACTGCAACGCTGCAGAAGCCCAAACCATGGGTGTCGCCGGGACTGCCACCGTTGACATCACGCCAACAGAACCCATTCGCCTGAATGGGTTCGGAGGCCGACGCCAGGAAACTGCAGACATCCGGCAACGCCTTTTTGCTCGAGCACTCGCGTTTGGAAATGCACCTGAAAACACAGCCATCGTCGTCACCGTCGATACTCTCGGTATCCCGGATGAATTTGCGGAACGAGTCTGGCAGAAGATTCACAGTCAAATCGGCATAAAAAGAGAAAGCCTGGCCTTCTGTGCCACTCACACACACAGCGGTCCGATGATTCTCGGCTGTGCCAACACCTTGTTTGGAGAACCGGTGCCGGTCGACCAGTGGAACCGCATCGTTTCCTACACACACTTTCTTGAGGAACGCCTGGCAGAAGTCGCCGTCAGCGCGTTCCGAAATCAACAGCCGGCAAAGTTGTCCCGGGGAACAGGGTCTGTCAGCTTCGCCGAAAATCGACGCACGCCCCGAGGCCCCGTCGATCATCGGCTCCCGGTTCTTGCTGTACACTCAACAGAAGGAACACTCCGCGCTGTCCTCGTCTCATACGCCTGCCACTGCGTCACACTCAGCGATAACTTCGTCAGTGGCGACTGGGCCGGATATGCTGCCGAACACCTGCAGCGTATGTACCCCGACTGCCAGCCACTGATTGCAATCGGCTGCGGAGCAGACGCCAACCCCCGCGGCGGTGTCCAGGGCAATCGAACTGACGCGGCTGACAGCCTCGGCCTGGAACTTGCCCAGGCTGTGCAAGCCACGATTAAAAAGGGACTGCAGCCACTGCCCGCAAACTGCACACCCGCACTTCAGCGCATCACCCTGCCGCTGGCACCGCTGCCGGACCAAAGCGAGTGGGAAAAACGAGCCGCCGCCAGTAATGCCATCGGGTATCACGCCAAAGTACAACTGCAAAGGCTGAATGCCGGACAAAAACTCACATCCGAAATCGCTGTTCCCATTCAAACAATGAAATTTAACGAACAATTCTCAATGATCTTCCTGCCAGGGGAAGTCGTGGCAGACTACTCACTGAGATTGAGCCGGGAGCTGCCAAACACCAGCCTCTGGATTGCAGCATACAGCAATGCCTGCCCCGGCTATGTGCCATCCGAACGCGTTCTGCAGGAAGGCGGATATGAAGGTGGTGGTGCCATGGTCTACTACGATATTCCCGGACCGTGGGCCCCAGGACTTGAAGAAGCCATCGTTACCGCCACCGGAAAATTGGTCGCCGGACCGTCCTTTTCACCAAACTCCAAAAGTCACAACGCATCACGCACCAATGGCACCATACCACTCGAACCAGCACAGGCACTGCTAAGCCTTAGAACAGCACCTGGACTGACTGCAGAACTGGTAGCCTCAGAACCGCTGGTCCAAAGTCCCGTAGCCATCACATTTGGCCCCGATGGAAGTGTCTGGACCGCAGAAATGCGCGATTACCCGCAGGGCGGACCTGGCCCTGAATCCTCCGGTACCATCCGACGCCTGACAGACACAAATGGTGACGGTACGCTCGATCAATCACAGGTATTTCTGGACGGACTGCCTTTTCCCACCGGAGTCACCATCTGGCGCGATGGACTTTTGATCTGCGCCGCCCCCGATATTCTGCTGGCGCGCGACCTTGATCACGATGGTCGCGCAGATGAAGTCAAAAAGCTCTGGTCAGGCTTTGCCACACACAACTATCAGGCACGAGTCAACAGCCTCGAATACGGACTTGATGGATGGGTCTACGGAAGCTGCGGACTGTTTGGCGGATCCATCACCTGCCAGATCACGGGAAAGACTGTAGAACTGGGACAGCGAGACTTCCGCTGCAACCCGGATACCGGTGAGCTTGAACCAGCCTCCGGATCCACACAGCAGGGACGCGTCCGCAACGACTACGGCGACTGGTTCGGCTGTGATAATACAGAACCACTCCTGCACTATCCGCTTCAGGATCACTACCTCCGCCGCAATCCCGCGGTGGCCGCGCAACGAACCGTTGTCAGCCTGCTTGCTGAACCCCAGCCAGGTCGCCTCTATCCTGTCTCCACACAAACGCTCTTTGCACTCTCAGGACCACCAGGCAAAGCAACCGCTGCCTGCGGACTGGGAATCTGCCGGGACAGCCTCGAAGGGGACGCCCATTTCGGCTGCACCCTGACTTGTGAACCTGTCAACAACCTCGTCTACAGACAAATCCTCACCCAATCCGGCTCCACATTCCGCAGCCACCGCCCGGACGCAGAAAGACAGCAGGAATATCTCGCCTCCTCTGATCCCTGGTTCCGCCCCGTACAGGCCCGTACCGGCCCCGATGGAGCGATCTGGATCGTTGACATGTACCGGTTCATTATCGAACACCCCATCTGGATCCCGCCCGCAACACTCGCTGAACTCGACACACGAGCAGGTGCCGACCGTGGACGCATCTACCGCATTCGACCACAGCACGCGACTTTGCGCCCCGTTCAAAACCTCTCCAAAATGCAGGGAGCTGAACTCGCGGACAGCATGAATACCCCCAACGGCACCGTACGTGACCTCGTACAACAATTGATCCTCTGGAATGCAGACCTGAAGGCCGTTCCCGTACTCCAAAAACTGCTGCAGTCACAATTGCCGGAAGTTCGCCTGCAGGCTGCATCCACGCTCGCCTGCCTCCGGCAACTCGATGAATCAACTGCCATAAAACTGCTGCAGGATGAAAACGCCCAGGTCAGAAGACACGCACTGCGACTCTGTGAACAGTGGCTGCCGTCCGGAAATGCCACAGCGTCAGCCGTCACCGCCTTACGCAAAGATCATGCAGACGTAGTACGCATGCAACTTGCCTGCACAGCCGGGATGCTCCCGGCAAATCAGGCCGGCCCGGTCCTCGCAGATCTGCTCAGCGATCCGAACAGTGACGCCTTTCTGCTGACAGCCGCTCGCAGTTCACTGACCCCCGACAATATTCTCCAGGTGCTGCAAGCCCTTGACGAACACGGTAAATCCACTCGAGGCCAGCTGCTGCAGCAAGCCGTCACCACAACATCCGATGATGTGGCCACTCAACTGCTCAACGAGACGCTTGTCGACGCACACAATGCGCCGTCCCCCACAACGATGCTAAATGCGGCCTCAGCCATCCGTGGCTGGCTGCAGCGAAAACAGCAGCTGCCACCCAAAAACCTGACAGCAATCCAACAACTGCTGCACAAGCTCAAACAGTCAGTCCTCCTTGAACACACCAGCACGGAAGACCAGATCGTCGCAGCACGCCTGCTAGGAACCGTTGCCGCATTTGACAGCAGTGCCGAACAGATGCTTCTGCAGATGCTCACCCCCCAAACTCCCCTGCCCCTCCAGCGAACTGCCGCAGAAGAACTGCTGACAAGTTCCAGACCAGAACTCGCCCAAATGCTTCTCAGCAAATGGGATTCGATGTCCCCCGAAATTCGCACATCGCTGCTGGCCGGCTTCCTGCAGCGAAACGAGTGGATTCTTAGCCTGCTTGATGCCGTCAAAGAAAAACAAATCAACCCCGGTGAACTAAACATCCAGCAAAAGCAACTCCTGCTCAATCACACCTCCGAATCAATCCGACAGGCTGCTTCCCCTCTTCTCAAAATGCCCTCAGAAGAAAGCCGCACAAAACTCATCCAAAAATTCGCCGCAGCAATGACATCGCCAGGAGATTCAGTCGCCGGAGCCGCCGTCTTTCGCAAACATTGCTCAAACTGCCACCGCATCCGAGATGTCGGAAGCGAGGTGGGCCCCGATATCAGCACGTGGGGATCACGCCCCGTCGATGCCATCCTCCAGGCCGTGCTGGACCCAAACCTCGCTGTCGACCCACGCTACCAGGGATATGCTGTCCTCCTCAACGACGGACGAAGCCTGAATGGACTCATCCGCGATGAGTCTGACAACAGCTTCTCACTCCTCGCCGCTGAAGGAAAAACCAGCCTCTTGCTCAGATCTGATGTTGAAGTCATTCGCAGCACCGGAAAATCACTCATGCCCGAAGGGCTCGAACAGAATCTCACCCCGGCAGAGCTCGGACACCTCTACGCGTGGCTCAGCACACTCAAAACGCCCCCCCGCTCATTCCCCGGAAATCAGCCGCAGATCGTATCGATCAACCCGACAGGAAATTCCGTGCTCCTCGCTTCCACAGCAGAATTCTACGGTGAAGAAATTGTCTTCGAACAGCCATTTCAGAACGCCGGCTTCTGGCACGGCCCCACTGACCACCTCCGCTGGCAACT
>Ga0172373_10008571_pt1 | contig 12950 bp, 7 predicted proteins | sample Lak10m_2_FD_114546 | JGI IMG/M metagenome (GOLD analysis project Ga0172373, IMG submission 114546) | Freshwater microbial communities from Kabuno Bay, South-Kivu, Congo - kab_092012_10m | ecosystem: Environmental > Aquatic > Freshwater > Lake | place: Democratic Republic of the Congo: South-Kivu... | reverse complement strand
GGAAAGGTAAGCCAGACAATGGTTTACCGCAAGCAATGGATGGCGTCTCTTAAGGAGCGCCATGAGTGTCGAGTCTGTAACGGTTTGGCTGCAGGAGCCGAATACTTTGAAGAAGGCAATGGCAAAGTTTTAGGGGTTTTATGGCTAGGTCCCAGCCATAGGAACTGGACTGCACCCGCAATCTAGTATGTGATTTGTCATGATTTACTTGGATTTCAACGCAACAACCCCGGTAGACCCGAGAGTTCTTGAAGTCATGTACCCATTGTTTTCTTCGAATTTTGGAAATGCTTCAAGCACTCAACACTCCTTTGGGATGGAGGCCGCAGATCTTGTCGAGGGCGCCCGCACACAAGTAGCAGAGCTAATTTCAGCCCGATCCGCTGAAATTGTGTTTACCTCTGGTGCCACTGAGTCAATAAATCTTGGAATCCGTGGGTACGTCTCGTCCTCGCTTTGCGCAGGCAAAAAGCGCGTTTTAGTGGGTGCCACGGAGCACAAAGCAGTTCTCGAAGCAGCACAAATTGCGTGTTCGGATAATGGGCTACAAATGCAAGAAATACCGGTTTTATCAGACGGAACTTTGGATCTAGCTGCTCTGAACACGATGATTTCAAACGATGTCGCGTTAGTTGCTGCAATGCATGTGAATAATGAGACGGGTGTAATCAATCCGCTGAGTTCAATTTCTGAGATCGCACATCGAAATAGCGCATTGATGTTTTCTGATCTGACGCAATCATGCGGAAAGATAAGCATCAACGTGAATGAATTAGGCGTCGATTTTGGTGCGTATAGCTCTCACAAAATTTACGGTCCTAAAGGTGTCGGCGCATTTTTTGCTGACCGCAGGATCATGCGAAGCCTGAATCCCCTAATAGTCGGAGGTGGACACGAAGGTGGAATGCGCAGTGGCACGCAGAATGTTCCGGGGATTGTGGGATTTGGGGTAGCGGCAAAGCTTGCAAATGAGAGTTTGGATGATTACCAGAATCATATGAAATCGCTTCGGAGATTGTTTCTAGATGAAATCGAGCTACAAATTCCCGATTCAAGAATTAATGGCTCTAACAATTGCGTTGACAATACGGTCAATTTATTGATTAAGGGCGCGGACGCAAATGCAGTAATGGCTGGAATGCCGAATGTATGCGTCTCGTCGGGCAGTGCATGCCAATCAGCGGTTCCCGCTCCTTCGCACGTTTTAGTTGAGATGGGCTTGGATAGAACGTCTGCAAGCGAGTCGATCCGTTTTAGTTTTGGTAAGTACACATCAGAGGGTGAAATTTTGAAAGCCATAAAGGAGTTGTCTGGAGCAGTCAATTACGTTCGTTCTGTTAGTGAGAGGGTTCAAATAGCGTGAGAGTAGATGAAGCAGCGCTAAAAAAGTTCGGGTTGCATATGACTTTTGCACCCAGATTTGGCTGGTTCAAGAAAGCATATGACGGAGTCAATTCCGATCCAATGCTGTTCAGTGATGAAGATGCACCAAAGATTCTTGGTGTTGGAAAGAACATGGTTGACGCTATTCAGTTTTGGGCGCAGGCGTTTCGTGTTATTGAACCAAGCGCTGGAGGGAAACGAACTAGTCAAACTGGATTTGTGGTAACCCCTTTTGGAAGGTACATCTTTGACAGTGACAATGGAGTTGATCCGTATTTGGAAAATCCAAACTCTGTCTATTTGTTGCATTGGAATGCGTTGCAAGCAGTTTCGCTTCTTCCAGTCTGGTGGATTTCTTTTAATCAGTTTCCGGCTATCGAGTTCGAATCTGAGCAGTTAGTTACATTTGCTTTAGAGCAGGTAATGAGCAGCAATTGGAATTTTGATAATCAAAATCCCATAAAAAAGGATGTTGATTGCCTGTTGAAGATGTATGCACCAAGGGAAAATCAAGTTCGACACACTGTTGATGATTTTCTAGATTCCCCATTTCGAGATCTCGGACTGATCACTCAGTCAGTTATCAATAGATCAGCTTTTAGGTTTGAAATAGGTCCGAAAGTTGGGCTTTCAGCAGGTTTAGTAGCTGCGGTTTGCCTTGATTTTGTCCATCGGACTTCACCAGATGCAAAGACTGCGACAATTTCTCGGCTTACGACTGACCCAGGTTCGCCTGGCAGATTGCTCAAGTTAAGCGACTCCGCTTTATCTGAGCTGCTGATCGAAAGTACAAAAATTTTCAAATCAGGACTGTTTCTCAACAATCCAGCAGGTTCAACTCAGGTCAATTGGACCACTGACACTATGGAACTGGCTAACAAGTATCTACAAGAAACATTCGGGCAAACTCTCGAAGGATCCATACCAAAGTATGGAATTGGAGAAAAGGCATTGTCTGACCTTGGGTCGGTTCAAGTTCAAATCGATCCCGGGGCTCCTTCTGTGCGCACTGCGAAAAGAGCGACAAAACCTGTTTCAAAACTGGTCAAAAAAACTCCAGTTAAGGCGTCCAAGGTTTCGAGAAAAAGTGTGAAAGTCAGAGCGAAGTAATATGAAGCTAGAGAAACTCATTCGAATTGAAGCAACACACTCTCGCTCAATAAACGTTGAAGCGAGTAGTGGGGTGGACGGACTAAGTCGCTACATACCGACCGGTCGTGCTCTCGAAGTTCTAACTCGAATTGCAGAAAGCTTGCAGTCTCCACAAGGCGGAAAGTCTTTTTCATTGGTTGGACCATATGGGAGCGGAAAATCATCTTTCGCGGTTTTCCTATCTGCATTGCTTGGAAACAAGAAGTTTGTTGCCAGCGAAACCGCTTGGGGTTTATTGCGTAAATCAGATCCTGCAGTTAACAGAAAGCTGAATATCGCATTAAGCGGATTAAAGGAGCTGAATAAGCACTTCGTTGCAGCAATTGCTACCGCTCAGCGTGAACCTGTCTCAAAAACGATACATAGAGCGATCCTGAGTGGGGTCAACTCTGAACGCAAAGGTTCACTGTTAAGTTCGCGTCTTCAAAACGTTATTCAAAAGAAGACTTGCTCAACAGATGATCTCCTGCTGGCAATTACGGAGATCTCAAATAAACGCCCACTGCTGATTGTGATAGACGAGTTTGGAAAGAATCTGGAGTCTTTTGCAGATGAACCGGGTGCTTCTGACTTATTCCTTTTGCAGCAAATTGCTGAGATGGCACAAAATGAAACTCAATTTCCTATCGTGCTTTTGACGCTTCAGCATTTGTCATTCAACGAATATGTAACAGGTATTAATCACACTGGAAGAAAAGAGCTTTCAAAAGTTCAAGGACGTTTTGAAGAGATCCCTTACAACGATTCTCCTGAGCAATATCGAAGACTGATTTCCGAAGTATTTAAAGTTGAAGACAAGGTAATTGCTTCTGCAAGTGCGGATTGGTATCGATCGAAACAGAACGTGTTTAAGGCAATTGGCCATGAAGAGCTACTTGCAGACACTACGACGGTCCGAACATTTCCGCTCCATCCTGTGAGCGTGCTCTGTCTTCCAGAGTTGTGCTCACGATTTGGGCAAAATGAGCGGACACTATTTACTTTCTTGACCAGCTCTGAAGCAAAATCTGTCAGGTCATATGCTCAGCGATCCTCCTGGGAAAAGGGTGACGCGCTTCCATTCGTAAGGCTCGATTTTGTCTACGACTATTTTGTGAAAACTGCATCGAACCTAGTGGGTTCAGCAGAATTAGCTTCTCGATTAGTTGAAATTGAAACACGTGTTCGTGACACATTGGGATTAGAAGAAGACGTTCAGCGAGTTTTGAAAACCATTGGCGTTCTGAACTTAATTGCTTCCGGCGGTGAAGTACGTGCAAGCAAGGACTTCATTGCCTTTGCTGTAGCGGATTGTTTGTTTAAAGACGAAAAGGCAAAACGGCTTCGCTCGATAGTTGAAACGCTTGAGCAAAAGGGCCTTATTACGTTTCGCGATTTCGCCGATGAATACCGAATTTGGAGTGGTTCAGACTTCCCATTACGAGAAAGGCTTGCTCTTGCAAGAAGTGAATCCGTCGCGCTTCAAACTTCAGAATTGCTTGGTAGCTCGGTTCGCTTGACACCTCTAATTGCCAGTCGGCATAGTCAGAAACATGGGGTATTACGTGCGTTTGACCGTACGTTCGCAGATCAGTTAATCGAAGATGCAACAAAGCCCGGAGATGAATCCCCATATGACGGAAGCATCGTGTATTGGGCCGGCAAAGAAGACGAATTTGGTTCACATATCTCCTCTGAAGGAAGACCGGTTTTGGCCGTTATTGCAGACAAAAAAGCATTAGCCGAAGTACGTGCTGCTGCGGTGGAGGCATATGCAGTGGAACGGGTGTTAACTGAGGCAAGAAATGAGAATGCTGATTGGGTTGCGTTTAAGGAGTTGGCAGAGAGGAAGTCATTCGTCAACCAGCGATTGCTTGTTTCAGTTGAGCTTGCATGGGGCAGCAAAGATGCGAAATGGCGGATCCTTAACGGTGGGGAAAAGTTTCTTCCTAAATATGAGAGCACCTCACGGCTTTTGAGTGAGATTTGTGAGGAGTATTACTCAGAAACCCCACTGATTAAGAATGAAACAATTGCCCGTCGTATTCTTACGGCGCAGGGGGCGAGGGCTAGAAGGATCATTGCCGAAGGCATCATCGCACGTAGTGAAAATTTCCGATTTGGAATTGAAGGACATGGCCCAGAGCGATCAATTTACGATGCAATTTTTGAAGAAACTGGTTTGCATCGCAAAGATCCAAAAAGCGAAAAGTGCTCGTTTGATTTTTCATTTAAGCAGATGGGGTCGTGGAGTGGTGTTAGCAAAGCGATAGCTGAATTCCTTGAAAATAGTTTGGACAAGCGATCAAGCCTGATGGAGCTATCGATGGTGTTGCAAAACCCTCCTATAGGCATAAAGGAGGGATTGGTAAACCTGCTGATGCTTTCGGTTCTTAAAGCGAACGGTGACGCAATTTTGCTCTACGAGCACGGATCGCTGATTATCGATATGGATGATGCAATTGCTGAGCGACTGCTGCGCAATCCTTCACACTTTGCCATAAAGAATTTGCAAAGCAGCGTAGGGAAGAACACTGATCTGGTCACGATATTGGGCAATCGACTGGCAGTTAGTAGCGAAGGAAGTAAGGCAACATTGCTTGACGTAGCGCGAAAGATTTACCGTGAGATCCAATCACTTCCCGCCTACTCCTTGCAATCTACTATGCGTTTTTCATCCGAAGCAGTTGAAGTCCGCAAAGCTATTAAATCTGCAAGTGAACTCGACGTCCTATTGTTTACAGCGCTTCCTGCTGCTCTAGGTGTCAGTGATTTGAGTGAGCAATCGTCAGTAAGCAAAAAAGTAAAAGATGATTTTGCAGACAAGCTTTTCGATGTATTAGAAGAATTAAAGACCTCTTACGATGATCTATTGACATATCTAACAAATGAATTATCTAAAGAGCTGCAACGACCAGGATTCACTCTTGCCGAACTCAGGGAAGAGCTTCGAAATTCGGCGGGTCAGTTGAAAGGGCGAGTTTTAGAGAAGAAGTTAAACGCTTTTGTTCATGGGATTTATCGTGACGACCTAGCCGATAAGGAGTGGATTGCGAACCTGGCGATGATCATTGCGGGTGGTCACCCGGCAAAGATTTGGACTGACGAAACGCTCACATTGTTCGGTTTTTCAGTCAAAGAAGTTTGTGGTGCATTTTTCAGACTTAATCAACTGCTTTTTCACTCGCTTGAAAGTAGAACCCCTGGCGCGGCAATGTATCGAGTAACGGTCACTGACCAAAGTGGGAATGAAACTGTTAGGACGGTCTCCGCGACGGTGTCTGAAGTAGAGAGCGCAAAAAAGATTGTAGAAGGTGCGATTTCCGAAGTTGCAAAGATCGTTAGAAGTGATGCCCGTAGCTTGGAGCTGATTATGGCTATTCTTGGCGGGGCGGGATCAGATTTGACCGCACGTCATAGTGATTCTCAAGAGAAAGATTCAGATGGAACCCAAGGTTAGGCATATTTGTGGGATAAGCGGAGGTAAGGACTCCAGTGCGATGGCTGTCTACATGAGTGCGAAAGTCCCGCAGATGGAGTACTTCTTTTGTGACACTGGGGCTGAATTACCCGAAACCTATGAGTATTTAGATCGCCTTGAAGTAACTCTTGGTAAGCCAATTGAGCGGCTCAATTCCAATAAGGGTTTTGATCATTATTTTGAGTTATATCGGGGAACTCTTCCGTCGCCTCAGATGCGTTGGTGCACAACCAAGATGAAAATTGAGCCAATCGAAAACTGGATTGGTGACGAGGAAGCTGTTTCATACATCGCGATCAGGGCAGATGAGGCAAATCGCAAGGGATATGTGAGTACTAAGAAAAATATAAAGGCGAGGTTTCCGTTTGTCGAAGATGGAATCGATAAAGCTGGTGTTCTCAGAATTCTGGAAAATGCTGGTATCGGCCTTCCTGAGTACTACGAATGGCGGACAAGGTCCGGCTGTTATTTCTGTTTCTTTCAGCGTAAAGCTGAATGGGTAGGCCTTTCCCAAAGGCACCCAGATCTCTTTGCAAAGGCTGTTGCTATTGAGCAAAAGGTAATGAAAGACGCAGGAGCCGAAGGTGATAAGAGTTTTACCGAGTTTGGCATGCAGGGACGTCAGTACACCTGGGCCGGTGGGGAAACCCTTCTAGAGCTTGTGGCACGTCAGGATGAAATCATGGAGCGCCATCAAAAATCGCTAGAGCGAGAAAAGCAGAACTCGATGAATCGCCCGTTATGGGAAATCTTTTCGGATGTCCTAGATGAAGAAGATGGTACTGAACAGTGTGCAGTGTGTGCGATCTAGTCAATTAAGCCAAGGCCACAATTCATCCCAAACTAAACCAAGAAGCATGTCAGTTCTTGCCAAAATGGCGTGTTCTTTAAAATCCACTCTTGCCGCAATGTGCTCAACGATTGGTGTGTAACTCCAGTTGACCATCAACTCTTCAGTGCTTAACCCGAAAACAATTCCATCATTAGCAGCCTCATCAAAAATCTCTTGTGCGTCTTCTTTGGTTTGCTTTGATAGTGCCTGGTAAAGGACCTTTTTTTCCTTCCAGGTTTTATTGCCAAAGGATGAATTAAGTTTTTTCGATAGTAATGTCAAGTTGCCGATTCTGTCCACGAGCGAGTTGGTGTAAACAGCAGAATCCCAATCCGATGATTGCGGTTTACTTTGAGGGCAAATGTGCTCAATCGTCTCAAATGCTGGGTCATTCCATTTATCTATATTCAGGTATTCGACGCAACCGTTTCTGCCCTTTCTCAAGCGAGTTAAATCCTGGTTTTCATGAGTGGTTCTATGGTGAGCAGCGAGCAGGAGCAATTTTGCCAGAGCTTTGTTTTCTGAATAGACGTTCAGATTTCTTGCAGAGCTTATAAAACTCTCTTTTGAAAAAACCTTCTCGCGTCCGTTTTGAACTATTCCGTTTCTTGTGGGCCCATGTCCCATGGATAGGAAACGTTTGAATTCTGTCTTCAGAGATTGAACATCGAGGTCGTTAGCAAATTTTCGCGCCAGACCCTTAAGTGCTTGACCATCAACTGTGCGGTCCGTCATTATCTCGCGGTACTTAGAATCAATACCTTTTGTGGAAACTCGAGTTGCACGCCAGAGAACAGTGAACGCTAGGCAGGCTTTCGCCGCCGACAAAAAATCATTCTGATATTTCGCTAGTGTCTCATCTTCAATTTCTTCAAGAAGAGTACTTGAAAAAAAACGACTTAATAAACCGAGCGGCATCTGATGGTTGTGTTTCGAAAAGAATGCAAATGCTAGGTCGAGCTGACTCTGATCGGAAACGGAAATAGAGCTGCATGATGGTGCCTTTGCAGTTGTATACGCTCGGCGCATTTCACAGGTCACAGCAAGATTTCTAACAAGTTCTCTAACTAAGTCAGAATTACCCTCGCACATGTTGATTGCATCATCCATAAATCTTCTTTGATCTGATAAATGACTCGACAACTTTTCTCCAGATTCAGCGAGTGCAAAAGTTGTAATTAGACGACCTGTCTTCGATTCCCGGTCCTTAGTGGAGTCTGCAGCCAAAAATTCTTGGATAGTGTGCATTTGGCGCTGTGTTATAGAGTTTTCATACGCAGTGAGACCAAATGATCTAACAACTCGAGGCGTGAATGTCTCGAATGCTGTCAGGGTCGCTCCGGTCGAGTTAAGCGATTCAAAGACTGAAAATGCATAGTTTTCATCGTCACAAACGATGCGAGTCAACACGATTCGCTTCAACACAAAATTTGCAATAATGAGAATTCTGAACAGGTCAATGAACAGCGAATCATCTAATGGAATTCTGATTAAATTCTCTCGCGTCATTTTGTCAATATTGAAGTCCAGACTTTCTAAAAGAACTTTTGAATGAATCGAATCACTGAAGTTAAGAATTGAATCATCATCAAGACCTTGACCCTTTATCAAGGATTGCAATATGTCTTCAATTTGACTAAATCGTTTTAGTAATGGTTCAAAATGAGGGTCTGAATCATTTGGTGATGGAACGAAAACTTTTGATTGATTTTCATTTGATATGTATTCGTAAACAATACGCGCAAGAGGCGAAGTATATTTTTGTTCGGAGGTATTCCTAGCATAATTGTCGAAAGATGCCCGTATTATTCGAGGGTATTTTGGAATTACACCTTGATATTCACTTCTTTTGCTGTAAAGCGTTTTGGTTAGGCCCTCTAATGTATTCTCCGCAAGATTTGCTAACCAAGTATCTGAAGTTTTGGTGAGTATTCGCGTATCCGCCTGGTCGGTAAACGCTTTTTTGTACTGCCCCAACTTGTTGTGGAGAATTAAACAAAGAATCTGCAATGTTGTCATGCGCTGTTGACCATCAATGACTAGATTCACAATCTGAGGCATGTCGTCCTTTTTAAGGGGGTGGACACTCTCAAAGTCTGAGTCTTTGACCAAAATTACAGAGCCTAAAAACGTAAAGGCCTTGTTATTGGAATGAAGATTGCGAATTCCATCGCAAATGTCTATTAAAAACTCCCTAACCTGTGGGGCGTCCCATTCGTAAGGGCGTTGGTAGGCGGGAATGTAAAGGTATATCTCAGTGTCCCCAAGAAGCCCTTGTAGGTCGGTTGCTTTTGATTTAAAAGTTTCTTCAGCGGTAATTCGGTTCATTTTGCTCCTAGGGGAGTTCAAAACCTCGACTCCCGACATATTTCTCTCGCCATGTTACATAGATGGGATAGTGTTTGCCGTCGAGCCCTAAATAGAGGAGAGCAAAAATGTCATTTCCAATAACAATTCAAAACGTCGTCCGAAGGACCCTTGTTGCGCCTGACGGAACATCACAAGATTATTTTTCGGGCCAAATGCCTTCTGATATAGCGAAGGAAGTTACTTTTGTGCCAGTTATTGCCGAGGAAGCTCAGACCAGGAAGCGTCGCACTTATTTGACTGAGACAAATGATGGATACCAAAGGCCGGGTGCGGCTAGGCGTATGGAAGCTTTTGCGGATTACTTGGATGATTTTCCGGTGCGTTACACACCGGCAGTAGTACTAAGCGGTCGCGGGGAATGGCTCTATAAAGAAAGCAGTAAAACAATTGTAATTAACGCTCCAGCAGCGATTATCGATGGCCAGCATCGAGTAGGTGGGTTTGTATGTGCATATGCGCGATCTGAGTTTTCACGAAACATCGATTTTGTTTTGCTGAACTTGCCTTCAATTGAAGAAGAAGAAAAAACCTTTGTAGCTATCAACTCTAATGCGAAGAGTGTCGCTACGGGAATTGTTGCAGTGATCGGGCGAAGCACTGACGTTCAAGTTGCTGAGACGCTAAATGGACACCAGAGCTCACTCTTTAAAGGTCGTTTCTATGTGGCCCAAAGAAGCCCAACAACACTCTTCAACATCAGTTCCGTAGCTAAAGAAATTGGTACAACTTTCAACAACGGAGCATTTCAGTCAATAGTTCATGATGTTGATCTGAAATTTGACATCATGCTTGCATATTGGGAAGAAATTTCTTCGGCATTTGAGGATGCCTGGTCTGATATAGATAAGGCTTCAAATCAGCGTCAATTTAAAATGCTCGAATTGACTGGCTTTATTGCTTGGAGCAAAGCTGCATCGGAGATATTGGCACCTGCATTTGATCCAGATTCACAAACTGTTGATTGGGAAAAAGTTAGAAAGTCGATTGCTATTCTTGCAAAAGACGGTGTTATTGACTGGTCTAAAAATGGTGAGTACAAGAATGCAACGGGAAACGTTGGAGCTCAGTTGATACATCGAAAAATGCAACTCGTGCTTGCTCAAAATCAGATTTTATAGTTTGAACGAGAGCTGATCGAAGTGAATAGCGATACTGACTTTCGTAAAGCAGAAGAAAGAGCATTGGAAAAGGTTCTTCTTTGTATAAATGAAATTTGTGGAACACTTTCAGATCGACTTACGAAGGTCGATTATGCGGCTCAGAGAAAAATCCTGGAAAATGAAGCGAAAACATGCGAGCTGGCAAAACCGAGTGCGTATTTCGGTGTTTTATCGATAAAGCAGGCGGGATCAGGATCCAACGAAGTTTATCGCATAGGTAAATTTGGTCCTATTTTTAACGGTGGCGACCTTCTCGTCGCTCCTTATTTCGGTCCCCTTGGCAGATTGTATGTTGAGGATTCCGGTATAGAGACTGAAGGATTCAAGGCTTCAATCGAAATCGTCGGATCTGAAATTCGGTCGATAAAAATGTCGCGATCTGAAATGGATGGATTGCGACGAGATTTACTTTTGCGACCGAAGACTGGTCAGCTCGGAGACATAATTGAAACAATTAGGCCAGATCAAGATGATCTGGTTAGAAAAGATGGAGCGATCCCGTTAGTCGTCAACGGAGGACCGGGAACTGGAAAAACAGTTGTTGGCCTGCAAAGGCTTGCATTTCTGCTGTTCAATGCAGCAGATGACTTGCTGGAGCAGCAAGTCGCGGTAATTGGTCCAAGTACTGCGTATATAGATTATGTAAAAGACTTTTTAGTAAATCTAGGACAAGTCAGAGCCGATCATTTTGATTTTCAAACCATGTGTTTATTCAATTTGGATTCAGATGAACGCGAGTTTTTCAAGATTGTCCGCAGAGAAAGTTTTGAGATAAGGATCGAAAAGAATAAGCCACTAATTGATTTGATTATTCGAGAAGCGATTTGGGGAGAAGTTAGAACTTTTGCAGTACAAACGACTTTAAATCGCCGTGGAAGTGCACCGAAGACCATTTATCTAAGTGGAGAAGAGATTGCTTTGGTTTATTTACCAATCCGAGAGAAATTCCGTAATGGTGCAATTTCATTTGAGGATGCGCGAGATGAACTTGGTAGAGACTTGCAGAATCTCATTCTCAAAAATTCTGAAATTGAAGGGTCTACAAGTGTGGCGGCAAGTGGATTTGTTCAGAGAAGGGACCAGAGACTTGACACCTGGCTCCTAAAGATTGGACTTCATAGCCAGGAAAAGCGCTTTGAATGGTTGCAGATATTGTCGAAACCTTCCGGCGGGCGCATTCGGCGAGAGTTCGAATCAGTTTTGAACGACTTTTATGTAGCCGATGTTGATAAAGCGATAGATGAGATTTCTCATTTATGCACAATGGAGTCGGCCGTTCTGCGTCGTCATCTTCATGAGTCTGGCGTCAAGCCAAAGAACATGGGGGGACTTGAAGAGCAATCTGATCAGGTAACTGAAACCTCGATCATCGCTGTGAACGATTTTAGTTTCGATGACACAGATGACATCTCACGTGGAGTTATGTCTTCTCAAATTAAGTCGCTTTTGAATCAAGTTTTGCCATTACCTGAAGCCTTAAAAGTTTCGGAATCAATTTGTTCTGGTGATAACGAAGCTTTTAGTCGTATTGGCAATCAAGGGCGCTCTCTTGCTCGCAAGTTTTCTGAGAATGCACGAATGAATGGCTCAGGTAAATACAAGTACGAGTGGACTGATGCAGATTTACCAATTGTCGCTGAAGTTAATTTTGCAATTACCGGAGAATCCACGAATTACCTCCACGTACTTGTTGATGAAGCTCAGGATTTATCAAGAATGGAGTCAAAGGTTTTGTCGCGGATTGTTCGTGGACGTGCAATTACCTTATTGGGTGACCCAAATCAATCGACCACAACTGCAGCTATTGCCGACTGGGACGGACTTGTTCAGATTATTGCACCTGGTGAGGAATACATGAAGTTTGAGCTAGAGCACAACTACCGTGTCCCTGAAACTATCTCGGACTACGCAGCGCAATACCTGCCAGAGTCCGCAAGAGTGTCTCTGCCTACTTGTGACCTAGAAGGTGGATTAGTTACTGTTATTGATACGGGGTCATCGGAAATCTCTTTTTCGAAATTATTGGATTTGATTAACTCTAGAAACATCGAAGAACGGTATGCATTAATCACAGAAGACGACGGATTGATCGAACAGATATCTCCCTTTACTAAGGAAAACCTGGTGCTTCTTGGGCCGACAGAATGTAAAGGATTGGAAGTCGATCACGTTGTACTGTACGAGCCTGGAGAGTGGTACTACGAAGGCGTAATCCCAAAGAAACAAATGTACGTTTCCCTGACTCGAGCAACTAAATCTGTGTCAATTATTCAACATAACCGTGCAGATTTTTCAATAGTGCCATATGAATAGGTTCTCAGTCGGTGTTGGCAAATTTGTTTAGCTAAGCGAACTCTCCAATGCATCTAGTGCAGTTGCAAGTTCGATTGGTAGGCGGTCGCCGAAAGCTAGATAGTGGTCGCGAATTTGGGGGACAGCTTCGCGCCAGCCGTGTACATCTACCGACGTTATGGCTTGCAGGTCGGCCTCGTTTATCTGCATGCCGCTGGTGTCGAGCGATGTTGCGTTCGGTAGGTAACCGATGGCGGTTTTGTCGGCTTCGGCGGTGCCGTTGAGGCGGTCGAAGACCCAT
>Ga0172373_10008570_pt1 | contig 12950 bp, 9 predicted proteins | sample Lak10m_2_FD_114546 | JGI IMG/M metagenome (GOLD analysis project Ga0172373, IMG submission 114546) | Freshwater microbial communities from Kabuno Bay, South-Kivu, Congo - kab_092012_10m | ecosystem: Environmental > Aquatic > Freshwater > Lake | place: Democratic Republic of the Congo: South-Kivu... | reverse complement strand
GCCACGAGCGCGACTCTGTGCGCAGCTGGTACGTATTCAGACACAGCCGGCTCTTCTGCGTGCACGGCTGCGCCGGCGGGGTCGTACACGTCTATTGCCGGCGCCACTGTTCCGACGTATTGTCCTGCGGGCAAGTTTAGCGCCGTCGAGGGCGCGACGTCGGCAGACACGTGTACTGACGCGCCGGCGGGGTCGTACGCGCGCGGTGATCAGGCGAACGGCGCCGGCGCCACGAGCTCGTCTCTGTGCGCGGCGGGCACGTATTCAGACACAGCCGGCTCTTCTGCGTGCACGGTTGCGCCGGCGGGGTCGTATGTTGAGACGACCGGCGCCACTGTTCCGACGTATTGCCCTGCGGGCAAGTACAGCGCCGTCGAGCGTGCGACGTCTTCAACGACCTGTCAATCTGCGTCATTGGGATATTATGCGTTTGGACCTAATAGTATCAATGGAATATCCGGATTAGGAGCGACTCAGCAAGTTGCGTGCCCTGCGGGTACGTGGAGTGGTGGTAACGGAAGATCATCATGTGCTGATGCACCCGCGGGCTACTACACTACCAGAGCAAATCCTAATACTAATTTAGAGGGTGCTTATGGTATTAACACATGTCCTCCAAATTATTATCAAAATGAATCGAGACAAGCCAACTGCAAGCTGTGTCCAGGTGGCGTGTACAATAACTCCAGAAGAGGAAAAATTTCTGAAGCAGACTGTCTTGCAAGTTCGTAATTTTCGCGCGTGTAATACGAAATGCAATACCAAAAACAATAACCGAAACACAAAAGAATCGCTTTCACACAAACAAAAAAATCACTTGTGCGCGGCGCGCGCGTCAGCGACCTCGACGGCGTCGTCGCCGTGCGTCGCGCGCAGAATGTAGGCGTCGAGCGCGGCGTCCGCCGCGATCGCGCCGTTCAGCGCGTCGACCGCGCACGGAATGACCGCCTTCATGTAGAACTCCGTCGCCTCGCGGTACATGCGGTTCCAGAACAGCTGGACAGCGTCGCTCCACTCGATGGTGGACACGCGCAGCGTTCCGGTGTTGCACACGACAAAGTCGGCGAACGTTGCGCGCTGGATCGCCATGTTGAGCACGCACTGTGCAAAGTAGTGCAGCGGCACGCCGGCGGGCGCGGCGGCGACGGCGGCTTCGCCCGCGGAGCCGGATACGGATCCAGCAGCGGCAGAAGTGCGCGAGTCGCTAAAGTCGGTGGCGAGCGCGGCTCCCATGCGGGTCTTGATCTCGAGCACGCCGCGGCGTTCGACGCCGGAGGCGGGGTCCGTGTAGAGCACGACGCCGTCGGGGCTGGCGCCTAGATGGCGCATCTTGGGGTGAATGGTGAAGTTGGCGAGCTGCACGCGAAAGTTGGGCTCGCGGAAGCTGGGGGCGGCAGTCGTCGACTGCAGCAGCGAGTCGGCTACTGCTCCGGCTCCTGCTCCGACTGCGGCTCCGGCTCCGGCGCCGGCGTCGCCGTCCAGTCGCTGCAGCATGGATCGGAACGTGGCCGGGCGCGCGCGCTTGGTGCCCGACAGACGCGCGTGCATCATGTCTTCGGCGTCGATGCCGAAGTGCTGCGCGAAGGATTCGTACAGCTGACCGCCGCGGAAAGCGAGGTACTGCAGGCGGCTGTACGACTCCATCTTAAGTCCGAACGTCATGGCGACGTTCTGGAACGGCTGCTGACCAAACACGATCTCGCGCAGCGCCTGCGTGCGGCTCTTGTGCGGGTTGAGTCCAATGCACGCGCCAATGTTGGAACCGCCAATGCGCAGCCAGTGCGCCAGCATCCACTCCGCCGATCCCTGCGGATAGCTCGCGATCAGGTCAATCTCCGCCTGCGACAGCGCAATCAGCGCCACGACGTCGTCCTTCGTGATCGGCGCCTCCAGATTGACGCCCGCGCCGTCGCGCTCGGCGCGCCGCTTCAGCGCCTCCGCACACATGGCGCGCATCTTCTGCTGCCAGGGCGGCTCCTTCGAATGCATGTCGTTGTTGTACTTGACAAATGCGCACGCACGCAGCGCGCAGCGAAACATGACGGTGCCGTTGACGACGGCGCTCGCGGGCGGCTGGTGGCAGGCGCACAGCAGCGCGCCGTCGGGAGCGCGCGCGGCGGCAGCGGCAGGCGTCGTCGCAGCAGTCGGCGTCGACCTGGACTGCTGCTGACCGTTTTGCTGGTCGACCTCGTCCGCCCACTTGAAGAAGCGGCAGCGGTCGACGCTTTCGCGCGCCTTGGCGCAGCCGTAGAATTGGCGTCCTGGATGTTTCGCCTGCGCGCCGCTGGTGCACAGCTTCGCGGGCGCTGGCGGTCTGCATTCGCACACGACTTCGCCTCCTGCTGTCGCTGCCGCTGCTCCCGCTCCTACAGAAGCGCCCGCAGCGCCCGCGCCCTCGTCAGCCCAGCGGTAGAACCCGCAGTCCTGCTCGCGCGGCCGCGGACAGACCAGCTTCTGACGCCCGGGGCTCTTGCTCTGCGGACCGCACGTAATCAGCTTCGCAGGCAGCCCGCACTTGCAGACGTCGCCGCGAGCCGCGGCGCCTGCAGACGATGACGGGGCAGCAGCAGCAGCAGCAGCAGCACTGTTGCGCGGATCATTGTCCACAAAGCTGATGAAGGCGTTGCAGCGCCCGCAAGCGTAGTACTGTCGTCCTGCGTTCTTGCTTTCTGGACCGCTGGTGCGCAGCAGTCCGCCGCCGCCGCAGCCGGGCTTCGCGCACGGCGGCGAGCTCGCGAGCTGCACGCTGGGCGCGGACGGTCCGCTCTCGAAGCGGTAGACTGCTCCGCAGGCGCGGTTGGCGCAAAACACACGCGGCGCGCCGTCCGCCGTTCGCAGCGACGCAGACCCGCCGCATGTGCGACATACGTAGGGCGACGAAGAAGCTGCCGCAGTCGCCATGAGCAGAAAAAGATGAGAGCGCGGACGCGAGCTCCTTCTCCCTCTCCTCACAGTGCAAAATTGAAGCTACGATTGCACGATTGCACGATTGCGTTTGGTTGCGCGCGCGTTTCGCGAGACGGTACGATTAAAGTACTGTGGCGGGTTTAGGCGTCAGAATTTTCGAGAGCAGCAAGAGATGTCGTTGTCTGGGTCGTCGTCTGAGTCGTCGTCTGAGTCGTCGCCGTCGTGGTGCGTCGACATGTTTACGGACGCGGCGCGTCTGCCGGTGTATGTGGCGGGTCGTCGCGCGCAGCACTTGTGGTCGCTGGGTTTTCTGGTTCCGGGCTTTCTGGACGCGCGCGCGATTGCGCACTTCAGTGCGCTGGCGACGACGGCGCAGCGCCGCGGCTTGATGAAGTCGTCGGTCATGGCGCTGGGCTGGCAGCAGGACGAGGTCGTGGCGCGCACGCAGCGCCGCGCGGGCGCGCTGGTGGACGTGCAGTCGGACGCGCAGGTGGACTGTCTGCAGATTGTGCGCGTGCGTCGCGGCGAGGAGTGGGGCGTGCAGCCGGGCTTCGAGGCGGGCAGCGTGATCTGCATCATGTTTCTGAACGCGGTGGACGGGGCCGGCGTGCCGCCCATGCAGCTGCAGTCGGAGTCGGGTCCGGCGTCGCTGCTGCGTCCGCCGGCAGGCGCGCTGCTCTTCTGGCGCCAGAGCGCGGGCTCGTCGTTCTCGATCGCGGCGCAGACGGCGGCGCCCACGTCGCGCTGGCTGCTGATGGCGGTGGTGCGCGGCGCGGAGGTTTCGCGCGCGGAGGAGCCGGCGCCGCTGCTGCTGCCTGCGTCCGCCGCCTCCCTTCTGGTCGTGCGCAACTTTCGCGCGTCTGACCTGAGCGAGAGCGCGGTGGGCGAGGTCGAGGTCGCGGCGACGCCCGCGCCCGCGCCCGCGCTTCTTACCACGGCGACGACGACGGCGACGACGACGACGACGGCGGCGAACGACGAGCAGCAGCAGCTGACGCAGACGCCTGACGATCAGCAGGAGCAGGAGCAGCAGCCTCCGAGCAAACTGTTCGTCGCGCTGACAGTCTTTCTGCAGATCGCCCCGCTGCTGCTTCTGCTGCTCGCTCTGCTGGTTTCGCTGGAGGTCGTCGTGTGGAACTAGCGCCGCTTTGCGTGGAACGAATATCGAGCGTAAACGACAGACGTTAAGCGCGTTCGTTTTCTAGTCTAACGGCGGGTTTTTGCAGCGCGGGAAATGTGTAGACGTCGCAGCAGCTAGCGAGTGCTGCGCGCGTGACGGCAGCAAGGTCGCCGTCGCAGCCGACGGCGGTTCTGAGCACGGTGGACTGCGCGGGCGGCCACTGGTCGTCGAGCAGCGCGGGCGCGGCGTTTTCGAGCGCGGCGGTGTTGAGTCGCAGGTCGCAGTTGGGAAACAGGTCGACGTCGACGCCGAGCGCGCGGTCGAACGGCAGCGACGAGCTGCTGGCGTCGTCGGCGAGGTCGCGCGCGTGCACGGTGCCCAGCACGGCGAACAGACGAGCGAGCAGGTCGATCGCGGTCTGGCGGTCGTCCAGCATCTGCAGCAGTCCGCGCTCGAGCAGCGCGTGCAGCGCGCCGTCCACCACGCGTTTTCGCGCCTGCGGCGGCAGCTCCGCCACCGTGGCGTCGAACGCCGACGTCAGCAGCACGCCCAGCGCGGCGGGCGCGGCGTCGGGCTCGTGCAGCGCGATCAGCAGCGCGGTCCAGGGCTGCAGCGGCGGCTGCGACTCTGACGAAGACGAATCCAGCGACGACGACGACGAAGAAGAAGACGCCGACGACGCCGACGCAAGCTCCAGCACGGCGGCGCGCGTAGCTTCTGCGCGCAGCAGTCGCAGCAGAATTTGCGCGTGAATGAACGCGAACGTTTCGTTCTGCGCCAGCACGGCGCTTTCATACAGCGCGGCCTCGGGATCGGATTGCGCCGCGCAGAGACAGATGAGTGCGAAGCGGCGCGCGGCGGCGAGCGGGTCTTCGGTTTCGTCGCCCAGGTGCAGCAGCGCGTTTTGCAGCAGTGCGCGCGCGTCCAGTCGCTGCTTTTCCAGCAGCGCGTGTGCGGTCAGGCAGAGCAGCGAAAGTGCGTCGACGGGCGGCAGCGCGCGTTCGCCGACGAGTGCGAGTACGTCGTCGAGCGGAGAGGCGGCGGCGGCGGCGGCGGCTGTCGTCGGCTGCGCGTCGAAGGCGGCCCACTGGGCAAAATTTGCCAGCAGGGTGTCGAGCAGCGTGCTGGACTGCTGCCAGGGCGCCTGCTGCAGCAGCGTTTCCGCGACGACGCTCTGGAGCGCGCGCGGCAGTCGGTGGCTGAAGTATTCGATCGCGACCTCGTCGAGCGGCATCTGGCGCGCGAGCAGCAGAGCTTCCACGTCGCAGGCGCCGAAGAGCGCGACGGCGAGTCGCACGCAGGGCGGGCTGTCGGAGCGCGCAATCAGTCGTGCGCAGGCGTCCTCGAGATCTTGTTCGACTTCTGCGTCTTCTTCGTTGTCGCGTGCGCCGTCGAGCGCGCGCCCGCGCAGGCGCGCCAGCAGCAGGATGAGCACGTCGGGTCGTCGCGCGCCGTCGGTTTCGCTGACGATGGCGTCGCGGAATTCGGCAGCGGTCATGGACGCGAGCGGGTTGCCGAGTGCGCGCAGCGCGGGCAGCGTGCCGAGGCTGGCGGCGAGCTCGCGCAGTCGAGCTGCGACGGTCTGCATTTCGTCGTCGTCGGCGCCGGCGTCGTGGTCGGCGCTGGCGGCGACAATTTCCTGCAGCATGTCCTCCTCCTCGGGTTCCAAAAACAGCAGGTGTTCAGCGAGGTGCGGAGCGAAGCGCTCAATGAACGCGCGCCGCGCCGCGCGCGAGGGCACGGCGGCTATGTTGCGTTCGAGAAAGTTTTGGAACGCGGGCGTCGGGTGAAACACGTAGCCGTTGGCGCAGGCGAGCGCGAGCGCGTTGAGCGCGCGCGCCTCGTCGGCGAATTCCACGTCGTCCCAGTGCAGAAAGCTCAGGTCCTGCGCCAGCACGTAGGCGACGCCCTTGAGCATGGGGCGCTGCCAGCGCGGCTGACGGCAGACCTCGAGCGCGTCCGCGCCCACCACTTCTGCACGCGCCGCGCGCCAGAGCACGTGCGCGAGCGGCAGCGGCGCGGGCGCCGCCGTCTTGTGGCAGTCGAGACTCGCCAGCATGCCCACAACCAGCGTGACCAGCGACTCGTGCAGGTCGCCCGCGTCCAGAGCGCACTGCAGCGCGCGCATCAGGTCCTGCCAGACCGCGTGCTTGACGCGATAGTCCATCTCCTTCAGCAGCGACCGCGCGCGCACGATGAGCAGCTTGCGCGCGCCCGAGCTGGCGGCGTGCGGCACTGCCGCCAGCAGCTCGCGCACGTCCGACGTGGCATCCATCAGCGCCTGCGACCCCGCGCGCGCCGTCGCCGGCTGCAGACACAGCGACGCCAGACGCGCAATCGAAACCGCACTGGCTGACGACGCCGACAAATACATCGGTGCGGATGAGTTCATCTACTCTCGGCGCAGTCGACCTCTTATGATGTTTAATTGAGTCGCTCGTTTCGTGTTAAAAGCGAAAGCGCCATGCGTCGTGCGAGCGACGGCGAGGTCGTGGACGCCATGAGCGCTCTGGTGCAGGCGTGGGGCGAGCGCGCGCGCGTGCGTCTGGCGGTCTGGGTTCACCCCGACTGCGACGCGCGCCTGCAAGAATGCTTCGCCGACTGCGTTCGGCACGCGCTGACGGCGCCGCTGCGCGCGGAGCTCAGCGAGCAGCTGAAACATGCGCCGTTCACCATCGCTCCGTGGTCTGATTTTTTGCGCAGCATTGAGATCGTGCCTGTCGCTGCCAGCGACGTGCACCAGCTGCTTTTAGCAAGCGAAAGCAGAAGAAGAAGAATAAGCGACTCTGCATTCTACATCAGTCCGCGCACGTTGAATGCGATGCTGTCGTCGTCGTCCAGACCGATCACGCACAGCATGGGACTGGTTCCGCGCGTCTGGCTGCACGCGCGCGTGGCGCTGACGCGGCGCGGCTGTCTCAGCGTGACCGACATGATTGCGCGCGCGGCGCTGCTGGACGAGCTGCGTTTCACGGGTGCGCACGCGCCCGCGCGCGCCTACGACGGTCTGCTGCCTCCTGCTGCTGCTTCTTCTGCTGCTGCTGCTGCTGCTGCTCAGCGGTCGCGCGCCGAGCACGAGCACGAGCACGAGCGCGAGTGCTCGGTTCTGTGCGTCGGGCTCTACCAGCGCTACCTCGTCAGTCACGAGTTCGGTCACCTGCTGGGTCTCGGGCACCCGCGCGCGACCTGGCGCGCGGAGCAGGCGAGCATTCTGCGCCGCCTGACGTTGTCCGCTACACAGCAGCTCTCCTTATTCCATCCCTGCATGGATCAGCAGACCGTGAATGCGGACCCCGACCTGAAGCCGCTGCCGCTGCCGTCGCTGCTCGACATTTTGCTGCAGGACGGACGCAGCCTCGGAACCGCGCTCGCTCAGGTAGAAGCGATCTATGATTTTCGAATCGTGAGTTGAGACTTGACCGAACGCGACCTCTCGTCCGCATGCGCTTCGTCATCGTCGGCTCGTCCGCGGGCGGCGCAATTCAGGTGGTCAGCACGCGCCACGTGACCACCATGAGCACCATTTACGCGCGCAGCAGCGGCGGCGCGCAACTCATGTACATTGACGCCGCCCGCGTTCACATTCCGCCCGCCTTGCGCGCGCGCGCGCTGCCCGCGCTGCTGCAGCTGCGCTCCGACGATAACGACGTCGTGCAGCGCTGCGACGGCTGGAACAGCGACGTCTGGCGCGCCATGCTAACTGTCACGCCGACCTCGACGACTTCGCCGTGACAGTGAGAGCGAAAAAACGCAAACGTGAAAGTCGCAATCTTACCGTTCATGGAGATGACGACGACAAAAAGCAGTACAGAAAAAATATGAGTGGCGATCGGCTGTTTGCGTCGAGCGTGTCGTTTCCGCGCGATCTGACTGCTGGCTGTGCGGCGTCGTTTGAGCAGTTCAAGTCGTCGCTCAAGGCGCGCATGCGCACGGGCGAGGGCTACTTTGTGGACGCGGCGTACGGTCTCTTTTACGAGCAGGCGGAGAGCGTGGACGAGGCGCGCGCGCTGCTGCTGTCGCGCTTCGGCGACTTTTCGCCGCAGTTTACGCAGTACTACGACGAGTACGACGTGGAGGACTTGTCGTACACGCGCTTCAGCGTCGACGGTCTGCTGGCGGACGGCGGCGACGTATTTTGCACGCCGCTGATCAGCGTCATCATTGAGGGTCACGAGCTGCCTCGCTGCACGCTGGAGGAGCTGGGCTCGATTCTGCTGTTCGACCTGGAGCGCTTTCTGCTGCCGGAGGGCATTGCGCCGTCGCCGGTTCAGCGCCGCACGGTCGACGCCGCCGAGGACGAGATCGCGGCCGCCTGCGATCGTCTGTCGCGGCGACTCGAGCGCGAGCAGCAGCAGCAGCTGGACGGCATTTTGCGCGTAACGAGTCTGAGCGCAGCCTCCAAGAAAGACGGCGACGAAGAAGCGCGCGAAGAGAAGCAGGCGAAGGAGGCGAAGGAGGCGACGCGAGCAGAGAGCAAGGTCGATCGCGACGACGGCGACAAAGCGCGCTGTTCAGATGCTGGACCAGATACAGACTCTGATTCTGACGAGCTCTACTTCGTCGCTGGTCAGCTGGTGACTGTGCGCGACATGCTGAAGGTTTCTCGCCGGCTGGGGCGCGCGCTGACGGGCTTTCGATTTCAGTCGGAGCGCGGCGCGCGCGAGATGAGCATGCTGCACGTGGTTCACCTGCGCGACCGGCGACTGCTGCGCAAGTTTGCGCGCGCGAGTCGCGAGCAGCAGCTGTTCACGGTACACGATACGAGCACGATGGAGGTCGTGCGCGCCTACGCGCGCGGCGCCGAGTACATGACCTGGCAAGCCGTCGACAACGACCTGCTCTACGACGACGGCGTGAGTCTGCGCAGCAGCTATGATGATGATCGATAGTTTTTACGTGCGCGCTTGCGTCGTATTGGAGCGACGGAGAGAGCTACTCCAAGGCGACGTGCTCTTTTTTCTCACGCCGCGTGATCGGGGCGCTGCACCTCCTCGGCGCCGAAACCGAAGCGAACGGCGCGATCAGCAGCCTGCGACTCCAAGTGCGCGTTCAGGATCATGAGCTGCACCTCGCTCCAGAGCCAGTTGATGATTTGCGCGCCGTGCAGCAGTTCCGCGGCGTCGCGCGGCAGGTCGCCGTCGCGCGCGTTGTTGATGATCTGCAGCACGCTGAGCGCGGCGATCAGACGTCTGCTGCGCTCAATGTCGTCCGCGATCGCGTCGCGCAGCGAGTAGGCGCGCGCAAAGTGCGCGATGCCGGCGTCACCGAGATTGATGAGATCGCGCGCAAAGTTGATGAGCGCCATTTTTTCTGGTCACAGAGTGCGTGCGTGCGTGCGTGAGACGTCTGATTTTATAGCGCCCTCATTATGTCACGTTTAGGCGACGATACGTTTTACGCAGACGCAGACGCGTGCGCCGGCATCGTTGGCGTTTATGCGAGTGAGCGCGGAGAGGTCGAGCGCGGGGTCGGCGATCATTTCGTCGATCGCCCAGCGCTGCAGTCGAAGCAGGGCGGCGCGCGGCAGGCTGTCGAGCTGGACGACGGCGTCTGCTTCCTGCTCAGCGTGGCTGACTGCGGTCGCGCGCGTAAACCACTTCACTGAGCTGGTCGTCGTCTGCGTCCCCGACTTATCAGGTGCAGCGTCTCCGTCGTCGACGTCGCCCGCCTCCTCCTCCTCGTCCTCGTCGTCGTCGTCGTCGGCGGGCGCAAAGTCGACGCTCGACGCCTGCTGCTGATCCGACTCGAGTCCGCCCACCGTCCGCGCCAGCGGTCGCAGGCGCTCGACCAGCGCGCGCGCGACGTCCCAGTCGCTGTTTTCGACTGCCCGTCGCAGCGCGAAGGTCGCGATCGACGGATCGGTCAGACGCGCGAGCGCGACTTCGGCTTCGCGCGCGTCTCGGCGCTCGACGGCGTCGGCGACGCTGGCAAAGACGTCTATCGTGCGCGTGCGCGTGCTCAGGATGGCGATGTCGACCAGCTTGCACGCCACGGCGCCGTCTGCGTCCGAGATCTTGATCACGGCCTCAGCGGCGTGGTTACAGTCCTGCTGGGCGGCGACGTAGTACAGGTTCAGTCGACGATCGGTGCGCAGCGGAACGATTGCGAGCGGCGCGCTGAAGTTGTCGGGCGAGGCGCCGTCGGTTTCGAGCGCGAGATGCAGAAGCCAGCCGCTCGCGCCGAAGGCGCGCGTGTAGCCGTAGCCGGACAGAAGAGCGCGCTCCAGGTTCGTCTCGTTCGGCGCAGTGAGCGCGAGGCGTGCGATCGCCATCGCTTCGCGGAATCGGGTCTGCGCCGCTTGCAGGCGATCGTGCGCGATGTCATTGGCTTTCGTGCGCACTCCTTCGCTATGCAGCAACAGTCTAAGCGCAGAGTTAATGAAGAATTCGACCATTTGATCGAGCAGTATCCAGTCCGCGCCGGTCCCGAGCAGTCGCAGCTGCGTCAGATGCGTCGGCTTCGCCGTCTGAGCAACGAAACGGGACAGATCGGGTCGGCTGGCGCAGGCGATAGGGCGCGCGGTCGCGGGCGCGATCGAGCGCGCGGTCGCGAGCAGCAGGCGGCGCGAGGCCGCGGTCGACGTCGTGAAAACGGTCGCGATCAGGTGCTGCGAAAACAGGTCGTCGCTGGCGACGTCGTCGCCTTCGGGGTCGGGCAGCCCGCCGCAATCGTCGCCGACCTTGAAATGCGGGTCGGAGGGCAGATGCATCTTCGTGAACTCTGCCAGTCGCGCGCGCAGGTTAACGACCACGGCCTGCAGCACGCAGTCGGGCGCGATCTCGAGCGCGCGCGCCTGCACGAACGCGTCGTGCACGCTCGCCAGAAAGCCGACCGCGCGGTCGTCGCGAAAGCTCTCGTCACGACGCAATGAGTATTGATCTTCAGTCAGGTCGGGCGCGTTCAGCGCCGCCTTCAAGCCGTCAAACAGCGTCGCACTCATGTCTTATTGTGTCTTGCAAATTCTAACAACTATACTGACTTTTGATTTTTTACATTGACGAAATCGAGCGCTCACGCGCGATCGCCTTCGTCTTCGTCTTCTTGTCCGCCCGCTCGATCGCCCGCTCGATCGCGATCTTCTCGTTCTTTGCGTTCTTCGCGTTCGCGTCGTCGTTGTCGTCTGTCCAATTCGAGCGCGACGGCGGCGGCGAGCGCGGCGACGGCGGCGAAGGCGGCGACGTGGATCGCCTCCAGGTGCACGAGCGCGGACTTGTCGCGCGGCTGCGTCCAGAACGCGTCGTCGCTCATGGGCGGTTTTTAGCTGATACGACGCAGCAACAGCTCCAAGATCGTCGTGAAAAGAGAAACGAAAGAACAAGAGATAACAATTGATTCTACTGTTGCGTCAGAATCGGGATCCGGCTGCTGCTCCGTGGGCGGGGAACGCGGAGGAAGCGGAGGAAGAAGAAGCAGAAGCGGAGGAGGAGACGGCTTCGCGCTGTCGCACGCCGAGGATCATTTGTCCGCGCACTTCGACGCCGTTGATGACTTCGGTGCGGTGTTCGGTCAGTCGCAGTCCGTGTTCTTTGAGCACTTGTCCGTAGAACTCGGGCACCATTTTCGCCTGCAGCAGTCCGCAGCGTTTGCAGTGCAGGTTGAACAGGATGGTGAACTCGCGCCAGGACATGATGTCGCGCTCGTTGCGCGTGACCTCGATGTCGTCGTCGCCGTTCTGCAGAAAGTGTTCCAGCTGGTGGCTCTCCGCCTTTTCCTTGCGGCGCTGGTCGATAAAGTATTGCGGAAGAATGGAGGTCAGCATGCGGTCGGAGTAGAGCGCGCACTTCTCGAGGTAGGCGGAGTAGCACTTGAACATGAGACAGGCGACGTTCTGCGCGTTCTTGGCGTCGATGTAGGGGTCGCCGTTGGAGATGCGCTCGGTCATGGAGAACGGCACTTTGCGGCGCGAGACCTGGTCCTGGCTGTCGTCGTAGGGCAGCCGGCTGTTGCCCATCATCATGAGGTGAATGTTCAGGCGCATCATGAGCACCTCCTTGCACTTGCGCGCGATGGAGACGGGTTCGTTCGCCACGATGGACAGCCAGTCCGCCTGGCGGAACTTTGTGCGCGACGTAATGTCGTACGCGATGCCGCACTTGGACCCGAGCGCGCCCGACAGTCCGAAGGTCTCCTCCATGTTGTCGCCAATGGTCCAGATGTCCTCGGGTCGGCGAAACAGTTCAACGATCTTGGCGACGGTAGACTTGCCCGAGCCGGCGACGCCAAAGACGCAGAACACGACCTGCCAGTGCTCCCACTCGTCCGGGCGCGCCAGCATGCGCCCCAGCATCGCCATGAACCACTCCTGCACGTCCTCCGGAAACTTTTGGTCGTCCATGATGCGCTGCAGGTGCGGCGTCGCGACGTCGCGCCAGTCCACGATCTCGTCGAGTCGCGTGGCGAAGCGCTCGCCGCCGCGCGCGTCGACGCGGTCGCGAAAGCGCGCGCGCAGCTCCTCCTCCATGCGCCGCGACGTCTCGAGGTCGTAGCTGCGGTGCGTAATGTGCGCGCGCAGCCCCATGGCGCGCTCAAACTCGAGCGCGTGCAGGTCCTCCTCGGTGGCGGGGCGCGTCGCCTCGCTGAGCGCCTGCACGCCGTCCACGTCCTCGTCGGGATACAGCGGGTCGCCGGCGGGGATTTCCCAGTCCGCCACCACGCGCGCCAGTGTGCGGTTGACGCGCAGCAGCTTCCACTCCGTGGACCCCGCATTGTCCTCGCGGCCGCTCTCGTCCTCCGCGCGCGCCAGGCGAATGCGGTTCAGTCGGTCGGCAATCTCTTTGCAGAAGACCACGTTCGCAAAGGGGAATTCCTGATCAAAGTAGCGCGACGTCTGCAGGTTGGGCGGAATGCGCGGGTCGTCGTAGGCGAGGAAGGCGTGTCCGGCGAAGTAGATGCCGTTGCGGAACGAAAACGCGCAGTCGAGCGG
>Ga0172373_10008566_pt1 | contig 12951 bp, 8 predicted proteins | sample Lak10m_2_FD_114546 | JGI IMG/M metagenome (GOLD analysis project Ga0172373, IMG submission 114546) | Freshwater microbial communities from Kabuno Bay, South-Kivu, Congo - kab_092012_10m | ecosystem: Environmental > Aquatic > Freshwater > Lake | place: Democratic Republic of the Congo: South-Kivu... | reverse complement strand
TAAAAGGAGTTTTATCATTTTCAAATGGTGGTCTTGGATTTAATACAATAGAAAAATACAATCTTTTATATGCTAATAATGATAATCAATTATCAAACACATCTAATATAAAATGGGATGATACCATAAATACATTAACAATAAATGGATATATAAAAGCGAATGGAAGTAATTTAAGTAATTTAAATATTAATAATCTTTATGGAACTTTGCCTGTAAGTAAAGGAGGAACAGGTAGTAATTCATTTACATTAGGACAAATATTAATAGGTAATAATAATAATTCAATAATAACCACGAGTAATTTATATTGGGATAATAGTAGTTATAAACTTGGTATTGGAGGAACAATTATACCAAATAAGACATTAGATATTTTAGGAGATATTAATATATCGGGTGATATTTATAAAAATAATGTTTTATTATCTAATATATATGATTGGAAACCAACAATAAATGATAATAATACTATATATATAAATAAAGGATTGTATATAGATTATAATAGTAATGATTATTATTATAAATTTAAAGTAAATGGAAATGTATTTGCTTCTGGTGAAATATATAGTAGTTCTGATATTCGTCTCAAAACAAATATTAGTAATATAACAAATCCTATTAATAAAATAGAACAATTAAATGGTGTATATTATAATATGATTAGCACAAATAAACGTTGTATAGGTTTAATAGCACAAGAAGTAGAAAAAATAATACCAGAAGTTGTTTATACAAATAATGATAATATGAAAGCAATTGCTTATAATAATATGATAGCATTAATTATAGAATCTATAAAAGAATTATCAAATAATATTAAATTACTTGAAGAAAAAATTAATAATAATTAATAAAAAATAAATTATAACTTAAATTATATTACTATAAATAGAATATATTAAAAATGACAGAAGAATATAATAATTTATATGAAAATTATGAAAATAAATCTGTTATAGATGATAATAGTTTTTCAGGAGCAATATCGCCAGAAAAAACAAATGAATTATTTATACCATGTAATGATATTAATAATTTTTATTCTGATACATTTTTATATGCTCATCTATATAATAGCTTACATTTACAATTAAATAAAATAAATATCATTAATAATAATGATATTACTAATTTTAATGAAATTATTAATAATTTAAAAATAACTATTGATTATACTACAATAGGAGCAAATGATAAATATGAACAATACACTTCTAATCTTAAATTTAAAGCTGATAAAGACGTGGACACTAAAACAAGTGCTTTTAATACAGCAATTAGCAGTTTAACTTCTGGATTAACACCAGTTATTACACAGTCTAATTTTGATGGACTTGTAACAACAGGAACTACTCATAAAACTACACCTGATTATAATGATGCTTCTTTATTAAACGCAATAATGACAGCTATGTCATCAATAACTTCTTCTATAAGTGATGCTAATAAAGGTTTAATAGTTACAGCAGTTATAAAAAAAATAGAAAAAAATGAAAGCGTATCTGATCAATCTAACAAAACTACATTACATAATATTATTACAACTGCTTTATCAAATAAATTAATTAATTATACAGAATTAGTTAAAACAGCAAATGAAGTTACCACTATACCTACATTTAAAATAAATATGAATGTATTTAAAGCAAAATATAATTTAACAAGTTATACTAATAGTTCTGATCCTTATAGTAATATAATTACAGAAGCTAATAAATTAAATGATAAAAATATTATATTAACTAATTTAGAACCCATTGTTGATACAGCATTAGATTATAATTTAATTGTATCACAAGATAGTAATCATAATGTAACATATAATACTATATCATATCCAATATTATATACAACACCAACAACTCCTGCTAATATGGAATATACTAAATTTTCACCATTTAATATATCTGTAAATGGTGAAAATTATGATGAACAAACAAGAAAAGATAAATTTTTAAGAATATTAAAAGAAATTTTAAATAAATCACCGGAAGAAATGATGGGATATTTATTAAAAGAAAAATTACGTTATAATAAATTATTATACAATATATCATTACAAATTATAATTAGAAATAATTATATTAATAGCTCTACTTTAAGTGATGCTAATTTTGAGTCAAAGGATTATTTTATATCAACTGGTGGTGGTAATTCTATTTATACAAATATTAATACGGCATTTGAAAATATGAAAACAAATATAAATAATTTAAAAGATAATATATTTAAAAAATATGATAATAATTTTTTGATAAATAAATATACATACTCATCAAAAATTAAATTATTAGATGATATTAATACAGAATATGAAAAAATACAAAATTCTTTAAATGTATCAATTAAAGAATATAATAAATATATAACAAATTTTACAGCAATAAAACAATATGCTAATTATGTTATTATATTTTTAATAATAATAATTATAATAACAATTTTAATAACTATATTATCAAATATAACAGTTAGATTTAAAAATTCTTATTATATAACAACATTTATTATATTATTAATAATAACATATTTATTTTATAATCGTTTTCATCACGTTAATTTATATGAAAAATTTACAAATCTATCTTGTAGCAATACAATTAATTATAAAGAATTTAATGCTAATAATATTAAAAATCATTCATTATTATGTAATAGATTAGTTACAAGTATAAATAATTATACTAATTCTGTAAAAGAATTAGATAATAAAATAATAGCAAATATATATATAGCAGATAATAAAACACATAGTGCTAATGCTGATAATTATTTATATAAATTATATATAAATAAGTTAAAACAAAATGAAGTTAATAGACTTAAAAAAGTTAGTTTAACAAATTTAATAGAAGGGATGAAAAAACAAATATTATATTTATTTAATATTATTTTATTAATAAGTTGTTTTATTATTATAATATTATTTGGTTTATTACTTCATTCATCTTTTCCATTTTTATTAAGTTATATAATTATTATTTGTATAATATTAATAATAATAATGATTATTTATTTTATTTTCGCAATAGCACAACCTACTCGATTGATTGCTAACAAAAATTATTGGGCAAATAATGGACCAAGTGAAAATTTATTAAATAAATTATAAAAAATGATTTATAATTTATTTAATAAAATATAAATTATGACAAGTATTATTTTAGATAATTTTGATGATAAAATTAAATTATATAAAATTGATTTTAAATATTTTAATGATAATTATTATACAAATTTATATTTTAATAGAAAAATAAATGAAGAAAAGGTAAATGAATTATATGAAATATTATGGATGAATAATTATCAACTCCCTTGGACTTGTCATTCAATTTATGATATTAAAAATGATAAAAAACAATTAATAGATGGACAACATCGACATGAAGCGGTATGTAAATATATTGATAAATATTTATTACATAACGAAAATAAATATTTATATATGTGGGAATATATAATAGAAGATATAAATGAGGCAAAATGTAATAAATATTCATTGGATTTATTTAAAAAACTTAATAATAATTCACCATTGTTAGAAGAAGATATACCTAAAAATAAAATAGTAGAATTATTATTAAAACTTAAAACAAATAAAAATTTAAAAAACGGTATTGGAACAGATAATAAACATAAAACTTGTAATTCGCCAAAAATACACGAAAAAGAATTATTTGAATTATTAAATAAACACGAATATTTATTTTCTTCAAAATCAATTGAAGAAATTATTGAAAATATACTTGAAATTAATATAATTTTATCAAAACTAAATATTATTAATTTGTATAAAAATAAATCAGTAATTACAATTAAAGAAAAAAAAATATTAGAAAAAGCAAATAATTATAATTTTTATTTAGGTATTAAAGATTCAGCATATCAACCTGCTTATTGGATTAAATATATAAGTAATCCTAATAATATAATTTAATAATAATATTAGTAATTGCGTAAATTCCAATTACTCCTAAAATAATATTAAATTTTCTATTTAATTTTTGGATTTCATTATTATTATCTTCATTATTATTATCTTCATTATTATTATTAATTTCACTATCACTATCAGTGTCACTATCTTTATTACTGTCATAACCTGTCATATCAATATAATCATAATCGTATTTTAATTTTTTAAATCCTTCAATTAGATCTTTGCTACTTAATGTAGTAGTTACACATAAATCTAACAATGATAATGTTTGATCTGTTTCTGCCAGTTCGATAGCATATCTAATCAATTTATATTTAATTGATCCAATTGTTCTTTTATGATTAGAAGCGATTGTTTCTAAATTAATACCCTTATTAATTTCTTTTAATAATTGGATATTCTCCTTATTAGTCCAACGCATACGATGATTTTCAGGATAATTCTCCATTTCTCTTATTTTACTATTGAAATGATTTTAAAAAATAAAAATCATTTTTTTTTTAATTTTTAACATTTAAAATGCCAACTTTTTAATATTAAAAATTAAAAAAAAATGATTATTTTCTTATTTAATATTATTATAAATATAATAAATGGCGTCTGGTCTTCATTTAATAGTAGATGTATTTAATATTACTAATAACAATTTATTAGAAAAAATTGAAAATGTCGAACCATTAATGGAAAAAATTATTGATGTTGGTAAATTAACTGTCGTAGGTGAAGTAAATAAACAATTTGAACCAATTGGTGTTACAATGTTATATTTATTAAGCGAAAGCCATTTATCAATTCATACATTTCCACAAAAAAATTATTGTGCTATTGATGTTTATTGTTGTAATTTAAACTTAAATGTATGTGATATTATTTCAACTATCAATGATTATTTTAAAAGTGATTGTGTTATTATGAAAAAATTAATTGAAAGATAAAAAAAATGATTTTTGTTTTTTATAGTAAATCTTATAAAAGATTATATAATGACCAGTGTTAATGCTAATGATAAGTTTTATGAAAATGATAATGGAGTTTATTTTAAATCTGGTTATTTATCTCAATGGTATATTGCTCCATTTATTTACAATGGAATTACTTATAACTGTTGTGAACAACGAATGATGCATGCCAAAGCTTTATTTTTCGGTGATTTAGAAACAGCAACGGCAATTATGAATACAAATGAACCAAAAGAACAAAAGAAATTAGGGCGTTCTGTTAAAAACTTTGACGAATATTCGTGGAATAATATTTCTAATTTAATTGTTTATAATGCTAATCTTCAAAAGTTTTCACAAAATGAAAAATTGAAAAAATTATTATTGGCAACAAACGATAAAATTATTGTTGAATGTTCACCATATGATAATATATGGGGCAATGGTTTAGATATTACTACTACATTAAAAACTCCTATGAACGAATGGAAAGGAGCTAATAGATTAGGCTACGCAATTATGAAAGTACGCGATTTGCTAAAATCTGAATTATAAATTTTTATTAAAAATTAATAAAAAAATAAAAAAATGATTTTTTGTTTTTAAATAATGGTTATGATGTAATAACCATATACATGATTCACAAAGAAGTTGAATATGTAGTTTGCTTGTTATACTTCTATATTTAGGATGCCTCATCGGCACAAGTATAAGAAAATATAATTGAATGTATTTTCTTTCTATATCCTAAATATACAACCATTTTTGGTTTTTTTGTTATTTATAATTTAAAAATACTTATAATATAAAAAATAACAAATAAAACCAATGTTAATTATATATAATCCATTTATTTTTTTATTTATATAATTTGTTTTATTAATTTTATAATTATAAATATTATCAAAAATAGTTTTAAATTGAAAATTACCTAATCTTAATAATCGTTCATATTTATCTTTATTATTTTGATATTCGGCACTTTTTCTATATTTAATTTCATATTCATCTCTTAATAATTCTTCTTTTTTAATTTCATCAATATAATCTAAAAACTCTGCCCAAGTAATTTTAATATCTTTATATTCAATAATATCAAATAACATTTTTATTTATAAACTAATAATTAATTATAAAAAATGATTTATAAAATATAAATAGATAATATAAATGTTTAGAGATTTTACTATGAGCTTATATTTAAACCCTAATCAAAATATAGCATTACGTATATTAGCTAATAATAACGAAGAATTAAATAAATATTATTCATTTAATAATTTTTATGAAAATATTAAAAATGATTATTATTATTGTGATGATTATAATAATGAATATTATAATGATGATTATAATTATAATAATGATATAGATTTTAATGAAGATTGTAATTATATAAATTATAATTAATTTTTTTCATTATAATAATAAGAATAAATTATGGATGAATATATGTATTGGTTTAAATTAATAATAATTTTAATAGCTAAATGTGATAAAATAAAAGAATTATTTAAGAAAAGTATAAAAATTATTAAAAATAATAAATTTATAAATTCATTATTAATTTTATTTAAAAATTATGAAAATGATATGTTTTTAAATAAAACTTCATATAAATTATTATTATTTAGATATATAGAAATTTATCATAATAAAAATAGTCTTAAAAATATTACAATAGAAATAATTAAAAATAAAAAAAATATAGAATTTATTAATATTTTATTTTTTATTGATATACTTAAAACATTTGGTATATGTTTTAAAGATTTATATTACTATGATAATTTTTTATATACATTAGTTTTACAAAATAGAACTGATATTTTTACAAATGCTCGTCTTGAAAATGATAGTTTTCTTTTTAGATATGTAAAAAACGAAACACCTGAAATTTTAATTTTATTTAATCAAGAATTATTTAGAGATTTTAATGAATATCCATTATATTATTCTATTGAACAACAAAGATATATATCATTAAAACAAACTACTTTACAAGAAAAAACAACTATATCTTCAACTACTGGAATACCTACTTATGAAGAAGAAATTAATTATAATGGTAATAATTATAAATTAGAAGCTTGTTTATTAGATAATTTTATAATTGGATTAACAAGTGATGATGATTGTTATATATATGATGGTTGTAATGAATATATATATGATTGGAAAAAAGCATTACGTTCATCACAAGAAACTTTTAATATTAAAAGTGAAAATTGTAAATTACATCAAATATATAAAGACGAAATTAGAGATATTAATTTTGGTTATGATATACGAACAGGAAAAAGAAATAACAACATAATTTTAATTTATATTAAAATTAATCAAGAAGAAATAAAAACAAAAGAACAGAAAGAACAAGAAGAATTATCAAATAAGTCATTAGATTATTCATCAAGTTCAATACAAAAATATTTAAAAAATTATTATGAGATAGATGATGATTCTTTTGACAAATTAAAAAAAGTATTAATAAAAATAGGATATAAATTATTAGACATATCACAATTTACAAAAGAAAATATATTAACAAAATTAGAAAATAAATATAAAGTATTATTTAAAATTAGAGAATTAGATGATGATACAATTATTAAATATTTTATGAAACAATTAATAATAAATTATTTAAAAAATAAAAAAATTTATAGTTTCATTGATTTATTTAAATTAGATGATACAATTATTAAAGAAATAGATTCAATTTATGTAATATCTAATTTAAATAAAGAAGACTTAATTAAATTATATTCTTATTTATATAAAACAGAATCAATTGATACAACATTTAATAACAAATTTTTTATTGATAAAATAAAGGAAAAATTATTTAAATTATCACCATGTCATAATTTAGAAGTTATACCACAAGTATCTGGAACTTGTTGGTTTAATGTTATTTTGATGGCTTTATTATATTCACAAGAAACAAGGAGAATAACATACGAATTAAGTCTTGAATGGACAAGAGAAGAAATAAAAGAAGATAAAATAAAAAATTTTTTTACATATATGTTAAAATATAATTATACTGAACCAGAAAAGATAACAAAATTATTTGAAGGTAAAACTAAACCAGAATTATTATTAATGTCATTATTAATTAAAAATAATCAAAATTATACAATTGACTATTTTAGAAGAAATCTTAAAACAAATATTTATGGATTTCATTTTGGTATTTATTGGATTACTAATTTTTTAAGTTTATATAATTATAAATTTTTAAGTTTATTTTATATAAACAGAGCAATTTATGATAATATTTTATATGATAAATTGAGAATAAAAAAAGATGAAATACCAGAAATAATAGTATTATTCAATGAAAAAATATTTACATTAAACGAAATAAAAATAGATAAATATAGAATTAAATATAAAAAAGAAACAAAAGGCGTAATAGATTATAAAGAAATAATTGAAGTTAATAAAATTAACTATAAATTAGATAGTTGTTTATTATCAAGTTATAATAATTTACCATCAGGATATCATATTATATTAGGTTTAACATGTGGAAATGAAAATTATGTATATAATGGTTGGAATAAAACTAAACATAGAAAAAAATATGGATATGAATATTCAAAAACAATTAATAAAGCTTGTAAATTATTTAAATATGATTGGAAACGAAATTTATATAAAGAAAATGATGGTTTTTGTTTAAATAAAAAAACTTGTAATTTAGATGAGATTGATGATAATGATTTATGTTTTAATTTTTCAAAAGGTGACAGAGTGCTTATTTATGTTAGAATAAAAGAAGATGAATCACCGAAATTATTAGAAACAAAAGAAGAAATAAGTATGTCATATAATTCAAAATCAATATCACCATTAATAAAAGAATTTTATGATTTAGAAGAAAAAGAAATAGAAGAATTAAAAGAATTATTAAAACAAATAGGTTATAATATAACCATCATTGAAGAATTAACTAATGAAACTATACATTTAAAATATAAATTATTTTATATTTATTTATTTAATAAATTATTGAAAAAAGAAGATGATGTTTTAAAAGATTTTTTAATAAAATTAATAAAAGATTATATTAAAAATTATAAAATATATAATTTAGATATTTTTACAAATGATGAACAAATTATAGTGGCATTTTTATTAAATATAGAAGAAGAAAAATTATTAAATATTTATAAAATAATAACAGAAGGCAAAGAATTAGTAACGGAATTACCTATTGATTATGAATATAAAAGAGTTTTTAAATTGAAAAATTTTTCAATAGAAAAGCAATTAATGATTTATAATATTTTAATTAAAAAAGATGAAAATATTTTAGGAGGAAATAAAAAAAGAAAATTAATGAAAAAATACAATTAAAAATATTTATAATTTATAATAATGTTTAAAAGTTTATTTAAGTCGAAACAAAAACAAGAAATAAAAATTATTAATTTTGTTTGTTGGTATAAAATACTTGAAATATTTATATTTTTTTTTAAAAAAACTTATTTTGATATTAATTTATTAAATAAAAGTATTTTTGTTATTAAAAATGAATTAAACAAAAATGATAATCTTGAAATATTATTTAAAAAAAATAATGAAAATCATATTATTATTAAAAAACTTCAAGAATATAATAATTGTAATAATAATTTACCTTTTTTTGAATTATATTTAATTGATTTATTGGAATCATTAAATAAATTAAATTTATCTGTAATAGATTTATATTATAATGGCTATAAATATTATCCAAATTTATATAAATATTATTCATTTAATAATTATTTTAATGAAGAAAAAATTAAATTATTTTTAAATAATAAATTTTATGATTTGTATAAAAATAATATATATAAATATTTTGAATATAAAGAAAAACTTGATGTGATTATATTAATTAATTTTAATTATAATATTCGATTAGCAACTTATTTTAATAGTTTAATAGATTATTTAAAACATACATCATTTAAACCAAAATTTCTAAATAATCCAAATATAATTGAAAATTTTGAAATAATGGCTTGTTTGTTACGAAATGATGTAAAAGATAAAAAACAAAAATCAATATTAGGTTTTAAATATGGTAATAGGCAATATATAATTGATGATACATTAGATAATATAATAGTACCATTTATTTGGTTTTATAACCAAAAACTAATTAATTTTGATTATCAAATTAAGGATAGCAATGGAACTGAATATAATTATAATTTCGATAAAGGAGATAATATCTTTATAATGGTAAATAAATCGTTAATTCAAGAAAAAATAATTACCGATAATTCAGTTAATTATTGGTATAAGACAATTGAAATATTTTTATTTATTTTTAAAAACAATGATTTTGATATTGATTTATTTTCACGCGAACAACTAAAAATATTGAACATATATAATGATAATTATAGTTTAGAAAATTTAATTAAAAAAAATAGAGATAACAGTCATATTATTTTTAAAAAACTTCGTGATTATAATGAATATAAAAATGATTTACCTTTTTTTGAATTATATTTAATTGATTTACTAAAAAATCGTAATCTAAAAGTTATTGATATATTTAAATTAAATGATAAAGAATATTATTCGAATATATATAAATATTATACATTTGACAAAGAATTTGATAGTAAAAATATTAATGAACTATTAAATGAAGATACAAATTCTTTAAATGTTGAAAAACCTGATATTATAATATTTACAGATTATAATCAAAATAAACAATTAGGAAATTATTTTAAAAATTTAAATGATTATTTAAGTGATAAATCTTATAAATTAAGATTATTAAATGAAAAAGAACGCGAATATTTAAATAAATATAATCTTATTGCTTGTTTATTGAGAAATAATAAAAATGATACACATCAAAAAACTTTATTATGTATTATATCTAAAAATAATCATTATATAATTGATGATAATAAATTAGTTCAGTTTGATTGGATGACAGAAGGTAAATTTACAGATAAAGATTATAAAATTATAGATGAAAATGATTATGAATATAATTATAATTTTGCTAATGGAGATAAAATTTTTATATTTATTAATGATAAATGTAAAAATTTTGATGTTATACCTCAATTTTCAGGCACTTGTTGGTTTAATGCTATTTTAATGGCTTCTTTATATAGTCAAGGATCAAGAAATATATTATTAAATAAAATTAAAGATAATAAATGGGGTAATAAAGATAGTTTACAAAAAGTATTAAAATCTATATTAATACAAAGTTATAAACCAGATAAAACTAAAATAAGGGATTTATATAAAAAAATTAAACCAGAAAATATATTACTAAAATTAATATCAAAACATGATAATGATTTTAAAGAAAAATTTAAAAAAATAATACAAAAAAAAAGTAATTTAGGTTATAATACAAAATATATAGTAAAATATTTAAAACATATAGGAATGAAATGTTTAGATATATTTTATCAAAAAACATTAAATGAATATTTTGTAAATTATTATAATTTTTTTGAAAATGAGAATTTTAATAATGAATTAAATAAACAAGAATTAAAAGATTTATTAAGCGATAGAGGACCTGATTATTTAATTTTATTTCATAGTGAATTATTTAATGATTTTAATGATTATTATTATTATGATTGGATTCATAAAACACCAAATAAAAAAGATTTTAAAATAGATGGTATTATTAATAAAAGTAATTTAAAACAAATACAAAATTATGAAGATATAATTGATTTTAATGGCAATAAATATAAATTAGATAGTTGTATATTGGTTAATTATAATATGAAAGATAAAGGAGGACACGCGATAGTTGGTTTAAGATGTAATAATAAAAAATATGTATATAATGGCTGGAATCAAAAAAATACATCATCATCTCCGTGTTCTTTAATGCCTTATGAATGGGATTTAAAGAACAAGCAGAAATTTTGTTTAAATCAAAAAGAATGTAAATTAGATAATATAAACAAAGATGATTTATGTTTTTCTTTTAATAAAGGATATAGAATACTTGTTTATACAAAAATAATAGAAGAAAAAGAGATAGATTTAAATATAAGCGAATCATCAAAATCGAATAGTTTATCTCATATGAGTTCAATAATAAGTGATGTGTATGATTTAAAAGATTATTCAGAAACAGAAATAATAAATTATTTAATAGAAAATCATGGATATAAAAAAGAAGATTTAGAAGATAAAGATTTGAATGAATTAAAATTAGATAAGGAAATAGGGAAACATTATAATTTAAAAAAAGCAATCTGTACTAATATAGATGTTATACCTCAATTTAAAAATACAAATACAAAATGGTTTAATGCTATTTTAATGGCTTCTTTATATAGTCAAGGATCAAGAAATATATTATTAAATAAAATTAAAGATAATAAATGGGGTAATAGTAATGAAGATAGTTTACAGAAAGTATTAAAATCTATATTAATACAAAGTTATAAACCAGATAAAACTAAAATAAGGGATTTATATAAAAAAATTAAACCAGAACATATATTATTAAAAATGATATCAAAGTATGATAATAATTTAAAAGAATTATTTAAAAAACAATTATTAAAACTAAATAATTTTATAGTAAAATATTTAAAATTTATAGGAATGAAATGTTTGGATATTTATTATAATGAAAAAGATGATACATGTTTTGTAAATTTCTTTAATTATATAAGAAATTATTCATCTACTGATTATATTAAAAATACTAATTTTAATAGAGATGATAATAATACAGAATTTGATAATTTATTAAAAGATGATGAACCTGATTATTTAATTTTATTTCATAATCAATTATTTAAAGATTTTGATAAATATTATTTTTGGTTTAATATATCCGATAATAAAAATGATTTTATTAAAGATGATTTAATAAATGATTCTATTAAAAATAATATTAGAAATTATGAAAATATAATTCATTTTAATGGTAATGAATACAAATTAGATAGTTGTTTATTAGATAATTATAATGATTATGAAATTAATAAAGGACACACAATAGTTGGTTTAACATGTAATAATAAAAGATACGTATATAATGATTTAAATCAT